>WNEZ01005683.1_pt1 | contig 10936 bp, 10 predicted proteins | sample 5400521 | NCBI WGS metagenome assembly WNEZ01 (sample SAMN13153339, study PRJNA577476) | soil metagenome | isolation source: 120 cm saprolite under Douglas fir tree site 2 hole 1 replicate 1 | place: USA:California | collected 2015-04-18
CGAAGCGTCGATCGAGGCCCTCGCACCGGTGTTAGCAAATCTCGACGGCCGAACTTGAAATCGGTCCCATAGGGATCGTCGCAGCCGCGAGCGCGTGAAAGACGTCCGGATCCCACTGATCGGCTTTGGCCACGTCGGTCGCGCTTTTGCCCGGCTGCTGCAACGGACCTCGTCGAGGTCCAGACGACCCCCACCCTACCCTCCTCCAAAGGGGGAGGGTGGTTGAATGCTCTTCCCGGAAGAGGGAGGGGGATTAAGGGACAATGAGGGCATGGGCAGTCATAGAGTTGAACGCGTCGCCGCACAGCTGCGCGAGGAAATCAGTCAGATCATCATTCGAGACCTCAAGGATCCCCGGATCGGGATGGCGACGATCAGCGAGGTCAAGCTCAGTGCCGACCTTCGTAACGCCACCGTGAAGGTCAGCGTCGTCGGCGAGGACGATGCGCGCCAGTCTGCGATCGACGGCCTGGATCATGCCAAAGGCTTCATCCGGCGGGAGCTAGGCTCCCGTCTCTCGAACCTGCGATTCGCCCCGGACCTGCATTTTCAGCTCGATCAGGGAGTCGCTTATAGCGTCCGGATGAGCCAGCTCCTGCGTGAAGTTCAGCAAGGGGAACCAAACGCCGGCAGCTGAGCTCGCTCCACCGCGCCCCGAGGTGGCCGAGCTGGCGCCCCGGATCTGGCAGGTGATCGATGACGCTCCGGTCGTGACGGCGGTCACGCATAAAGACGCTGATGGCGACACGCTCGGCTCGGCGCTCGCCCTCGCCTTCGCGCTGGAGTCGATCGGAAAGTCCGTGCCCGTGCTTTCGTCGCCGCCGGTGCCGGCCGCGTGGTGGTTCCTGCCCGGCATCGAGCGCGTGAATCGGCAGGTGCCGCCGGCTGGCACCCCGGTCTTCATCTTCGATGCCAGCGATGCGTCGCGTGCCGGCAGCTACGAACCGGTGGTGTCGCAGGCGCGGGTCGTGGTCAACGTCGATCACCATGTCACGAACGCGCGGTTCGGCACGATCAACCTCGTGCTCACCGACGCCGCCTCCACCGGCGAGCTCGTCTACGACCTTCTTAAGGCCTGGAAGATCGACATTCCGCCAGGGGCGGCGTCCTGCCTCTACGCCACGATCCTCTCCGATACCGGCGGCTTCCGGCACGACAACACCTCGGCGCACGCGCTGCGTGCCGCCGCCGAGCTGGCCCAGCTGGGGGCTGACACGGTCGCGATCGCCCGCGGCCTCTTCAAGAGCCGGCCGGCGTCTTCCCTTCGGATGCAGGGGCGGATCCTGCAGGGCCTGCACTACGAGTTCGGCGACCGCCTCGTGTGGGGATCGATCAGCCAGGCCGGACTGCGGGACAGTGGCGCGACGACAGACCAGGCAGACAGTGCCATCGACCAGCTCAACACCGTGCGCGGCCAGGAGCTCGCGATCCTTTTCAAAGAGGCGGGCCCGCGCCTGACCAAGGTCAGCATCCGAAGCCGCGACCAGGTCGACGCCGCGGAGCTTGCTGCCAGGTTCGGTGGCGGAGGCCATCGACGCGCGGCGGGGATCGAACTGGCGTTGCCGCTCAAGGAAGCAGAGGCCAAGGTGCTCGCGGAAGTCCGTGCGCGCATGAACGACATGCGGGAAATCCCGCAACCCTAACGAACGCGAGTGACCTCCGGCATCCTGAACGTCAACAAACCGGCTGGACCATCCTCGTTCGCCGTTGTCCGCATGCTGCGCCGGCTGCCTGGCGTCCTGAAGGCCGGCCATGGCGGAACCCTTGACCCTGCGGCCGAAGGCGTTCTGCCGATCCTGATCAACGGCGCCACCCGGCTGGCGGACTTCGTCCACGAATGGCCGAAAACCTACGAGGCAACCGTAACGTTCGGCTTCACGTCCGACACCGGTGACCGCGAAGGCACCATCACCCCGGCCGGCGACCCGCAGGCGATCAGCCGAGAGCGGATCGAGGCCGCCCTACCGGCGTTCACGGGCCGCATCGAGCAGGTGCCGCCGATGTATTCAGCGCTCAAGCAGGGCGGGGAAGCCCTCTATCGGAAGGCCCGGCGAGGCGAGGCGGTGGAGCGGCACGCGCGGGCGGTGGAGATCTTTTCCATCCGCCTCCTCGACTACAACTCAACAGCCGCGGTCGGCCGTCTCGAGGTGAACTCCGGCCGTGGGATGTATGTCCGCAGCCTTGCCGAGGACCTGGGGATCGCGTTGGGATGCGGCGCCTACCTCTCGGGCCTGACTCGAACTGCGGTGGGCCCCCTCAGGTTGGTCGACGCGGTGCCGATGGCGACGCTGGCCGCAGCGGGGGAGGGGTGGACGGTCTGGCTCCTCCCCATGGACCTGCCGCTCATCGACTGGCCCGCGGTCGCGCTGGATGCCGCCGGCGCCGCCGCGGTTCGTCGTGGGCAGGCGGTTCCCGCCCCAAACACGACGGCCGGCCGTTACCGGCTGCTTGGGCCCGACGGCGAGTTGCTTGCTTGGGGTGAAGCGGACGCGACCCGACGGATCCAACCACGTGCGGTCTTTACAGCGTGACGACGGTCACCTTCGGCTTTCCGGCGCCAGGAACGCTCGGGCCCAGCCACGCAACGATCGGCAGCTTTGACGGCATCCACCGTGGCCACCAGGCGCTGTTGAGGCACCTCATCGCCGGCGCCCGCGCGGCCGGTGCCGCGAGCGTGCTGGTCACCTTCGAACCCCATCCCCGTTGCGTGCTCGACCCGGATCACTGCCCACCGAACCTCACCACCCTCGACGAAAAAACCTGGTTGCTCGATCAGCTCGGACTCGACCACCTGGTCGTGATCCCATTTACGCCGCAGCTCGCCGCCCTCAGCGCGGCGGCGTTCATGCAACGACTCCTGCGCGGAATGCAGGTCCGCCACATGGTCGTCGGTGAGCATCACCGTTTCGGCCACGGCCAGCGGGGGGACTCCGCCTTGTTACGCCGCCTGGGCACCCGGCACGGCTTCACCGTCGAGGTCGCCCCGACTGTGCTACGTGGTGGCGAGCCCGTCAGCAGCTCGCGTATCCGCCGCCTGGTGCTGCTCGGCCAGGTTCGTGCCGCGGCCCAGTTGCTGGGTCGCGACTATTTGATCCGCTCCACGGTGGAGCACGGCGCCAAGCGCGGCCGGCAACTCGGTTTTCCCACGGCCAACATGCGCGTCGAACCCAACAAGCTGATCCCGCCGAATTCCATCTACGCCTCCCGTGTCGACATCGAGGGGCAAAGCTACGGGGGCGCAACCAGCATCGGCTTCCGGCCGACATTCGGAGGGAACACGCTCACGGTCGAGGTCTTCGTGCTGGACTTCGATGGTGACCTGTACGGGAAGCTGATAACCGTCTGGTTCGTGCAGCGGCTGCGCGCGGAGAAGCGGTTTGCCACCGTGCCGGCGTTGCAGCAGCAGATGGCCCGCGACGTGGAGAATGCAAGACGGATCCTCGCCCCCTCGTAATCGTCAACCCGGCCGCCGGTGGCGGGCGAGCCCGCGGCTTCTGGCGCCGCTGTGCGATCGCGTGCGCCGGCATGGCCTTCGAGGTCGTCGAGACCTCTCGGCGCGGCGATGCCGCTGACTATGCCGCCGGGGCCGGCGACCGACTGGTCATCGCCGTGGGTGGCGATGGCACGGCCCATGAAGTCGTCAACGGCCTGCTGCGACGCGCCGCGGCCCGCCCCCCGCGGGTCGGATTCCTGCAACGGGGCACGGGCGCCGACCTGCGCCGTACCATTGCCAGCCCGCGTCGCCCCGAAGACGTCGCTGCCTGGCTGACCACGGATCGTTGGCGCCCGCGCGACGTCGGCCGGCTCTCCACCTCGACCGGGCGGCGCTATTTCATCAATGTCGCGGACGCCGGGATCGGCGCCGAGGTGGTGCGGCGGGCGGCACGCGGGCCTATGGCGCTGGGGGGAACGGTGAACTTCATGGGGGCGGCGGTCATCAGCCTTCTCCGGCATCGCAACGCACCCGTGCGCCTGCGGTTAGACGACGGACCGGTGTTGCACCGGCGGATCCGAACCATCGCCGTCGCCAACGGCGCCTACCTCGGCGGAGCGATGCGCATCGCCCCCCATGCCCAGCCGGACGACGGTTGGTTCGAGGTCGTGACGATTGGGGACGTCGGCCGTTGGCTGGGGATCCGCAGCCTGCCAATGCTCTATCGGGGGACGCACGGCCAGCTGGCCCAGGTCGAATTCGGAAAGGCGCGCCGCGTCGAGATCGAGAGCGAGCAGCCGATCGGCGTCGAAGCCGATGGGGAACTCGCCGGTACGACTCCAGCGGTATTCGAGATCATCCCCGGAGCACTCCAGGTTATTGATTGGCGACCTTCGGGTATACTCACCCCTGACCGTGCGCGAGTGTCCGACTAGCCAACGGCACTCGGGCGAGCGAATTCGGGGCGTCGCCCGACGCGAGCCGCGCTTTAGTGCGATGCGAGCGTTTGAGACGTAGGAGGTACATCGACTGGCAACAAGCATCAAGGCGGGCGTGATCGAGGCGAACCGCCTCAACGACAAGGACACCGGGTCGTCCGAAGTCCAGATCGCGATCTTCAGCGAACGGATCAATCACCTCACCGACCATCTCAAGACGCACGCCCACGACCACAACTCGCGGCGCGGGCTGCTCCAGCTGGTCGGCAAGCGCCGCCGGCTGCTGAACTACCTGCAGCGCACCGACATCGAGCGGTACCGAGCGGTCATCGCCAAGCTCGGGCTCCGGAGGTGATGGCCTAGCGCCATAAACCGCTTGCCCGGGCGGGGCCACCTCGCAGAGGGTTAGAGATTGGTGTACGGAGAAAGGGTTCCTTTCTTCGAGCCCCAACCCCTAACCCGCAAGACCGGAACCGCCTGGGCCGATTGCCGATCATTTTTTTGTGCCGCGATTTTCGCGGCCCCAGGAGGAATCGTGAATACAACACACGCGGGAAATCCCGCGACCCAGACTCAACTTCAAATTGGTGGGCGGACGCTGACGGTCGAGACCGGTCACGTAGCCCAGCAAGCATCCGGCGCGGTCACCGTGCGGATGGGCGACACCATGCTGCTTGTCACCGCCGTAATGTCATCGACCCCCCGGGAAGGGATCGACTTCTTCCCGCTCACCTGCGACTACGAAGAGAAGCTGTACGCTGCCGGTAAGATCCCGGGCGGATTCATCCGCCGGGAAGGACGCCCCAGCGAGCAGGCCATCCTCAACAGCCGCTTGATCGACCGGCCGATCCGCCCGTTGTTCCCCAAGGACTTCCGAAACGACGTCCAGGTGGTGGCGACGGTGCTCTCGGTCGACCATGACGCCGACCCGGCGACCATGGCCATCAATGGCGCCTCGCTGGCGCTGTCGATCTCGCCGATCCCCTTCCAGGGTCCGATCGGCGCCGTCCGCATTGGGATGCTCGACGACCAGCTGGTCGTCGGTCCGCCGATCAACCGGCTGGCGGAGAGCAAGCTCGACCTCGTCGTGGCCGGCACCCGGGAGGCCATCATCATGGTCGAGGCCGGGGCCAAAGAAGTGCCCGAGGAAACCATCGTCGAGGCACTGCGCCTGGCGCACCGCGAGATCGTTCGGATCTGCGAGATGCAGGATGCGTTCGCCCGCGAGGTCGGCAAGCCGAAAGTCGTAGTTGCCGAAAGCCCCAAGGACCCCGAAGTCGACGAGGCGGTCGACCGCTTCCTGTCCGAACGGCTTGACCAGGCGCTCTTTAATCCCAACAAGGCGCTGCGCGAGTCCGCGCTCGACGATCTGAAGAAGGAGACCATTGCCGAGCTTGGCTCACGGTTCGCGGACGGGCTGCCCTACCTGTCGAAGAGCTTCGAAGCCAAGGTCAAGCAGCGCGTTCGCGGCAAGATCCTCGCCGAGGGTGTGCGTCCGGACGGGCGCAAGACGACCGAGATCCGGCCGATCACGTCGGAGGTTGGAATCCTCCCCCGCACCCACGGCTCGGCGCTGTTCACGCGGGGTCAGACCCAGGCGCTCAGCATCGTCACCCTCGGCTCGATTGGTGACAAGCAAAAGCTTGACGGGCTCGGCCTCGAAGAGTTCAAGCGCTTCATGCATCACTACAACTTCCCGCCCTTCAGCGTCGGCGAGGCACGGCCGCTCCGCTCGCCCGGGCGGCGTGAGATCGGCCATGGTGCGCTCGCCGAGCGGGCGCTGCTGCCGGTAGTGCCGACCGAAGAGGAATTCCCCTACACCATCCGGCTCGTCACCGAGATCCTCTCGTCCAACGGCTCGACCTCGATGGCGAGCGTGTGCGGCTCCAGCCTGGCGATGATGGACGCCGGCGTGCCAACCAAAGGACAGGTGGCCGGGATCGCGATGGGTTTGATCACCGGTGATGGGAAGGTCGCGGTGCTGAGCGATATCCAGGGCGTTGAGGATGCCTTGGGTGACATGGACTTCAAAGTGGCCGGCACCCGCCAGGGTGTCACCGCCATGCAGATGGACATGAAGATCAAGGGCATCAGCATCGACACCATGGCCGGCGCGATTCAGCAGGCCAAGGAAGGCCGCTTTTTCATCATGGACAAGATGGATGCGGCGCTGAGCGCGCCGCGGCCCGCGATGTCGCAGTACGCGCCCCGGATGATCACGGTACAGATCCATCCCGACAAGATCCGCGAAGTGATCGGCCCCGGAGGGAAGATGATCCGCAAGATCATCGAAGAGTCGGGCGTCACCAGCATCGACATCGAGGACGATGGCCGGGTCGTGATCGGCTCGGTCAACGGCGAGTCCGCCGCCAAAGCCGAGCAGTTGATCCGCGACCTGACCGGCGAGGTCGAGGTGGGGAAGAACTACCGGGGCAAGGTGGTCCGCATCATGCCCTTCGGCGCCTTCGTCCAGATCATGCCGAACCAGGACGGCTTGGTCCACATCAGCCAGCTGGCTGAGGAGCGCGTGGAGCGGGTCGAGGACGCGGTCAATGTCGGCGACGAGATCGACGTGAAGGTCACCGAGGTCGATCGCCAGGGCCGCGTGAACCTTTCCCGCAAGGCCGTGCTCCAGGAAGCTAAGGGCATCACCAACGGCGACTGGGTCGTGACCGAGCGGGATCGGGGCGGCCCGCGCCGCGAGGGCAGCGGGGGTGGCGGCTATCGTCCGGGCGGCGACCGCGGCCCACGTCGCGATTTCGACCGGGCCGGTCAGCGAGGCGGCGACCGGAGGTAAGAACAAAGGCGGCGCGAGCACAAGGTTCGTGCCGCTTCTCTCCACATCAATCGCGTCGCATTGATTCGTTTCGCTCGCCACTTTCCGTGGGTGATCTGCGCGATATGCGCAGGAATGCGGTGCTGTGCGTTGCATTCGAACCTCGCGTGGAGTGAAAGTGCCGGATTCCTTGACATCGCCTGGCCGAGTGGCGATGCTCGAGTCGTGGTGTGGGGGTCAGCGCAGGTTCTGGTACCAGCGCGGCGGAAGCATTTCTCGCCGCGCCAGTCGGAGATTCTCTCCTTGATGGCCGAAGGGTTCTCGGACAAGGAGATTGCTCGAAAGATCGGGATCTCCTATCCGACGGTGCGCACCCACATCGACCGAGTTTTTCGGGACTATGGGTTGCGCAACCGAACCGAAGCGGTCGCCACGTGGCTGATGCTGAAGATGAGTGGATGAATTCACTGTCCCCAGTTTCAATGACTTCCGCATTCGACGCGCCGCTCTTACCATCAGCGCTACCGAAATGCTGATAGTAGGAGGCGGATCTTGGATGTAGACCAATCGGACATCTCGCGTAGTGACCTCCGATCCGACCGCCCTGACCCCATGCGCGATCGCTAGCTAAACACCGATCCGAGGTCGGAATTTTTTCCCGAGGTGAGAACGATGCAACCACGCCTTTTTCGCCCCACACGGCCTCCGAACGCGCGCCTGGTCTGGCCGCTGCGGCTCGCTGTCGCCACCCTTCTCGCTCTCCCGGTGCTCGCGTGGCCTGCCGTGGGCAGCGCCGACACATCGAGTCCGATCTACAGCGGGCAAGCCTACGTTGTTCAAGCCTCCGTGCTGGGCAAGCAACTGCCTCGAATCGCCGACACTGGCGATCTCGCTTCCACCGGCGGCGCGCAGGAGGCATCGCTCCTCACCGTCCCACCACTCTCGCTGGGCAGCACCGGATCGTTCAACGGAGCCGAAGTGGCCCATGCCACGACGGTCGGCCAGGGCAACGCCAGCCGGTCCGAGGCCTCGGTCGCGAGTCTCAGCATGACTGTCGCCGACACCACGATCACGGCCGACTTCCTGATGTCGAGGGCCGCCGCCCAGTGCAGTGGGAGTAGCCCATCGGTTAGCGGGAGCTCCGAGCTCGCCAACCTATCTATCCCTTCGCTCAATGGCGGCCAGCCCATCATTGTGACGGGGGCACCAAACCAGACGATCGTCGTACCGCCCAACGCGGGCACCGTGGTGATCAACGAGCAGTCGAGCTCGGTGAGCGGGCAGTCGGGCAGCATGGACGTGAACGCCCTGCACGTAACCATCACCAATCCGGCCGGAGGCGCGCCGCTGGCCGACGTCATCGTTTCTCACGCGCATGCCGACATCACGTGTCCGACGTCCCCGTCACAACCGCCGGCCTGCGGTGCTACGCCAGCCGACTTCGTGACGGGCGGCGGGTGGATCGTCTCGCCAACCGATCCCAATGCCAAGGCGAATTTCGCCGTGGCGGGTGGGGTGAAGAACGGCTTCTGGGGACACCTCCTGTACATCGACCACGGCAACGGGATGCGAGCCAAAGGGACCGGGGTCTCCAGCTACAACTTCTATCGCGACTTCGGATCGAATGGCCGACAGATCCTGGGCTCGGCCGACGTCAGCGGCACCGCCGAGTCGTACGAGGCGGACATCGCCGACAACGGCGAGCCAGGCCACGGAGTCGACCAGTTCCAGCTCAGCCTGAACGGCGCCCTGGTGGCGCCGGCCGCCCTGCTCAGTGGTGGGAACATCCAACTCCACAAAGCCTGCCAGTAACGTCGTCATCGGCCCGATATCGCGTGTCTCGGGGCTCCGTCAATCGGGGCCCCGAGCCTGTTGCTTTGGTCAATGGGCTTTGATCCGTCAGCGTTCCAGGGCGTTATACTGACCTGCGACTTGCTGATGTTCTCCGACCTGCGGAGCCTGAGCAGGGACGTTCACGATTGCCGGCGTTGTCCCCTCGGCTTCAGTCGAACCCACGCCGTCCCGGGCGTTGGCCCGGGCGATGCGCGGATCATGATCGTCGGCGAGGCGCCCGGCCAGAACGAGGACCTGCAGGGCGAGCCCTTCGTCGGCGCAGCCGGCAAGCTGCTCGACCAGTTGCTTCGCGGTATCGGCCTGTCGCGTGGCGACGTCTTCATCACGAACATTCTCAAGTGCCGGCCGCCTGGAAACCGGGATCCGCAGCCCGCCGAAGCGGAGGCTTGCTCTCCGTATCTCGAGCAGCAACTCCGCCTGATCAAGCCCGAGGTCGTCCTCGTTCTCGGCCGGCATGCGCTGGCGCGGCTGTTGCCCGGATATGAGTCGATCTCGCGCCTCCACGGGAAAGTGGTCAGCAAGGACGGCGTCACCTACATTCCGGTCTACCACCCGGCCGCGGCCCTCTACAACAGCTTCTTGATGGGCCCGCTGGAGCAGGACTTCAAGGCCGTCAAGGCGCATCTCGACCGTGCGGAGGAGCGGCGGCAGGCGCTCGCCGTGGCCGCCACGCCGGTCCCCAAGCCGGAGGAGCAGCTCACCCTTTTTGGCTAAACAGCCCAGGTTGCGCGCCATTCCCCTTGGGGGTTTGGGCGAGATCGGTCGCAACATGATGGCGCTCGAGTACGACGAGAACATCGTCGTCATCGACGCCGGCCTGATGTTCCCCGAGGAGGAGATGCTCGGCGTCGACCTGGTGTTGCCCGACGTCACCTACCTGCAGGAGCGCAAAGAGAAGGTGCTGGCCTTCCTTCTGACCCACGGCCACGAAGACCATGTCGGCTCGCTGCCGTACATCCTGCCCAAGGTCTCGGCCCCGATTTACGGCAGCCGGCTGACCCTCGGCTTCATCAAGAACAAGCTCCGCGAGCACAAGCTCGTCGAGCAGGTCGATCTCCGCGAGATCAAGGCCGGCGATGTCGTCGAGCTCGGCCCCTTCAAAGTCGAGTTCATCCACGTCGCGCACAGCATCCCCGATACCACCGCGCTCGCCATTCAGACGCCAGTCGGCATGGTGATCCATACCGCCGACTTCAAGATGGACCAGACGCCGGTCGACGGCAAGCCGACCGACATGGCGCGCCTGTCGCACTTCGGGAACCATGGCGTGATGCTGCTGATGTCGGACAGCACGAACGCCGAACGCGACGGCTTCACCCCCTCCGAGCGCACTATCGGGGAGGCCTTCCAGGAGCTGTTCGGTCAGTGTCCCGGGCGGATCATCATCTCGACCTTCGCGTCCAACATCTACCGCATCCAGCAGGCGCTCAACACCGCGGCCCGCTACAAGCGCAAGGTGGCCGTCATCGGCCGCTCGATGGTGAACAACCTGACGATCGCCCAGGAGCTTGGCTACATCCAGATGCCCGGCGATATTTTGATCAAGGTCCAGGACATCAACAAAGAGCCGGACGAGCGGCTCGTCATCCTTTCCAGCGGCAGCCAGGGTGAGCCGCTTTCCGCCCTGACCCGTATCGCCGCCCAAGAGCATCCGCAGGTGAAGCTCAAGTCGGGGGACACCGTCATCCTCTCGGCAACACCGATCCCCGGCAACGAGGAGCTGGTCTCGCGCACCATCAACAACTGCTATAAGCACGGGGCCCGGGTCTTCTACTCCGCCCGCAATCGCGTCCATGCCTCGGGACATGCGAGCCGAGAGGAGCTGAAGCTGATGTTGAACCTGGTGCGGCCCAAGTTCTTCATGCCGGTGCACGGCGAGTTCCGCCACCTGGCGCTGCATTCGGAGATCGCCCAGGAGGTCGGCATCAGTAAGGA
>WNEZ01005684.1_pt1 | contig 10935 bp, 11 predicted proteins | sample 5400521 | NCBI WGS metagenome assembly WNEZ01 (sample SAMN13153339, study PRJNA577476) | soil metagenome | isolation source: 120 cm saprolite under Douglas fir tree site 2 hole 1 replicate 1 | place: USA:California | collected 2015-04-18
CGTCGACATAGGGGTTCAGTTCTTCGTCCACGATAGCCCACTCCAATTCTCCGTGTGGTCCTGTCGTGAAGCCATCGAGTGAGACATGCATAAATGAAATGACTTTCCTCATGGTAGACTCCTTTGATGGGGATTAGTGGGAACCTTCAACGGTTCTATGATACCCCAGCAAAAGGATCGTGTCTTGAACAAAATGGACAGCTATTGCGGCTTCCTGCTCTGAGCGATTTGAGCAGGCGTGTACCCGATGAAATGCTTGAGTGATCTGGTCATATGCGACTGATCGGCATAGCCAGCCTGATACGCCGTATCAAGGAGCGAAACGCCCTGCTCCAGGAGATCGGCAGCCTGCTTCGCGCGTTCGATCTGCGAAATCACTTTGTACGTTAACCCGGTTGCCAAATGCTGTGAGCGGACGGCGTGCAAGTGCCATGGTAGCGCGTCGTAAGCGTGCCCCTGCCACACGCTGCATCCCATCCGTCACCACTCGTATGCCGTAGAGGAGCAGCAGCACACCACCCAGGAGCAGGCCCAGGACGGCAGTCGGGTTAGTGGGAGCAACCAGCAACAGCTTCACCTCTCTCCGATCACTATCAGCTACGATGCATAAGAAAAAACTTTCACCTGGAACCTTAGTATGGGGATACTGGTAGAAGCTGTCAGCCGAACAACGCGGCAGAAGTACCAGCCTCATGGCAGAAATATTAAGCCAGTGTTAAGAGAATGTTAAGAGAGTGTTAAATACTATTATAGCAGAGTATGCGCTCATGAGCAAGCAGAACGATAAGGCCTTTCTGCAAATTGACTTGCCAAAGCATGCCGCGAGGCACCATCTCTTCAAAGAAATTGTTAACCTTCCTATTACAACTTGTTAACGCCTGGTTAACATTCACAGCGTACGATTTTAATGAGTTTATGCTACGAATAGCAAACCTATCCTTAAAGCTAGGAGTATATCATTGATGATAAGCGAAGAGCAGCATCCAAGTCATTTGTCTGGAGAAAATAGTATACATGCAACTGCGCAATCCGTTCTAACCACGCTCGACGAAAGTCCGCTGTCCGGTTTCCATTTGAGAGCCATGCTGACCTCCGGCATGGGTTTTTTCACCGACGCCTATGATCTGTTTATCATTGGAGTCGTCCTGGCAATCCTCACCCCCATCTGGCATCTCAATGCGCTACAGATCTCGCTGCTTGGTAGTACATCGCTGATAGCCGCGGCATTTGGTTCGGTCATTTTCGGTCGCCTGGCAGATCATTTAGGTCGTAAGTCTATCTACGGTCACACCCTGATCGTCCTGGCACTAGGGGCTATTGCCTCGGCTTTCTCGCCGAACGTTGTCTGGCTCCTGATCTTCCGTTTTATCCTGGGCCTTGGTATTGGTGGCGACTATCCGTTGAGTGCTACGCTGATGAGCGAGTATGCCAATCGCCGCGATCGCGGCAAGCTCGTCACCCTGGTTTTCTCAATGCAGGCAGTTGGTCTGATTCTTGGGCCGCTCGTCGCGCTTGCATTGCTGCTCGCCGGCATCAATCATGAATTGACATGGCGCATTATGTTGGCCCTCGGCGCAGTACCAGCGCTCGCGACCTATTACCTGCGTTTACGAATTGCCGAAACGCCTCGCTTTACACTTGCTATGCAAGGTGATCTTGCTGGGGCCGCACAAACGGTAGAGGTGGTTACGAAGAAACAGTACGAGCGTAACAGTGCAAAGTCTCCAACCATACTCCTACAAAACGATCAAACGGGAAGTGACAGCAGCGCTCCAAGCAAAAAAGTTCAAGTAAAATCATGGACGTATCTGTTGCTCAAGCGCCCCTACCTGCGCTGGCTCATTGGAACTGCTGGAGCCTGGCTCTTGCTCGACATCGCGTACTATGGCACAACGATATCCAGCCCGCTGGTCCTTAAATCGCTGAATGCGCACTCTAGTTTGGTGACCAACATGCTCTATACGCTGCTCATCTTTGTAGTTGCTGCGCTACCCGGTTATATCGTGGCGGCGTTAACAATTGACCGCTTAGGTCGAAAGTGGATTCAGTGTTTTGGCTTCGCCATGATGGCATTAGCATATGGACTGCTTGCAATAGCCCCCGCTCTAACTACTCTTACGCTCCCGTTCCTCCTGGTGTACGGTATGAGCTACTTCTTCACAGAGTTTGGCCCGAACGTAACTACCTTTGTCTATCCAGCAGAGATTTTTCCAGTGATGGTACGTACAACAGCGCATGGGCTTGCTGCGGCAGTGGGCAAAGTTGGCGCATTCATTGGTGCCTTTGCCTTCCCCTACTTACTGGCCAACTTCCACCTTCCTGGGGTGATGGCGGTTGCTGCGGTCATTTCGCTCGCTGGTCTGCTACTCACGCTATTCACACTACCTGAGCCAAACCAGCGCTCCCTGGAAGATATCTCCGGTGAACATGCTGCCAGGACTGCTCATGAAGAACGGGAACTGGTGTTACGTTAGTTTCCATTGGGGGGGATGCCTTTCGTTTCTCAGGCTGTACTACGCGATCCCTCTACGAACGGCAGAAGTGCCACACAACGAGAGCAAAGGGAGGCTTGCATTGATCTAGATGTATATGGAATCGGAGCACTTTGTCTAGGTTGATTCCCTGCTGACTGTATGTAACGTAATGGCAGGTGTATCAAGTGAGAGTGACTCTATATAGATCAATGCGTCGTCTTTCTCACCTATATCGTACTCCATGAGCGCGTGTTCTTCAAGCATCGATGGAGCATGAGAAAGCAATTCTTCGATCATACCCCAGGGCATCGACTCGAGGTAAGAGAGCTTGCCCAGTTCTGCTATTGATCGAAAAAGAGCTTGATTGATACTTCCGGTGCAATTCCAGCATACCCTCCCTGCTAGAACCAGGCAGTCGTGGAGTGTCCCGTAGTGAATTTTCATTCTATACTGTTGCTCGCCTATCCTTAAAGCATAGTGGTTTACCTGCCATTATACCATACAAGGGATTGATTACACGTCCCTTCACCTGAGGGCTCTGAGACGTATGAGCTTGATTTCGGGTAACAGATAATCCAGGAGAAATAGCTTTAGATGCTGGTGCAGTAGTGTTTTAAAATAAAAAGTAGTGTGGTCTGTTGAAGACCACACTACTAGAAACAGGCGGATTCTGCTTTAGTGCTGACAGCTGATATCGCCACCACCTGTTCCAGGCAGCGCTCCAAAGGTCGCATTAGCCAGGTTTAGGCACATATCGGCCGCCACCGTCGAACCGGCTTGCATGAGCCAGACATGCTGGTTCGTGGTGAATCCTACCTGGACACCTGGACCCTCCATGATTACCAAGATGTCCTGGTCGGCAGCCCCACGTCCTCCGTGTTCGGCGAGTTTACCCAGCGGTGGAGTATCATAGACGACTGCCTGTGTGCCATTGGAGCCGTCAGTGGGCCACACAATAAAGTCGGGCGTGCGGAACTGGGGAGTAACCATGTATGCTCCCAGGCCCGAGGCAGGCGTTATAGCCTGAATACCGAATTGCGCCATGTTCTTCGGCTTGCTGAGCAGATCAATAGCCGACTGCGCTTGAGCAGGATTCTGCAACCAGACTAGAGCAACACGGTCGGTCGTTGTCTGGTCGGTGGGTATGCCATTATCAATTAAAAACTGGTCAATGCTGCCCGGCCCGTGATCAGGAATGGCCTCGGTAAGCGCTGTGTTGCCATGGTCGTTGACGACTGCAATCTCTGTCTGATTGTAGATCCCGACCATCTTGAGCAACGCTACGGTCTGAGCAATCTGGCTGTCCTCAAATTGTAGAGTCTGAGCAACCTGCAGTGAATTAATGCCATACTTTTTCATTATGCTATTAGGCGCAACGGCATACAGACCAAAGACGTTCGGGCGGTTGGCACCCATCTTTATCTCTTTGCGCACGGCATCAAAGTTCATCTGGTCATACTGTTGGGGCGTTCCGGTGAAGTTGGCAAATGTGGGAGTCTGCAAATTATCAATACCAGGCCCGCTGTAAACGGAGCACGTGTTGGGTCCATCCAGGACATCATAGGCGGGGTATTTCGCGATAAAGGCTGTCGTCAAACCAGCCGCTTTGGCAGCCTGGAAAAGTGTGCAGGCGCGCACTACGTTGCGATCCTCAGTAATACCAGGCGGCAGCACGGGAGTTTCATCGAGTTCAATCAGGTGGTTAAACTGGCGGTCCCAAAAAGTCTCGTAGGGAAGCCCATGATGGGTCGCGTCAGTGCCGGTGAAGAGCCCCATGTTGTTGGTGATCGAGTCAGCCGGTACCTGCGCCTGGGCATTCGTGTAGCTGGCGCCAAGCGCTTCCAGACTCGTCAGGAAAGGAGCATTGGTGGCATTGTACAGCTCTGGATGGCCACCATCGAGGATGACGATAAAGGCGTATTTGGCTGGATTATTACCGCCATTTGCATGTGCGGCATGGAGGTGGCCTTCGATCACCAACCCCAGCACTAAGCTCACAACGAACGCACAAAGTAGGCTTCCCCTAAATAGCCGCCTACGTTTTTGGATAGGTGTTCTTGACATACTAAACTCTCCTCGCTTAGAAATAAGCTCTGCAATAAATTAGGATCCAGAACTACCGGTATTTTATCACATAAAACTCAACAGATACACAAACTTCGTAGGTATTTTGGGTAATATTGATAGGGAAAAATAGGAAGCAGGCAGTCATTACATTCTATTCTTACTTGAATACCTTTAGTCCTGTATAGTTCTTTTTACCTATCTTCTGATGACTTGCTTGACACTAAGGGATGAGCTAATGTTATCATTCATTGGGGTAACAAAATGCCATCTTTTATACATCAGCTTATCGTGGGGGATCGATATTTTCTGGACTACCTGCTTTATTTAAGGTAATTTACACCTTTTGGACTTATCCAATTGCGTAGGTGTATCCTCAGCATGTTCTGTCTGTGGTAACGAATTCTGTCAAAGGATTGGGGAGCTAATGTGATGAGCAGTTACGGTGGGATTAACAACTTTTCCCATGCAGGCAGGCGCCCGATGATGATTGCTGCACAATTATATAATGGTGCTAGCAGTATGCACCACATTGATGAGATGTTTCAGTGGCTCGCCAATGTAATTGTAGTGAACTTCAATGCGCAGGCAGCACAGTTCTGGGCGCTTCAAGCCAATCGTATGGGGCAGGCATCTGCCCAGTTACGGTGCATGGTTTACCAGGAGAAATTGTTCCCCGGACACATTATTGCGAATAACCAGGTTGCAACGACGGCCAGTCAGATACTGCAGGGGCAGAGTAACTACAGCCTGCAGAGGGTGGAAAGCCTGTTCCCCTCTTACCAGGCATCCCTCCTTGAACGATATGGACTTCTCTATTGTGCCTATTATGTTCTGATTGATGACAGGCTGCTGCCTCCTGCATACGATGCACCTGCAACGGAAATACCGATGCCATTGACTGTAGCAGTGCTGCTCTTTTTACGACAACCTGTCCCTCAGAATGAGCAATCAGCCATCAATCTCATCTTAGAGCAGTCCCTAGCGGTTGCTGCTAGCCGCGAACTGCTTTTACCCGCCAGTACCGGCTCAGGACGTTTACCCTCATTAACAAATAACTTGTTTCAGCAACAGCCTCAACTCAGCCTGGGTGGGCTTATTCCCCAAAGGGTTGAGGACACTGACTTGTTGAAGTCGAGCAATCCACTTGCTGGTTCCCTGGTCATTTCTGATAAACAGGCGCGACGTCTGTTCACGGCCATAGATGGCCGTAAAAATGTAGAGGAAATCTGCATGCAGATCGATATGGACTTGAAAGAAGCCTACAAGGCCCTCCAGGTGTTATTGGCTCAACATCGCGTTCAGCTTTACGGACCAGAGGGGCAGTTGGTGGAAAGCTCTGTGTTCCTTGAAGATCTTCGGTGAACTACTCAGAAGGAGAATATGCCGTATGGATGAGAATTTTGTTCCTAACTTACTTTCGCTGACGTTGTTTTTCGTCTCCCTTTTCATTGCGTTACGTGCGCTCTATCTCTACACGCGGTCGCGTAGCCGCCGTATTTTTATTTTGAGTTTGTCAATGGGCGTGATTTCACTAACGGCAGTGGCGGGTTTTGCTGGAGATAACGTTACAAGCATAAGCCTCAATGTCGATTGGTTCAACTACATTGGACAAACGGTGAGCTATATCTTCATTTTGCTGAGCTTCTTCAAAGATTCGGACTCGTATTTACGCAACCTGATGCGCTGGCATGTCGCCGCTTCCGCGCTGCTCCTGATACTTATGCTGCTGGCACCCGTTCTACCTCCTGAATTTCCAGATCCCGCTGTGACGAAATCTATCTTGAGCGGTTCGCGTGGCCTGATCTGCTTTATCATCTTTTACTACTACGCTCTTGCCTTTATGGAGAAGGAGACACGTTTTAGCCTCCTGATGGGCGCTGCCTTCCTAATGCTCTGTTTCGGATACTCGATCATTATCCCCAAGTACATACAACCGAACGACGCGCTCGACCGTGGAGGGGATATTATACGAATTGCTGGTCTCATCACGCTACTTCTCACCGTTTTACTGCCTGACGTTACCTATAGAGTAAGCAGGCATATCGAACTGGGTGTTCTTGATGGAGAGAGAATGAAAAAGCGGTAAGACGGAAATTGTTTGCAGGTTATCCTATTGATTGAAAGAGGGTTGTTCAACTCGTGATAAACGGATTCAAAGTTCTGGTCATTGATGATAGCTATACATCATCTCTATTCATGGCTAGCGCTCTCGAGAATGCTGGGTACCGGGTGATAACAGCCTCGGATGGACCCCAGGGATGGCTGAAGGCACTTCAGGAACGTCCGCATTGTGTGATACTGGACATCGTCTTGCCAGGCGGCGTGGATGGTTTCAGGTTATGCCGTCTGTTGCGGGCGCAAGATCCACAACGTCGACTTCCGATTATTATGGTGAGTGTCAAAAACACATCTATGGACAAGGCCTGGGGATTGCGGCAAGGCGCAGATAGATACTTATCCAAACCTTTCTCGGAAGAGAGCTTTGTACAACTTGTTGGAGAAGTATTGGCTGAACGCTATTGATCTTCACCTGTCGAGAAAAGTAATTGCCAGTCTGGTCGCTCAGACGGCCCGAGACCAGGCGCAGGCCATACCCAAGTAGTTCGCCAAAGCCCGTGACGATGCCAACTGCCACTGCACTCGCTCCAAGCACGGCCAGGTAAGGCCCGATGATGCTGCGCGAGCCCTCGTAGGCGAAGTCGGCGAAAAAGCTCATTGCGCCGATCAGCAGGACGAACTTGAGCGCGGTGGCCTTTGTTAGTGCATGTCTCCTGGCTTCCTTCTTTGAAGTACCTGTTTCCATAGTAGCACGTGTGTTTCTAAAAACAAAAACGCTTCTAACAGCCGACCATCTCTGTGATCGATTGCTAGAAGCTATCAGCACAAGGCATTAGGCGAGCTTCATCGCCAGTAGTTTTCTCCTTCTCAATTATAGATACTTGTCGAAGCAATTACAAGTGGTGATATGTAACCTTGCCAACGAGCAGTACAGAGCGTAGGATAGAGATCATCAAACCATCAGAAAGAGACCGTGATGAAATACGATATGCTCAACGAACAGATTGCCTATTATCGAGCACGAGCCCAAGAATATGATGAATCGGTCGGAGGAACCGAAGAAGCGAAAGGGACTTTTGCAAGGGCGATGCAGCTGCTCCAGCACATGGGTCCATTTGAGCAGGTCTTGGAACTGGCATGCGGTACAGGAATCTGGACGAGCGCTCTGCTCCAGATTGGGCAGCATATTACCGCCATTGATGCTGCTCCCGAGATGCTCGATATTGCTCAGCGCAAGCTCGGGAATGCACCGGTCCACTACCAGCAAGCGAACCTGTTTGAGTGGGAGCCGGTGCAGCAATACGATTTAGTCTTTTTTGCTTTCTGGCTCTCTCATGTCCCGCCCGAAAGACTGAGCGCCTTTTTGAACAAGGTCAAGCGCGCGGTTCGACCAGGAGGATACGTGGTGATGATTGACCAGTATGCCCCGACAGAAGAGGATCGGCGCCTCGTGAAAGAAGGAGAGGGAGGTACTATCTACGCAGAACGTTCCCTCCGTGACGGGCAGACCTTTACCATATTGAAAGTTTTTTACGATGTGATGGTCTTACAGGAGATATTCCTCCATCTCGGCTTTGAGAGTACGATCCACCAACTCGATGACAGCTTTGTCTTTTTCTCAGCAAGAGGGCGACCCGTCTAAATTTTTCAGTATATGATATGCTTCCCTCCTAATTCACGACCGGTATACACCCCTGCTTCGGCCTCACCCCAGCCCTCTCCACTGCGTGGAGAGGGAGCAGACCTAATTCACGACCTGGTCAAGCGCCTGGTCGCTCTGTTGCTCGCTGCCGGATGGGGTTGCCTCTGCCGGTTGAGCGATGTCGCTTTTGCGCAGGGGGATCTCGCGCAGGAAAAGCACCGAGAACAACCCCAGCAGCATGATGATGAACCCCAGGAAGAAGACAGTGGTGATGGCCGATGACAGGCTCACCCTGATGGCTTCAATGAGCTGGTGAAAGAGCGCCAGGCCCTGAGCACCAAACGCCGCAAAGCCGCGCTGAATCTTGGCCACAACATCTGGCGCTAGTAACAACTGGGGGTTCTGAAGCTGGGCCAGGGGCAAGTGTCTTGCCGACGCAAGCCGCGTGAGCGCCTGTGGCATGTTGCGCTGCAAATTGCTCTGAAAGGCGTTGGTCATGATCGTGCCCATCACCGCCACGCCAATCGTCGAGCCGATGGAGCGGAAGAAGTTGAGCGTGGCCGTGACCTCACCGAGCTGCCTGTACGGGAAGGCGTTCTGGACGACGATGGTGAAAAGGCTCAGCAGCACACCAGCACCCAGGCCGCTAATAATCATGTTGCGGATGATCTCACCCTGGGCAGTGGTCACCGCCATGCGCGAGAGCAGGAACATGCCGATTGCGGCGACAGCGAAGCCGATGATAGCCAGGACCTTGTAGCGGCCGGTGCGCGAGAGGAGTTGGCCTCCCACAAGACTGCTGAATATGAACGCGGCCATCATCGGGGTCAGCACGGCGCCCGAATTGGTGGCGCTCTCGCCAAGCACGCCCTGGGCGAAGAGCAGCAGGTAGAGGATAGCCACGAACATGCCCGCGCTGACCAGGAATATCGCGATGACCGAGATCAGGAAAATGCTGTTTGTGAAGAGTTGGGGAGTGATGATCGGCTCGGCTGTGCGCGTCTCAAGCCAGAAGAAGAGGGTCAGCAGCACCGCGGCAGCGATGAACAGGCCGATAATCTGCCCCGAGTTCCAGGCATATTGGGTGCCGGCCCAGGAGAACGCCAGCAGCAGGGAAACGGCCCCTGCGACCAGAATGATGGTGCCCAGGTAATCAATCGTATGCCGCACGCGGCGGACGGTCCTGGGCAGAACGAACCCGGCCGTCAGGATGGCGATGGCACCCAGGGGCATATTCACATAGAAGACCCAGCGCCAGCCCCAGGTATCGGTGATCCAGCCGCCCAGGGTTGGCCCGATGATCGTCGTCAGGCCGAAGACGGCAAAGATCAGGCCTTGCCATTTCCCGCGCTCTGCAGGCGGGAAGATATCGCCGATGATGGCCTGGGCGATGGGCATCAACGCTCCGGCTCCCAAGCCCTGGATGCCACGGTAGATGATCAACTGGGTCATGTCCTGGCTGGTGCCTGCCAGCGCCGAGCCGGCCAGGAAGATGACCATGCCTCCGAGGAAGAAAATGCGCCGGCCATAGATGTCGGAGAGCTTGCCATAGAGCGGAATCGAGACCGTGGAGGCGAGCAGGTAGGCCGTGACGACCCAGGCGTAGTGCTCGAGGCCGCCCAGGCTGGCGACGATGCGGGGAAGCGCTGTGCCCACGACCGTCTGGTCGAGCGCAGCCAGCAGCATCCCAAGTATCACGCCGATCAGAATCGCGATGATGCGTCCCCGGCTGGCCGTTGCACTCAGAGGTTGCGGTTCGGGGATGGCGATGGCCGAAGCTCGCGTAGAGTGTGTTTGTGCCATGAGATTACGTTCCTCCTCTTTTCCAGTAGAGTACCTTGTAGAGAGTGATTCCTACGGAAAGCGACCTTACTTGAAGCCCGGAGGGGTCCCGGGAGTGCCTTTCCCCGTTTCCAGGTAGGACTTCAGACTGGCCAGGAAGTATACCCAAGCCCCGCGTAGCCGTTCATCTCCCTCATCAACCTGGGCGAACCCATCATGCGTGAAGATCAATTTGGTGCCGTTGTGGACCGGCGTGAGTTGCCAGGTAACGCTGGTCCCTGCCCATTGCGGAGGGCTTTTGGAAATCCAGCGAACTTTCTCGTCCTTGTCCAGTTCGGCCACCTCAAACTGCATGACAAACGCCCCATGCCGAAAGCGAAATTCAGCAAGCGAGCCCACCTCTGGTTTGACTCGCGCCTCGTAGGCCCACCACTGAACGATTTCGTCCTGCAGGGTCAGGGCGCCCCAGACGCGCTGCGGGGCGGCTTCTATAGTGAGTTCTTCGACAATAGCTGACATCGTTATTCCTTTCTGCTTTCACGTCACTACGCGACTATACTTAACCTATAGGTTAAGTATACAGGAGAAAGGGAACGGTGTCAAGGGGGGGCATGCCTCTCGACCTTTCTGCTCTGCCTGGTTCTGAGCTGTGGAGCGAGAGCGCGAACAGCGCGTCAAAAGTCGAGATGAGGGGACGAGAGAACCTCTGCGAGCGCATCGAGCAGGGAGGGCCAGCCACCTTCAGCCAGCGCACGTCGCTCTGGAGTGCTCAGCCCTTCGTGGGTCAGCACCACTTCCGTCACCGCACCCTGGTCCAGAAAGTCCAGCGTGACGACGGTTTCCCAGCCTTGGGCTGCTCCGCCTGACCAGGTAAAGACCAATTTTTCGGGGGGAACGATCTGCAGGTAGGTG
>WNEZ01005685.1_pt1 | contig 10934 bp, 9 predicted proteins | sample 5400521 | NCBI WGS metagenome assembly WNEZ01 (sample SAMN13153339, study PRJNA577476) | soil metagenome | isolation source: 120 cm saprolite under Douglas fir tree site 2 hole 1 replicate 1 | place: USA:California | collected 2015-04-18
AAGTCAGGAACGAAGTTCGGCAAGCTAGAATGGCGACGACCAGGGGTAGCTGGCGATAACAGCCTATTCGCACTCGCGATCGTGAAAAGTGGAGGATCTCGCCGCGAGATCCTCCAGAATTCCCTCTCGAAATCTGAAATCCGTCTCTACTCCGAGACGTTCGGTGTCTCCGCTTCCTTCTTTCCGGCAGAAAGCTTCCAAAAACTTCTTTCCCAATCCGCAACGTAATAGTCCCCTCCCATCTTTTCCCAATCGGGCTCCATATCTCCCGTGTGCCCGTGGCAACAAGTTCCCCGAACATATTCCGAACTTCGATACTCCCAGAAGGTGCCTCGTGCACCGTGCCTTCATTCTTGAACCGAGCCTCCAGCGCAATCGGTGGGGATTCCGTAAAACGGGGTGCCGTAAAACTTTCCAGCGTGAGTTTCTCTGTAACCGGACCTGAAACATGGACGAGCAAAATCACGCCAGTCCGCACATTAATCGCTGTTCCGTTCGATTGCGCGACGGCTGCTGTGATTGCAAGCAGCGCTCCCCAATGAGTGCCGGGGTCCGCATTCGCCGGAATATCCACCGAAAAGGGCAGCGTGATTTCTTGTTTTGGAGCTACATTCAGGTCGGGGTACGTGGGCTTCAACCACGCCTCCAGCGAGTTTGTCGCGTCTTCCCGTTCCACCGTTGCATGTCCTTCTTCGTCTTGTGGGCCAATATCGGTGCCCTGCAGATGCACCGGGAGGTCAGTATCCGAGCCGTTCCACAACTTAAAGGAGCTGTCGATCTGGTCACCGCGAGAAGCCGTGATCTCGATCCGCGTTGGATTAACTGCCACCGGCAACGGGGCTGCAAGAGCGGAAGCTACAACTAACAATGGAAAAGATACGAAGAGCAAAGACCCCGCAATGCAAGAAAAGGCCGCGACCCACATTGTAAGGTTAGGAAGGCGAAGTCCATACATACCACTCAAGGTAATTTGTCATTTGCCGCCTCAAGCTTCGATTACGGTTCAAAACGTTCCCAAAATCGTATACGTAATAAGCGTCGTATAGGTTCCTGCGGGCTGCGCCGCGCCCGCGCTCAAGCGGTGCTTTATTCTGGCCGTTACTGACGCCGGGGTGGAACTCGACATGATCGCCTGCGGCGTCTCACCGGCTGCGATGTTCGCGAACTGCCGGAATTTCGTACCGTTGGAGTATGAGGAATCACAGTCATGGTTGCCGTCTTGATTGAAACAGGTATGCCCAAGGCCGTTTTTTGTTGCGTTTGTCCAAACTGCTCCTGCTGATTCGCTGCATGTTCCGCCGTCGCACGTGGTATCCGGAATGATAAACCTTCCGTCCACAGTCTTCATAACTGAGCTCTCCTGCGTAGTGATCGAATATCCCCCGCCTGCGTTGGTAGATACAACCAGGTCTTGGCAGCCGATATAAAAAGTATTGAGCGATACCGTCCCAAACGGCACTGAAGTAGGCGACGTACCGATCGCGGTTATTGTAGCGCCGTCATCGGCGGTGCAATTGACCGCCGCCACGCTCGACACCGTCAGCGCCAAGCTCTCCGCCACGGTCGCCTGCACCGTCACGCCCGAATTGATGGAGACGAGTATATTCCCCGACCCGCCGAAACTCCCGCCAACAGAAATCGTGTATACGCCGCCTGAAGACGGATTCGTGATCCAATGTCCACCTTGCTGCCCCACCGTCGCATTTGACCCAATCTTGATCGTGATCGGCGTCCCGGTTGCGACATGCACGTTGGAATCGGTCGGCGGAATTAGCGTCGCAACGAAACCTGTCGCTGTCGCAGAAAATCCCCATGCAGTCGCTGTCGCCTGGCAACTCGGCCAGTTGAAATTGAACTGCGAACCTGTTGCCACATCCACATCGCCGCAGTCCATCCCGGCCGGAATAGTGAAGGTAGGATCGAAAACAAGGTTGAGCGTGCTTGAGCCGGACACCGAACTGCCATAGATGGCAGTATTCACCGTGAACGCGAATGTATGATTGGAGGTAGTCGAAGGCCGGGAATCAGAAAGTATGTCGCTTCGGGATGTCACGCCTACCAGACCGTCCAAGTCGCCTCCAGACCAGTTATCGAGAAGTCCCGTCGAGGTATGACTGCCTCTGAGTGCAAACCCGACGTTTCCACTGGTATAGGTACTGTCGGTTGTGGTGAGAATGGCGATGCCATTAACAAATAAGGTCAGCCGGGTTCCCTGGATCTTCAAGCGAACCACATCATTCAATGCCGCGAGTTGCGCGCTAGTTGCCAAGTTGACCTCGGTACCATTATCCCAACGATCGATCAAATAATGACCGGAGACAGCAGTGCTTATTCCGGCCTCATAGCCCGAAAGGGGGCCGTGTGCCAGGTGCGCACCCACAAACCAGATATCGTCCGGCGTGAAGCCGGTTATTGTAGCTTGGGAAAACTGGTCATTCCCAAAAGAATTAGCGATCCAATCAGCTGCAACGGCAGTCCCCGTCGACGGATAGCCCACCGCATTACTGTAAATATTCGGAGCACCTAATCCGCCGAAAATCTCCCAATTCGGCCCGATTCCACCACCCGCCCGATTAAAATTATCTGAAGCGGTTGCAGCCCACGCACTATTCGGCATGAAAACCAGGATCGAGACACCAAACAAGAACGCTGTTAACATCCGAAAGAAGACGCGCTCGTACAGTTTGCTGGATTTTACAAAAAGAAGTGATGTGTTCCGCATGGTTGAATATGCGCGGTGTTCAGTTCGGATGCCGAAGACACCCGCACTATGGGCTGTTCATAAATCATCACCGTCGCGTCGAAATCGCATGATTTGTGTTGGTATTTAAGCGAAAAACACATGCATTTGGGCCTCGGTACCAAGAGTATGGTCGTACGTCGATTTCACGGTGCCACCACGATTTCAAGTCCGCGATCGTCGATTCTCAGACCTCGGTGGTGGGTTGGTTTCGACACCGGAAACAGCCGATGCGGGGTATTCTGCCATCACCATACTGGACGCTTGCACCAGGGCGTGCTCGTCGGTAGTCCACTACTGCCACACGCGCATCCAATCAAAGTGCGTAAAGATGTTATAACTCGGTGGATTTTGCCCGGCTGCCCAATTCGTACCTTCCTGGCTGCAAAGACTGGGAGCGTAGTCTGTTACGTCAAAGATCGAGGGAAGATTGTTTACCGTTATAATGAGCTTGTCGTCGAAGTACCACTTCATCGTCCCGCCGGATCCGGAAGGAGAAGTCGGCAGCCAGAGCACGCCATATTTGTGGAACGTATTCTGCACGTCTGTCCCGCTCGGCATTGTCCATGCAGCATTATTGTCATTGTTCCATACGTCCACGTTATTTACCCAATGATGGAGGTGGCCGTAAAAAATGGGGGGAGTTTGGGTATTACCCTGTCCTTCAAACTCGTCAATCTCCCCATAATCTCTATTCCCGTTGGTTAAAGTACCGTTCACTTCCTGTAGCGAATCCATCCAGAAAGCAGGCCACGACCCTGTAGTGTCATCCCATTTCATGCTCGCTTCGAAATAGCCGTATCGAAATACATGATAGCTCTGCGAACTTGTATGGATTGCTGATATACAACTATCCCATCTCGATTGATGCGAAGAACCGCCTACCCACTCTTCATTAAGAACTCCGTTAGTTATAGTATAGTCGTTCCACGGGGCAAAGCCTGACTCCCACCATATGCCGTTATACCAGTCATGATTTCCCGTATTGTCCGGACTAAGGTCGATTGCAGAGAACTCCTGATCCCACTTTAAATTGTACCCGGCCGCTTGCGGTGGAGGTGTTTCCGTGGGGGTCGGCGTTGGGGTTGGACTCACATACGCCGATTGGGAGTAGGCGTAATACGAAGACTGAGAATAAGCGTAGTAACTGGATTGGGAGTAGGTATAGGCAGAAGAACCTCCCTTGAACGCCGCCAGTTCGGAGATGAAGGAGGTACCGGTGTTAGCGGTAAAGGTGGCGCTATACGTGCCTAGAGAGGAGACAATGCGGTCTTCCGTTGCCTGGCGCGCGTTGGTCTGGCGGAGGGTGTAGGCAGAGCCGGCGCCCCAGGTGCCCACATCGCCGTTGTCCGACATGGAGGCGGCGAAGAGAAGGTCGTTGGCGTTACTGGAGGTGAGAGACCCGGTGGACGGAGGGATGACATCAATGGTGTGGGTTTCGCCATCAAGAGCACTTACGCCTTTGTATTCCTGAATCTCCAGTCCCACGCGGGGGGCGGCGGCGGACAGGGTGAGGGTCACGGTATTGGCGCCGCCTTTGACATTAGCGACGTAGAACATTTGGGCTTCGGCGCTGTTGGCGGTAGAGGTGAGTTTGGCGGCGACGGGCGCATAGCTATTGCCCTGGGTGTCGGTCAGGGTCGCATTGGGTCCGACAATGCCCCAGCGAGTCCAGACGACGATCAGGTCGCCCGCGGTATTGGCGGCGGGGAAGCTGGCAGATTGGGTTGACACTATCGTGGAACCGGAGAAGCCTTGGGCGGATTGGACGTAGGCGATGGCGGAAGTGTTGTACGCCGCCTGGGAGTACGCATAATAACTCGATTGAGAGTATGCGTAATACGCACTCTGCGAATATGCATACGTCGCGGTAACACTAAAACTCTGCACCCTCCACTGTCCGGTATTGCATTGGTTGAGTCCCGGTCCTTTGTAGCATTGGGCAGTTGCATCCCACAGCCAGTCCCAGACGACGGCATAGTGGGTACCGAGGGAAAGGGCGGAGAGTTGGGAGCTGGTCAGAGTTAGGCTGGCGAGGGCGCTGGAGTAATTAGGCACGGCGTTGTTGCCGCTGAGGGTATAGGGGTTCCACGCGGTGCCTTGGGAGATATATGCGGTGGTGAGGATGTAGTCGGTACCGGCCTGCGGGGTGGCACTAAGAGTGAGAGTGCCGGATTGAGGGACGGATGAGGCGGAGAGGGAGAAGACCGGGCACGGAGCGGCGAAGCCGGTGGGGAGGGGGGAGGGATTGGTGCAGGCGGCAGAGGCGGAAAGGATCATGCCGAGTATGCCAAGCACCGCACTAAACAAGATTGTAAAACTCCCCGATAGATACAAAGGACGTTTCGACAGCATAGGTTTGTATTTAAAGATTTGTTATGTATTTGAATTACAGATTGGATTCCTGCCTCCGCGGAATGACAGAAATGCTTACGGGCTGGGTACTGGCGGGAGCGGCGCCACGCTGGAAGCGCTGGGCGGCAGGGGTAAGGGACTGGGAGTAGCGGTGACGATGGTGACATTGACCATAGCGGAACCTTCCAACAGGCCATTTTGCTTTAACGCAAGCACGGTGAGGTTATGGGTGGCGGAGGCACTTAGGGTGGCGCTGGTATCTACCGTGGTGCCTTTGCCTTGATAGACCAGGGTGTTATCACTGAATACTTGCATGGTTTTGACGGGACCAGTGAAGCCGGAGGCGACACTCGCGGTCACATGCACGGGTGAAGTGAGGGTGGCATTATTGTCGGGGCTGGTGATGGTGACTCCCCCGCTGCCAGTGAGGGAGGCGGTCAACTCATTCGGAGATGGGGCGGGTTTGCGGGATTGAAAGACCGCAATGGCTCCGGCGGCGAGGATGAGGAGGATGCCGAGAACGATATATTGGGTGAAACCGCGTTGGGCGCGAGAAACTCGGGAAGAGTTCATAGGACAAAATACGCGCAAGAACACCTCTGGCTTCTTTTAGGCAGAAGACAGAGTTCTACTTGGGTGTTTTTTAAGGGAAAGAGTGATAAATAGGGACTACAAGCTTAGTTCCAGTAAAACACGGAAAACCTACGTCGCCAACGGAGAATTATGCACACAGTGAAATAGTGACGGGATTCAATGTTCTTGCCGGGAACGAACAGGTTTTCATTTCATAATCACGCACTTGGCCAAACCGCTGTCAACGTCCACCAAACCTAGTGTTCAGCCCAGCGGGCGAGATGCAAGTAGGACTGTAATCGCATTACGCAGAGTCTCTAGCACATTGTCTGCATTAGCTGAATTATGCGTGATTTGGTGATTCCGGGTACACATATCCATTTTTCGGTCTGCACGCCGGCGGCGTTCGGGGCGACGCTGCGGCGCATACTGATGCCGCCGATGCGCGCAAGATAGGCGACTACTCTACGGGCTTGGAACCGAGGCTTGGATTTGATTCGAGTAGCCACTTTGTGCCCCGCTCGAATCAACGGCAGTAGTCACGTAATAGTAGATCTGTCCGGCCTGGACAGAGCTGTCGGTGTAGGTAGCGCTCGCATCGAGTGCTGAATTGATTTTCGTGTAAGGCCCCCCGGATTGACTCCCTCGGTAGACGTTGTAGCCCACGACGGTGGATGTCTCGTTCCAGGAAAGATCCACGCTGTGCTGCGGCGGCGCGGCTCCAGTTCCGGTCAAGGTCTCGGCGGCGGAGTTCGAGGCATTGCTCGTAAACGAACCGATCGCCGAAGTGCTACCTGACATCTGTGGAGTAAACGTCAGCGTGAACGGTGCGCTTTGCCCCGCTGCGATCGTGAGCGGGAAGGTGATTCCGCTTAACGAGAACTCTGCGTTAGTCACAGTGGCAGAGGATACGCTAACACTCGATCCGCTGGCACTCAGGGTACCCGCCTGAGCCTTGCTGGTCCCGACGGTTACACTGCCAAAATCGGTCGACGTCGGCGTAACGGCCAACTGGCCCTGTGCCACCGCCGTGCCGGCCAGGGATATCGTCATCGTCGAGTTCGAAGCGTTGGAGCCGATGGAGATGCTGCCACTCACGCTTCCCCCCGACTGTGGAACGAATGTCGCACCGAAGGTTACACTCTGACCCGCAGCCAGGGTGAGCGGCAAGCTCAGGCCACTGATGCTGAACCCAGTTCCTGCAACAGTCGCCTGAGAAAGGGTGACACTGGAGCCTCCAGTATTAGAGACTGCTTCGAAGAGGGTATTGGTGTTGCCCACCTGAACGCTGCCAAAACTCAGACTACTCGGATTGGCGACAAGCTGGCCTGGGGTTGTGCTGGCCGTCGACAGGATCGTACCCGAGCCTGACAGAGGAACCGTGGTGGTTGTGCTGTTCGAACCATTATGCTTCCCGTTGGTGCCGTGAAGTATGGTAGTCGAACTCGCCAAGGAGAGACTGCCGCTTACGCTGCCACTGGACTGTGGAGTGAAAGTGACGCTGAAACTCCCGCTTTGTCCGGCTGGAAGGGTAAGTGGCAGACCGCTCAGGCTGAATCCTGACCCAGTCATTGCTGCCTGGGAAACCGTCAGATCCGATCCTCCGGAATTGCCCAGAACGAGCAACTGTGTCGCGCTGCTACCTACTGGGACACTGCTGAAGCTTATGCTCGAAGGGTTGACGGTTAATTGTGCGGTGGCTACATCCGAGTACAGAACGACATTCAGTAGAACCAGTCCGCACCAGATTACTCTCCATGGCAAACCAGGATGTCTCACTGCGTGGCCTTCTTTGCACCGTGCTAACGCGGCACGGCCGGGGGATATGGAGCAACCGCACCGTCAATCCCTGCTGAGCGCGAACGGCTCTCGCGGCTCAGGGTAATGAAAGGTGCAGCATCTGCAGTTTTCCCCGAAGATCAGGCGATCGGTAGGTCACAAAAGGGAATGTTGAGGTGTTTCTTGGTCGTGGTACATGGGTGTCCATTCGGACAACTTTTTGGTGATTACTCCGCTGATGGGAAACCCTGGAGCAGTTGGCTTGATTCAGCTAGGCGATGGCGGAAGCCGCTGAAGGAAACGAAAGCGCAACAACGAGCTTGTACGCAGTTCGAACAACTGGTTTATGGTGAGTTGAAACGCTCCCGAGATACTCGAAGGACCGCGCGAGCCAATCGGCACCAAGTTTGCTCGTCATCGGACACCGTTCCAGCCACGACGGCAAACAACCGCGCTCCAACTACTCCTGCATTGATAGGCGCGAAAGCAGGAGTCGAGGTGGGAAAAAAGAAAACGCCCCGAGAAACTTAATCCCCCATCAAGTTCCTGAAGGCGTTTCCGAGAGCAGCCTCCTCCGACTGCGCTCAATCATTAGTTTAGAAGTCAATGCTGTTGCCGGGAATGGCACTTGCGCGGCATCGAGAGGCACGACGGGCTGATTACCGCCGGTTACTGAAGTTTTTGTTATTAGGGTTACTCATCCGCCGTCGGAGCCGTTTCGCGCGATACACTCACGCCTTCACTGGTTGGCGGTGCGTGCGGTCTATGGATAGTCATGATAGGCCCGCTAGGGATGGTCGGTGGAAATCAGCAATCGCTCGCAAATTTTCGAGGATTCTATCGCCTTTTCCCATCGGGGACTGCGGGATGGTGAAAGGTAATATCATTTCTTTGGTGTCAAGAGAAATCCGTGCACTTCGCCGCTGACACTGCCGGTTCCGACAATCTGCCCCTGCAAGTTGATGCCGGTTGCCTCACTCAGCACCCATCCCGAACCGGCGAGGATTAGAGTGTTCAGATCCCTCATTCCTCCTCCATTCGTCCAGAGGAAAGCGTGGAGAAAACCGCCAGTTGTCGCATCGGAATCACCCACGATCTGGCCCAGAGCGTTGATGCCATGCGCCGAGCTGAAATCGCCACCCAAAGTCCCCAAATCCTTGATACCCCCTGCCTTTGTCCAGAGGAAAGCATGCGTGTCGGTGTTTCCTGTAGTCGGGGAGAAACCAACTACTTGGCTAAAGGTATTTAGCCCAGCGGCAACACTAAAACTGCCACCTAGCGTCCCGAGGTCGGTTGTGGTCCCGCGTTTGGTCCAAAGAGCGGCATCGAGGTTGACACCGATGCCGACGACTTGGCCGGCATTATTGATGCCAGAAGCGAACAAGCTACCGTTGACAAAACCCTGCATCCCCCCGGTGTGAGTCCAGAGAAAAGCGCGTTGATTACTCGTGTTGGTAGAGGAATAGGAAACTCCGACGACTTGCCCGAGGTCACTAATCCCTAGAGCAATACTGCTGTCGTAACCTGGCAGCGTGCCGAGGTCTTCAATGCCTTCTCCTGCCGTCCAGAGGAAAGCATGTTCTACGAACTCCCTCCCTCCCGCTATCGCGGAATAACCGACGACCTGCCCTTGGTTATTGATCGCTTGGGCAGCACTAAAATTGCCGCCCAACGCGCCAATGTCGGTTGCGCCCCCTTGTTTCGACCAGAGGAACGCATGTACCGCGACGTTATCTGGCATAAGGGATTCACCCACGACTTGCCCGAGGTCATTGATTCCGAGAGCCTGACTCGTACTCCCTCCCAGGGTCCCGAGGTCCGTTACTCGGTAAGTCTGTGCCGCAGCGAGCGGCATAAGCAACAGAATTAGCAGTGCACGGTTCATAATCACTCCCTTTTCTCTAGCAGCCCGTGGCGCAAGTCTGGATTCCCGAAGAAAAAGAATGCGTGATCCACAGCGCTAATCCGTTGAATGCCCGCATGACGATGGGACGACGAAAGAAACAGCAACGACAAGAAGAGCATTGGATCACGCACACCGAGTTGCCGCGGACAGCGGCGCATCCCTTTCTACGAAGAGCTGAATTAAGGTGGCTGCCACAGCAACGTTTCTTAGGGGCGTCATATTTTATGAATTCCACGTAAACCGTAGTGTGGCTCTCTGGCCTTGTCAATTGCATGCAGAGGTTCCTCCCCAAAACAACCACGGCTACTGTGCTACACTCCGCCCTCGGAGGTACGGAATAGCGGACTTGTCTGGGATTGTGAAGCAGTTGACGAAAGAACGAGACAAAGCTCCCGAGGCACAGGGACAATGTTCTTCAGCTCGGCCACCAGATTGCCTAGATCAGCCGGTGGGTTCTCTGAACGAGAGATGATCCCCATCAGCCTGGTGGCCGCCGGAGAAAGTATTGTAGGCGTATCCTAACTTTCTAAAAGTCTCAAGATGCTATCCGGAGCAGGGCAAGATACGGTCGGCCGGGGATGTAACCCAAACTAAAATTCAAATCGATACTTTCGATGCGACCTCTTGGAACATGTTTTTGATTTCGTCAACGACGGCAGGCTTGCCGCCTCCTACTCTGAATTTACGATCACTAACGTCGAATTGGGCCGGCAATTGGTTTCCACAGAGCCGATCCGGCCCTTGAGTGGCAGCGTTCCACTCCCCGCGAGAGAATCCTGAGATCGCATCATTTGGACTAGGTGCGAATCCAGCTTTGAGCCGTGCGTGCTGTTAGAGGACTTGCACGAAAGGGTGACAAGCTTCCCGCCAAGACTTTCTGGAATGATGTGTTCTTCAGTAAGTTCCGGTTCTTCTAGGTCGATCACATCCTCTGAATACGCCTGAAGACAGAGGGGGCAAAGCACTCTATTGAAAAAATTCGCAGTCTTTCGCGCAAGGTCGTCAGAGAGTTCGGCAAAAATGCAATGTGCTCTTTCTCTAGCCATGGGATACTTCGCGCATAGCAGCGTTGACCCAGTATAGAGATATTTCTTGACTTCCCGTTTCCCAAGGGTCACAATCCGTCCGACTCGCCTCTCCGAAGAGCAGGTTCCACCCGTTCGGTAGCGCAACACCCCCTGAGGCGACGGGCGCCGGTTCCTGAGCGAACCCCATTTGGACAATCCAAACAGGAATAGCCTCCCCCGGCACTCGAAGAAAGAGCCGGATTATGAACAGTATGGCTGGTTCGGGTAGCGCTTAACTGGACGTTCTACACCCGCGTGATAGGCCAGCAGTCGGACAAATCGCCGCCGCTCACCCCGGCGTATTTCGCCAAGTCGTGCCCGGCTTCATTTTGACCGATTTGGTTTTTGCTTTCCTCTTTACCTATCTTTTCGTCAAAGTTGGAGCAGCGCTTGGTGGGGGACGAATGGCGGGGGTGAAACTCGGCCTCTTAGTTGCCGTTCTGTCGCCGGTCATTGGAGGCCTCTACCAGTACTTCGGCGTTACGTATATGTCGGTCGGTTTGATGGCGGCGGA
>WNEZ01005686.1_pt1 | contig 10932 bp, 14 predicted proteins | sample 5400521 | NCBI WGS metagenome assembly WNEZ01 (sample SAMN13153339, study PRJNA577476) | soil metagenome | isolation source: 120 cm saprolite under Douglas fir tree site 2 hole 1 replicate 1 | place: USA:California | collected 2015-04-18
CGAATTTGGAGCACGCAGTGGCGCTCCATTACATGCACTACAACTTCTGCCGGATTCACCAAACGTTGCGTGTGACACCAGCAATGGAAGCAGGAGTTAGCGATCATGTTTGGGACTTGGAGGGAAATTATCGGTTTGCTAGACTGAGAAACGCGCTCAGTTCGCCGCCCGTGGGCGTAAATTGCCGCGCCGAGTAAAACCCCTATCATGAACAAAAACCCGTGAACGAAACATTTCTCTGCGCGATTCTTCCTTTGCTTGGAGTTGTCGTCGGATGGTTTGCTAGCTATTGGCTGTCCAGTGCTCGCGACCGCAGAGCAAGAAAATACGCGCTCGAAGATGCTAGAGAAGCTCGCCGCCGAGACTTTATCAGTTTTATGGAAAAGTGGAGGACAGAGGTTGAACGAAACGATCCTCGCAAGACCGCTAACGAGTTTTCCGCAAAAAACAGCCTTTTCCGTGGAGAAGCAGCTAAGATTAGGCCGGATTACGGTGTCAACTTCGAGGTTGCGGTCAGAAATTTGTCCAGCTTGAGAGACAGCGACGTAGAAGAAGTAAGCCCCGATAGAACAGAGATGATAGGCCGCGAGAGACTTCTTACGAAGATTGACGCCGTGATAAGGTGTCTCAATTGAAACTGTACCATTACCGCAAAATTGAGTAAACAGCTTCCGAATGTCGCCTTGGAGGACAATGACATTTCCCTACGGGAAATTGCGAAAGTGGCAGGTTTCGCCCGTTATTATGATAGCCACTACCGCATGTATTGCCGTTACACTCACGGAGCACTCCGGGCCATCGGAGGCTTTCTTACCAACCTAACCGACCCGGAAGACAACCGCGTCATGGGATTTTGCACATTCAGTGCCGTGAATGCTTTGGCTAAAATCGGTGCAGAAGCACCAAATCTGCAATCTCTACTGCAACGTTTGAACGAACAGGCGAGCCGTACCCCGCCAAAATGACTGTGACAACGCCGTGTATGAAGTCCGCCCACGCAAAGATAAGCGCGGCATCAATCTAATTTCCGATGCGCTGCCATTCGGTCGGCTGTGGTACGGCGAGCCGGACGCAATCAGCAATGCAGTCGGGCATGCAAAGTTTCGCAGTCGATCACGTCGGGCTGTGATTCGGGTTTACGATGAAACTGGCAATGTGGTTGAGCCTTACGTGGGATCAAACGTTGCTCGGCCGCATTTCGGGCATGGCGCAGCCACTTTTGCAACGGCGGGACGAGTAAAATGCTTTATGTGCCCGCAAGTCGCGCACTTCCACGACAATGACCTCTGTTCGGCTCGTTGTTCGACCTTTTTGAGAACGGAATCAGCCTGATCGCGAATCGATTTGAGCGCGGCAATCAGCGCGTGTTGCGGCGAGTCCATAAGTTCAACTCCAACTGTTCAGGTTTGCCGGTTAATTTGCGCGATAATCGTGCCCAGAGACGCCACAGATGCGCGGTCATGTTCACGTGAACATATCAGGCCCGCGAGCCCTGTCTACATCTAAAACGTTCTCGAACCATCGATTTTCAGTTACATCTTCAATCCCTGAAGCAAGCGAACCGATGTGGAGAAACGTTCCGGCTTGTTTCCGACGCGGCGGTGTTCGATTTTATCGGCGATGAAACTTCCGAACATAATCGAACGAAAGCGATTGAAGGCGCCGACAGTGACGCCGCAAGCATTGGCGTGGAATGGGAAGCAGCTTTGGCTGAGTTCGCGTGATCTCGGGACGCTGTCCAAAATCGACGTCAAAACGTGGAAAGTGGCCGGGGAGATTGATCCACCGGGAATCGTCTGGGCAGGGGTCCTCACGAACGATGGCTGGCGCTTCACCATCGGCAAAGGACTGAATGATGATCGCTACATTTATCGCTACGACGAGCGGAACGGATTCAGGAAACTGTTCGCGTGCCCGGACTTCACCGGTTCATATCTTAGCTTCGACGGCGAGCATCTCTACATGAGTCAGTGGTACAGGGAGCGCATTCTCCAATATGATGGTAACGGCAGCATCCGGCGCGAAATCAACGTCGGCGCCGAAATCTGCGGTCACACGTTTGTCGATGGCGTGCTTTATGTTCTCCGCGGCCGCGAGAACAAAGACGTGCCTAACAAGTCTGAAGAATGGCGCATCGCGCGGCTCTATTCGCTCGAGGATAATCCGAACGTCGAAGACCTCGCCACGGTTCCGTTCGCATCGCGCTCGCTCACGTTTGATGGCAAACATTTTTGGTCGAACCATCGCGCAGCGAATGAGACGATTTCGTTTTCGCTCCCGGCGTAGAAACTTATGGACCTGAGTGTCCGACCGCTTGCAGCTGACGATTTTGATGGCTTCATCAATTATTGGCTTGGACTTTCACAAGCGGAGATCGAACGCTTGGGAGTCGCAATCGATCGGGTGCCGTCAGCCGCTCGTATGCGTTCCGATCTCGAGGCGATGCTCATTGCGCCGGATGATGAAGTGCGCAGTTTTGTGCTTGCCTGGTGCATCAACGGCGAGGCGATCGGCCATTCATCACTCAAAGACATCGTGCCGGGAGACTCTGGCAGCATTCATTTGCACATGTGGCGCGCGGATTTGCGTGGCAAAGGGCACGGCCCGCATCTTTTTTGTCTGGCAGCAGTCGATTTTTACGAACGATTCAAGCTGAAGCGCATCACTTGCGAACCTAAAGCTGACAACCCGCTACCGAATCGCCTGCTACAACGGATAGGATTTCCGCTCATTTCGACACGCATCGGGAGATCATCGGAATTGAGTACGATCTGCAAGCTGAATCGTTACGACATCGTGCGCGAGATCGCTGAAAATTATTTGCTTACGCGCGTATGGCACAAAACGAAGCCAGAAAGCGATGCAACGGATAGCTTATCAGCCGCTCACACAATGCTGTGATTCGCGTTTACGACGAAGCGGGTGACGTGATTCAAACGCACGAGCAGACTGGCGAGTTCAAAGAACCGTGATTCAATTTTTTGTCGCGCCGTGCGGCCGCATCCGTTGTTTTGAACGAAATCTTACGGAGCAACGACTGCGCCGGGCTCAACGGTGCGGAGAGGCGGCTGCTTTGGCGCCGTGCTGATTCATAAACACCGGCTGGGTTAGTCCCCGTTTAATTCCCGGCTCCCCGCAGTCGTTGAGCGATCTTGTTCGTAATATGATTCTACTTTCTTTTGGTTGATTCTGCGATTGGCGGGTCCGGAGAGGAAAAGATCGGGGGCAATTGCCCTCCGCCTCATTCAAATCCGTCAACCGATTTCGAGTTTGGAAAAATCTCGCTAACTCGTCAAGCCAATTCGCCGCCGAGGGCGAATCGCCGATTCGACTTCAACAAACGCAGTCAACTTCTCATCCGCCGGCACAACGATTCTCTTTCCGTCGCCGCGGTGTGCGTCTGCTGTAAAAAGCACCCGACCAGGCGAATCAATGTGGTAGGGGGTTCTGGGCTTTAGGGCTTCCGAGGCTGGGATCTAAATCTTCGTATCCCCAATCTCGCTGAGAACGCGCATGTCTGTTAAATTAGATAGATGGAACTCGAATTACACGTCGGTTCGATTGCAAAGAAGGCAGGCGTCGGCGTTCAGACGCTTCATTATTATGAGCGCATTAATCTCCTCCCAAAGCCTGCACGATCAGAAGCGAACTACCGTCTTTATTCTGGCGATGTTGTGAGGCGCGTCACATTCATAAAGAAGGCGCAGGCCGTCGGCTTTGCGCTCGCAGAGATTAAAGAGATTCTTGATCTGAAGAGTCATGGACGAGCGCCATGCCGCAGGGTAACCGAACTCGGCGAAAAACATCTGCAGGAAATCGACGCCCGACTTGCGCAACTGCGCGCATACCGCCGCGCCGTTGTCCAGTCCCTAACTTCGTGGCGCGAGAAAACCGCACACCGGCGGAATTGCGCAGGCGAATTTTGCGATCTGATCGAGCGATTGCCCTAGGCCCAAATTTTTCTAAAAAAGCGGTTGACCCTTTACTTTACTAGAGGGTCTAGCGTGCTGCCATGAAGGCAAAACAAGCAGGAATCCTGGCAGTCATTCTTGGATCGATATGTTGCATCGGGCCGTTGCTGCTGGTGGCAATCGGAGTTGGCAGCGGCGCGGTATTCATCGGGCGCTATCACTGGTTTTTCATCATCGCCGCCATGGCGATACTGACTTGGGCATGGGCAAAATATCTGCGCGAGAAAACGGTTTGCGATTGCGAGCACAAACCAATGGGAGGGCAACGCAGCGCCATTGTGACGTTGTTAATCACCACGGCGCTGGTAATCGGCCTCGCCGGCCTGAACATAAGCCGTTACGTGTTTGGAGGCGTGCCGCCTGCAGCGCGAGACAAACTCTCGAACGGCCTGAGTCGCATCGTCATTTCAGTTGACGGATTGAGCTGCGTCGCCTGCGAAATTCCCGTTCGCCATGCGCTCAGGCGAATCGACGGCGTCAAAGCAATTTATGTCAGTGCCGCGACCAAAACGGCGACGGTAGAGTACGAACCGGCGAAAACGAATCCCGAACAACTGGTCGCGGCAATCAATTCCACCGGGTATCGCGCGAGCGTGCCTAACAAATAGAAATTTTGCTAAATCATTAACTGAAAGGAAAGAATATGAAAACACACCTCACCGCAGTTTTGGCAGGCGGTTTGCTTTACGCGCCGTTTGCCGGCGCCGCTGAAAACGCAACGGCGCTCACCGCAGATCGGATCAGCGTATTCCAAGCTCCGTTAGTCTGTCCGGCCGCGCCGCAAATTGGTTGCGGCAGCGCTTCAAAGCCAATTCTTTTAGACTTGGAGAAGCAGCCCGGTGTTTTCCAAGCGTGGTTAAATCGCGCCGGAACAATAATCGCCGTCGTCTGGAAGCCTGAATCGGACGCTGAAACTCGCAGCAAGGTAGCAACGGGACTGAAAGAGGACCGCGCGACAGAACTTCAGGGAGATTCGCGCGATAAAGCGGTGCAGAACTTCTTGTCGGCCAATGGCTGGTATCACGGCGCGGATGTCGATCGCTTGAGTGAAGAAGAAGCTGACATTATCGCTGCGCGGCTGGTTCACTGGGTACAAGCAAAGTCTGCACTGACAAAAGACAAAGCCGAGGGACTTCAACGCGCCTTCTCGGACACGTTGCGCAAGGATTTAACTGGCAAGAGCGTCGGCCCGAATCACCTCGAAGACATCGCGCGCGAATATCTCGACCAAGAGCAAATCAAGATTTTGAAACAAGCAATCAAAGACGAAGAGGCAATCGAAAACGGTGAACGGCCCGTGCCGAAAGAAGGCTGATATTCCAAACCTCACCCGAAATGGCGAATACCGCAAAGTTTGACTTGGTCATTCTCGGCTCTGGTTCGACGGCATTTGCGGCGGCCCTACGCGCGCAGGAGCTGGGCAAAACTGCGGTGATGACGGAAGAGCGGACTATCGGTGGGACTTGCGTGAATCGCGGATGTCTGCCGTCGAAAAATTTAATCGAAGCGGCGAAGATCATTCACGACGCGCGGCACCCGCGTTATCCGGGGTTGACGCCAGCAGAGATCGGTTTGGATTTCCGCAAACTGGTTGAGCAAAAGGACGAGGTCATCCACGGCTATCGCAAAAAGAAATACGAGAGCCTGACTGGCGGACAGTTCACTATCGAAGAAGGCCACGTTCAATTTGTCGATCAACACACGGTGCAGGTTGATGGCAAGCGGCTGACCGGCGAGAAAATTCTCATCTCTACCGGATCGCGGCCCGTCATCCCGAAAACCGACGGCCTGCGTGATGTCCCTTTCCTGACGAGCGATTTGTTAACTAACGACGAGCCGATGGAAATGCGCGAGCTGCCGCGCTCGCTCATCATCATTGGAGGCGGCTACATCGCGTTGGAGCTGGGACAAATGTTTCATCGTTTCGGCGTCGAGGTCACGATTTTGGAACGCAATGAGCAATTGCTTGCTCACGGATATGAACCCGGAGTTGGCAAGACTATCGGCGAAATTTTTGAAAACGAAGGAATCAAAGTGATCACCAACGCTTCGGTGACTGCTGTTCGCCAGGACGGTAGCGGAATTGTCGCGAGCATCCGCCGGTCTGACAAAAAGCGCGAACTGCGCGCGGAGAAGCTGCTCGTTGCTACCGGGCGCCGCCCAAACTCGGACAAGATACACATCGAAAAATCGGGCGTTTCGTTAGGCAAACACGGTGAGGTGCAAGTGGATGAGTTTCTGCGCACGACCGTGCCTCACATTTTCGCTGGAGGCGACGTAATCGGAAGCGCGACCGCCAGCCAGATGGCGACGCCGGTCGGAAGCCAGGATGGCGGCATCGCTGCGCACAATGCATTTTCGAATCAATTGCGCGCCGTGAACCATCGCGTGATTCCGCGCACAATTTTCACCGATCCACAAATCGCGACTGTCGGCATGACGGAGGAAGACGCGATCGCCGCGGGCCACAGTTGCTGGTGCAGCACCGTGCCGATGGAACTTGTTCCGCGTGCAGGCGCGATCCGCGACACGTCGGGCATGATCAAGATGGTCGCTGATGACGACACCGAAGAAGTGCTCGGTGTCTCCATGGTCGGCAACAGCGCCGGGGAAGTGATTCACGAAGCCGCGATGGCGATACGCTTCCACGCGAAGATTCAGGACTTCATCGACATGTTGCACGTTTATCCCACGATGGCCGAGGCGCTCAAAATCGTCGCAATCTCGCGCTTCAAAGATCCGGCGAAACTTTCCTGCTGCGCAGAGTGAAACCAATGAACGGCAGAGTTAAATAATGACTAACACCGCGAACGAACCGACCCCGCAGGGCGGGCCATTCGAACAACCTCGCCAGGCACCGCCGATGGGGCGTGCGCTGCGCGTCCTGCTCGGCCTTGTGCTGATCGTTTACACGGTGCCTGTTTACTTCCAAGTGCCCAGGCGAGTTGCCGTCGGCGCTTGGCTGCTCGTGCTTGGGTTGATTGGCGTCTACAGCCTAATCCATATCGTTGTATCGCGACGCATCGTTGCCTTTGGCCCGTTCCTTGGGGCGATTGTGGCGAACGGGTTGCTCGTCGCGTTGTATGTTGCAGGCGGTTCCGGGTTACCGATCCTTGGCCACGGGAAGGGTCAGCTCGCAGCGGTTGCCTTCCTCGGTGTCTCGTTGGTAGTTTCTGGCGTGCGCGCCGCTGCCGGTTGCGAACTCATGGCGATCCCCGGCGTCTTCTTTGGAAAGCACACCGAGCTGGCATGTCTGATCTTCTCACCCCTCGACAGGCTTGAGCGCAAGTGGCGGAGCAAGCGCCGTGTTTAACCAATCCCTCCAGATAACCGATGGCCAACGTTAGCGCTCGTGTCACAGTTTTCGATCCGCTTCGTTGAACGGAATGGTGCGCTCGACGTTGCGGCTCGAATCCAGAATCCGAATCTCACTTGAGCGGAAGCACGCGCGGCCCGTGGCGTAGTTGATTGCGTGATCTTTCTCTGGGAAAACAGGCTCGACGCCGGGCGCTTCGAAAACTTTCCAGCCCAAACGGTGCGGTCTGATTTCGATGCCTGTCATACCACAACGAACTCTTGCGTTGGCCTCGATGTCAGCTTACATGTTCGTTTGGCAGTGATTCAATCCCCCATCACATGGCCGGACAAAGCACAGGCGAACGCGTACCAGGCAAGAAATACCGGCAAGTAGTTGAAGCCGCCGCTGTCGGCGACCCAACAAATCGTATCGCGCGCAACCTCAAGCTTTCTTGGCCGACTGTGCGTGCCATTATCCAACGTGAATCAAGAGATATTGCAGACCGTAAACAAGAGCTGCTTGATCAATCCCTGCGTATCGCGCGCCGTGCCGCTAATCGCATCGAAGACACAATCGACGAAGCTAATCTCAGCCAGGCCAACTTTGTTTACGGCACAGCCACAGATAAGATCGGCCAGCTTAGCGGCGACCCTGCCCTAATCATCCGCCACGAACATCTCCACGCGCATGCACACCAACATCGCTTCGAACCGATAACCGCGGATAATTATCTCGCCATCATCGACGCGCTCCCAGATGCCGTCGCCGATGATGACCCGAAGGTTGCGGAATCGTAGCGTTGCCGCGGCGCGCCAGCTCCAAGCCTGACAAACCATTGTTGTCACGCGCTTGCCGTCCATTAAAAAGGGAAATGCGCACGCAGACGGAAAGATTACAGCTTTGTAATGATAAATGCTGGCAACGGATTTCCTATCCGTTGCATTACCTGGGACCAATCTCTTAATTGCCATTTAATTGCCGTTTATTGCCCTATATAACGCGCGCGCGAAGGTAAGCGCGGGGGGCGGGGGGGTCGAGCGATCGCCGCGCGCCGCGACGGGCGATACCATTCCCACAGCCAGCCAAACAGCAGCAAAAAGGCTGCAGAGGCTGGGGCTGCTGCTGCCGACTCCGCGGACGAGAAAAAGAATCCGAGCTAAGAAAATTTCCACGGTCGTTTTCTACGGCGTGAAAATTCTTTGCCGCAAAACTGCGCAATTCTGCGTAAGGCGATGCGAAATGGATTGGTCGTGATTACCTAGCGTCCGCGACGATGTGCAAAGCAGCGAAAACAAGCGCAAAAACTCTTTTTCGAATTACAAATCAGCTGCTCTACCAGCTGAGCTATGCCGGCATTTACCTGGGAAAATACTCTCTGATGCGGCTTCCGCGAATCGCTTTCTATACGCCTTTTCTATACGGCGAGGTTCGACGCTTCTAAAGGCGTTGCTTTGGATTCGCTCTGAGCGCACGCGCGGTTATTCGCATCGTTTTCGCGCTTCTGCAACGACACATCGGCTCCTGGCTTGGAGCGGTGACGACGTTTGTTCACGCAAGACTGGACGGACGCGACGCTATATATGAGCGATTCAGACGAAAAAGTTTGGCAGACAACTGCCGTGCAGAATCTCGTCCGCTACGTGCCCTCGGGCACATACTTTGCCCGGTTCCGCGTCGGAGGGAAATTGGTCTGGAAGAGTTTGAAAACCGCGACGTTTTCGGTCGCGAAGCAACGATTGCCTGACACGCTGCGCGATCACCGCTCGAAAATTGAATCATTTACCGCGTTTGCTGAAGGCAAAATGACGGTAGGCGATGCGGCAGAGGTGTACCTCCAGAAGGTTCGCGCGAGCGCATCGCTGAAGCCTCGGTCGAAGGATTACCGTGAATTGATGATCGACTTTATTCGTCGCTCCTGGCCGTCACTGTTCGACACGGACGTGCGCAAGGTATCTCCGCGCGATTGCGAGGTCTGGCTCAGCCGCTATCAACAACGATATTCACCAAGCGTCGTAAACAACAGTATCGGCACATTACGGGCGATTTTCGATGAAGCGATTCGCACCGGTGCGCGGTTCAACAATCCCACTACGGGACTTTCGCGCGTCAAGGTTCGCCAGAAACGGTTGGAGCTTCCGTCGCGCGAAGAATTCCTCAAATTTGTCGATGCGATCCGCAATGCCGGTGCGAGGCAATCTAAGGACTGCGCAAACCTCGTCTGCTTTCTCGCCTACAGCGGTCTGCGAATCGGCGAAGCAAAGCATGCCACATGGGCAGATGCGGACTTCGCGCGTCGCCAATTGCATGTTCGCGGCGACCCACAAACTGCGACAAAGAATGGCGAAACGCGCTTTGTGCCGATGATTCCAGAGCTTGAGCGGATGCTGACTGAACTACGAGCGGAGCGACCGAATGAGCCTGCCACGGCAACTGTGATGCGCGTTTTCGAATGCCAAAACAGCATGACGCATGCAGCGGCAAAAATCGAAATGAAGCGCATTACACATCATGATCTTCGGCATCTCTTTGCCACCATTTGCATCGAGAGCGGCGTGGATATTCCTACCGTCTCACGCTGGCTCGGGCATAAAGACGGCGGCGCCTTGTGCATGAAAACGTATGGACATCTTCGCCAGGACCATAGCTTTGCACAGGCTCAACGCGTCAGCTTCGGCATCGCGGCTTGAGACTGTTCTAGGCACTTAACTCTTCAAGAGTCTCAGTAGTTCAGACCGCGGAACGAGCAGCTTCCCGCGAAGCGCTCGGCAGGCGCGCAATTTTCCCCGCTGAATTAAACGATAGATGCTGAAGTAATCGACCCCTAGAAGATCGGCGGCTTCGTGAAGGGAATAGGCAAGTCGCTCCGGTTCCGCCGCGGGTGCGTGTGCCGATGGAGTGGGATCGAGCGTTTCAGTTGGCATTGAACGCCAAACATACGCAACAGCGATCGGCTCTTCGCTCCTGCATTGGAGCGAATTCTCCGGTGGCTCGCTACTGATGTCGATAGACGCGGTGGAAGCGGACTTGAGATCGACGAAGTAAATGCGCAACGCGCTTTCCGATGAAACTTTGGGTTGATCGAAAAAGAAATGATTGTGCAGCGCCGTCACCTGGAGGCCATTGTCGAGCGCGGCTGACATCGCGGCGTTGACTTCGTCTTCGAACAGAACCGTATCTCCCATCATCATCGCTTTGTCATTGGTGCCCTCAAAAGAAGCCCAGGTGCCGAGTCCCATAAAAGGTGGCATTTCCCAACCAGTGACCGTGACTTTCGGGTCGTTGCGCGGGAAGGTGACTTTGTAGACGCCTTCCTTCTCATTCATTTTTCCTTTGAGCCCGGTTAAGTCATCGATGCGCACGGTATTAAGTTCCGCTGCCATAGACGCGTAAACGAAGGAAATTAAAACTAATCCCGTTGTAAAAATCTGTTTCATGATCGTGTTGTGAGTGAGCATATCGCTGCCGGCGACACCAGCAGCGATAGCACCCATTGCTCACTGCGTTTTACTCGTCCTTATCACCTTTTTCTTTGCTCTCTTCGTACTCCTTCAGGAATTTGCCGCTCGCATCGACTTCGATCCTCCACTCCTTGCCCTTTTTGTTTACCACGGCTTCGTAAACGGTTTCGCGCTCTTCGGTCTTCTTCTCGATTCTCTCGATCTC
>WNEZ01006397.1_pt1 | contig 10932 bp, 7 predicted proteins | sample 5400521 | NCBI WGS metagenome assembly WNEZ01 (sample SAMN13153339, study PRJNA577476) | soil metagenome | isolation source: 120 cm saprolite under Douglas fir tree site 2 hole 1 replicate 1 | place: USA:California | collected 2015-04-18
TACTTTCTGGTGACTTACTAAAAGAGCCGGACACTGCGGGCTTCGCCGGCTGGGCGACCGGGCCGCCGGCTGCTAGTGGCCCTGCAGGTCCCAGACGGGCCGGCTTGACCCAGACGAGTGACACCAGGATTTTCAGTCCCAGCAGTTACTCTCAGCCGTCAACCTCAATCGACTTCATACGTCGTAATCCGCACGATTGGGCGTCCGTCACCATTGGATCATCGCCGATGGCGGCAGGTCGCACCGAACGCAACGGTGCAAGTTCGGGGCAAGTCACGGCCAGCCACGGCCCTTCGGCCTTCGGATCAGCTTCCTTGCCCGGCAGCTTGACTGCAGCCCGGATAAGGGAACTGGGGAACTGGGCAGTTCGTGAAGGAAGAACCTAGGACCCGCTGATTAAAAGGCCCAAGCAGCAGGTGACACCAGATAACCACGATACGCTACGTGTTCGCGACAACTCGAGCTTTGGCCGGATGGCTAGCACCACCGAGTGCTTCCGTCTTCATTCCAGTTGGGCACCAATTTGGCACCGATACTCCCCCTCCCCTTGCGACTCACTCTCCAGGCTCAACTGCTCAGGCCTCCCGACGAGAATTCAAATCCTTTCCTGAGAAACTAGAGATTTCGCCACCGTTCGTAGACTGCGACAAGGAAAGAGTGGAACGGCCAGAAGATTGGATCAGAAGGCGATGTCTCGGGGTTCGGCATCTGCCTTCCCAGAGCGTCATGGACGGCGTTGTGATAGGGAACGATCCGATTATTCAACAGGCCATAGCTAGTAATCTTCTTGAGCGCCGGCGGTTTGAGGTTCACTGGTAGAGGCATGTTGACGTTGGTATTTCCCCTGTCTAGCTGAGCCGGAATAGATTCCGTCGGGTTCCAATACGGAAGCGGCACGAACTTCTCACCCTGGTTGGTCACCAGCCAATGCTCCAACTTCGCAAGGAAGTGTTGGTGCCAGGTGAGAAGCCCAATATCATGAATCATGAGGGACATGTCCATGCCCGCGGCTTTGTGCTCCGCGACGGGGTTATCGGTCGGCTTGTTAATGTATTGGTCGAGCAGGCTCCTGAATTGAGTCAGCTTCGCGCTGGTCAAGGAAGACACGTTCTTGCGGCTTGCCATGGCACCCTCCTCCTGACGGCTTGTCGCGTGCTGAGCATTCAGACATTGAATCCATCGCGCGTGGGCCGCGCAGTAGGCCGTGCTGCAACACCGTCATCGGCCCAACGCCGTCGGAGCCGGAACGGTCCGCAGAACGACCGCCGGCCCGACACATTACGTCGGCCTGTTCGCGGCTCACGCCGACGCAGAGCACGTCACGGCGTCTGAATCAGCTCAAGCGGCCGCTCGAGATCCGTTCCACGTCTCGCCTGATCAACGATCCACGTTCCGACGCGCAGGGCGTTGGCCACAACCGTTACCATGGGATTCAGGCCGAAGCCCGTCGGAAAAAAGCTGGAATCCACTACGAAGACATTCGGCACGCCATGCAGTCGGCAGAATCGGTCGACCACCGATGTCGCCGGGTCGTCGCCCATGCGACAGGTTCCCATCTGGTGGTCACCGATTAGGTCGACGATCCCGTCGGACGAGTTGACCTTGGTGCCCAGTCGCTCGTACGGCTTAAAGACCTGCTCCAATAGGGGCCGCGTAAGCCGGAACATCTGCAACTCGTGAGGGCCGAAATTGCGGGTGATGCGGGCAACGGGGAGGCCATACTCGTCCACGTACACGGGGTCGAGGTCCACGCGATTGTCGAAGCGGGGGAGATCGTCGCCAGTCAAGCGCACCTCGACACCTCGCGCGTACTCCTCCATCGCGGTGAGCAGCTTCGGGCCGAACAGTCCATCTCTCTTTACGGCACCCACGGCGTTGTCGAGAGGGTTCTTCTTTGCGGTGCTGACGAAGGTACCGGCTTTCCACCACTTGCGCGCTGCATCTGGGACGAAGTAGTGCTCGAAGGTCACGGTGTTGCCCGTGTGCCCGAGCTCCCCGTGCATATACCCCTGAAAGGGTGCGGGAAAGAGGCACGTAGCTCCCAGACCGAAGAGGTGGAACATCGCGTACCGGCCGACCTGACCGTAGCGATTGCCGAGCCCGCCCGGCGGGCCCGACATGAGCAGCAGCCGCGCCGATTGCACGGCTCCGCACGAGACAATCACGTTACGTGCCCTCTGGGTGCAGACCTTAGGCTTGTCCGGATCGCTGATGTCCAGATAGCGCGCTCCGGTCGCGCGGCGAGTGCGATCGTCGTATATCACTTCGAACACGCGGGCGTTGGTAAGGATCTCGGCATTGGGGAGGTCGGCGAGTTCCTTGAGCGTGCTCGCGCGCGAGCCAGACTTGGGACCGTTCTTCCCCCAGCAGAGGTATTCGCCGCAGAAGCCGCACATGTTGCAGGCATCGCGCACTCGCTCAGACCAAATCTTCTCAGCGGGCTGCCGCCAGAACTCCGGCCTGTCCCTGCCGTCCCATACGGCCAGCGCGCGTTGTATCGCATCCCGCGTGGCGTAGGTGCCGCTGCCGGGAGCGACCATCCCGCTCGGCAGGCGCACCGAAGTCCAGTTCGACTTTTGAAACCCCTGTTGGATGAGCTCGCCCACCGGGGTCAGCGGATATGCCGAGCAGGGGAACGGGAACTGAGGCTGCCAGTTGCCCGCATTCCGAAAGTAATCTTCTCCGGAAAAGGCCTTGTACCACGCACTTTCCCGGATTCCACGATTGATCTCTTCACGGTTGCCGCTTACCGCGAGGAGGGTCTCGGCGACGTTGTAGTATGGTTCCATCTCGCGGTATTCGACCGGCCAGTCGGGAAGCGAGTAGCCCCATTCTTGGAGCTGCTGTAACTGTCCAGTCCTTGCGTAGTGGGTGGCGAGCTTGTAGTCGATCGGTAGGGCACGGAATGACCACGCCCCCCAGATCACCGATCCACCGCCCAGCATTGAGCCCGTCCAGCCGGCACCGAACGGAATGGCGTCGGCCTGGTCCGACTTTCGAAAGGTGTTGTAGTCGCCGCGCGGTCGGCGCTTGAGCTCTGGACGCTCGATGCGGAAACGGTACTCGTCGTGGGGCAACGGATTGTACCGCTCGGCCTCGTAGTTGAGCGGCCGGTTTGGACCGGGCGGAGGCGCGTACGGGGGCGGATCCTGTATGAGCGGCCGAGCCCAGTCGGCGCCCTGCTCGAGCACCACCACTTTGAAGCCTGCCCGGGCAAGCAGCCAGGCGATCGTGCCCCCACCACCGCTGCTGCCGATGACTACAAAATCTGCGAGCTCCATCAGAGGCCTCCTTAGGCAGCTTACGGCGTGTCGTGCGGGGGTGAGCCTACCCGCGGAGTATGAACCGGAGGCGGCGGCGTGGCCGGCGGAGTGGCCTGCAGCTTCGTGAGCAGCTTGCGAAGCGCCGTGACCTCGGCGTCGGCGTCCTGTGGCGTGTAAGCGTTACCCGAGCGGCGATGCTCGCCCAACTCGACGAGCAGCGCGTACTGCATCGGCGGCGCCACCGGGTTCCTCATCCCCAGCATGGCGTACAGCAGATCGCAGATGAACTGCGTGATGAACGCGGAGGAGGGCGGATTCCCTGTGTTCGGCCACTTCGGGGCCTGGTCCGTCGCGAGATCGTTCGCGAGCCCCACCCAGTCTACCGGGCCCTTCTGCTTGCGTGCGTCAACCACGGCCTTGAGCGGCGGCCAGCACGATTCGTAGAAGCGACGACGGGAGATGGGGCGCCCCGTGGAGTCGAGGATGACCACGTTGGCACCCCGTGCGATGCCGAACTGTGGGCTCGCGAGGCCACGGCTTGCCCGCCACCCCACAGGGTCCTCGATTGGGCAGAACTGAAGCGGATTGGCGCTCACCGCAGCCCAGCGGTTAAGCAGACCCTCGTCGCCGGAGGCCTCACGCAGCACGCCTTCGAAGAACGGGATCACGCCGAGATCCTGCGGCGTGAACTTGTGCCCTGCGGCGCGCCAGGGCATGTCCTGCGGCGGCAGTGGCGGGGTGTATTTGCCCGGCGAACTGAGCCAGGCGGCCAAGTCGAACAATCCCCCGGCGAGGTTGTTCAAGGTATCGCGCAGCTCGGGCGTCAGTGGCTGATCAAACGGATTTGACATTCCCCACCTCGCGTTCGAAAGAATCAGACTGATGGCAGCGGCTTCCCGTTCTTCTTGTACTGCTCAAACAGTGCGTCGAAGTACTGCGTATAGGCTTTCGCCACCGTCGGCGACTGCAGAATGAGCACATTTTCATCGTTGACTTCCGCGTGTTCGGAGAAGTTGTAGCTGCCAGTGATCACGGTCTTGTCATCAAGGATCATCAACTTGTTGTGCATGAAGTTGTTGTTGTCGGACGGCACAAAGGCGTGGGAGGCGGCCCCGACGAAACGCTGTTTGTCCTTGGTGAACCAGAAGAGATTCGCCGGCTGCTTGCTCTTCCCCGCCGGTGGCGGCATCACGCTTCGCATCTGGCTCGGATCAAGGACACCCTTGATGTCGCTCTGGGGGCTCTGGAACCGCTGCTTCAGCACCTTGAGGACACCCGGGTCGCCCAGATTCATCGCGGCGATACGCACTTTCTTCGCACCGTTCAAGGCTTTGACGATGGCGGTCTCCGCATCCTCAAATTCGTTCACGCCGGTGGTGAAATACGGAGTGATTGCGACACCCGCGACCTTCACCGTCTGGTGAGGCTTGGGCGGGGCGATCCTGGAACTCTTCGGCGAGTGCGTTAGCGCGTGACCCGGATGCAGGAGACCATTGAATGCATCCGTGTAGATTTTGGCGAGCTCGGCGGAATGGATGGTGAGGAAATTGTTGTCCTGGAGAGTCAGCCCACCCTTGGTAAAGTTCCCCGAGCCGGTCCAGACGTCCATGTCGTCGCGGACAAGGAACTTGTCGTGCATGAGGTTCCCGCCCAGGACGTGTACCCCGGTTGCAAAACTGGCCAGCCCGAATTGCTTGATGAGCTGTCCGGTCTTCGTGAGCTTCGGATCCGGGGTACCGCCGGCTTTCCCGGGCTTGCCCTTGCCGGCATCAAAGATGATATGGAGATTCGTTTTCAACTTTCCGGCTGCGCTCTTCAGGGCCTTCAGGGTCGCTGGATCTGCCAAGTCGTAGATCGCGCAGAGGAGAGACTTCTTGGCGCCGTTGATGAAGTCCACCAGGTGAGTACCCGGATGGGAATTGACCTTCGCGCGTTGGGAAAAGAAATATAGGTTCAAGCCCGAACCCTTGAAGGTGGAAATATCCTTAGCCATCGTCGCTTCCCTCTCGATGGAGCAGGAACATCACTCCGAGGTGAGTCCCCTCGCACCGTGCAGGGCCGGAGTATGGAAATACTGCGCGGGGCCCTTGCCGCGGAGTCGCGCGCCAGCTTCGGTGGATCTGCCCACTCGAGAAGAACCGCAGACACTTCCTACCGGAGCTGCCAAGGGGCTGCCAAAAACCCGAACAGGAGACCTCCTCTGTCTCCCCGCGGGCCGGGCGGTTGAACGGGGGGCGACTTCGTCTGGCAACGTAGAGCAGCTTCTCGTTGGTAGTCAAGGCTATTCATGTGCTTATTGCGTATGGGCACGTTCTGAAACCCGAGCTCCCGAAACTGAACCGCCCCGGGTTCTCCGGAGAGCTCGTTACGTGAGTGCCGCCAGGCCGGCTGGAGCCGGCTGGCGGTCGTAGTAGGCCCGCTCGAACTCGTTCGGGGACACGTACCCGATCGGCTCGAGCTCTGCTTGCAACCCGTGTAAATCCTGAAATACGCCCGACGCTAATCGGGAGTCCTGTGCTTCAGCGAGCCAGTACTTATCCCCGAGCCTTCCAGAGCCTGCGATGCTCACGCTTCCCAGATCGCGCTGGTCTCGCGGGCGTGCTCGGGGCTGTACTTCCGTCCCCGACCGACCACTAGGTTCTGGTTGCAGTAGGTGCAGAGCCGTTTGTCCATGGTCTCTCCTCTGGGCGAGTCTTCACGTTCGGAGATAGAAAGTGCTGCCCCTAGAAGGGCCAAAGGCAGAAAAGACGGGCCTGTGAGAAAGCCCAACCTGAGAGAAACTGGGGTGGGAAACTCGGCACCTAACGCGTTGCGGCGGCTTCCTACACTCCGACCATCCTCCCTCGTTGCATTGGTCTCGTAACGCTCTAGATGCTCGTATGTTGGACTGTCAACAGAGTTAAGAGGAAAATCGCTCAAATGCGTTTAGAGGGGTAGGAGGCGCAGGGACCTCCCGATCTTGTGCCCGAGACGGTTCCAATCACTCGGACCTGCTGATTAAGAGTTGCCCCGACCCACGTACTCAGGATACCCAAGAGAACCTAAGCCCTACCGACCAAAGCGATCCGGAATAGCTCTATGTCTCCCCAGATTGTCCTGGTACGGGGTGTTCTGGTAGCAACCTGGTAGCAAAATGTCCAGCGCCTAGCGCCACGGGGTCAATCCCCAACGGGTTACGATCGCCTTTGGCACGTGGGGAGTCCGCGGAATCCTGAGAGCAGCCTGAGGTCGCTGGCCGCCCGGTCAGTTTGCATGGTTGCGAGGGCCCGCACCGAAATCGAACTGCCTGATCTTCGAGGTTGACCTCATCCGACAGGCTCCACGCCGACGCCAATGCTCTCTCGCAGCCTTCGGTGTCTGAAAGTTCGCTGGGAATTGATGCGGGAATAACCTGGGAATATGGGAATCGGACTGGATTCCCCGGCAATCTGCTGACCTGGGAAGGGCGTGACCACATCAAGCCGGCCTGAGGTCCGCCGATCCGATCCATGACTCAGCGCACCTTCTACCTGACGACGCCATCTATTGCGTCAACGCCTGCCCCCATCTCGGGCACGCGTGCACGACTATCATGCCGTAAGTAACATAACGCCGTTCTCCGACCCGGCGGCCCTGGGTGCCGTGTCAGTGAGTCGACTCACGACCCACGAGTTCCAGGCTGTCCGGTGCGAATCGTGGATGCAACGCGAGACGCGCACAATTCCCGTGGGGGCGCCATAAACATGCCGGCCGAGCCGACATTTTTTACCGGGACCAGCGGAACTAAGATCACGAGACTTTGGAGAGGAGGGGTTAAGTCAATTGCTTTCCCCTTTATCGAGGAGGGCTGCCGACGGCCGGCGGGGTGGTTCGACCATTTAAACGGATACGGTCCACGCCGCAGTCCCGACCAGGAAAAGGTACTACGACCCTACTTACCGCGACCCCATTTACCGTGCAAAGCGCAAGCGCAAGAACTGGAAGCGCTGCTGGGAAAAGCGTTTGATGGACGCCGATCGGGAAGCTGAATTCTCGGCGGAATTCTCTTACGAGACTGCCCCTTTGCCTTTCCCACTTCCTGCGCGTCAAGACTAATCGCGGTCAGGCGCACAATCCCACAGGTAACCCACCCGCCCGTTGGCGTAAGAAGTGCCCGGGCGGGTCCAGCCTGTGTATGGATTCTTGCTCGAGATTCTAACTTGGGGCGTAAACCGGCTCTATACTCAGTCGGACATTGTCGGCGACTGTTGGAGGTGTAGTACTGCCGTGACAATTACGTCCCACTTATTCGAAGCCTACCTCAAGTGCTCCACCAAATGCTTTTTCCGGTCACTCGGCGAGGCTGACACAGGGAACGCCTACGCGAACTGGGTACAAACGCAGACCGAGGCTTACCGTAGCGAAGGGCTCAAACGCTTGATGGAGGGAGTCCCTCGCCTCGGTGGACATCCAAAACCGGCCAGTCATGGACACCTGAAACCCGGCCAGTGAGGTAGCAGCGCCCCAAGACGTTGACGCGGCGAGCGGGGTGTGGACCCCCTCGTCGACATGGCGAACATCTTGGGCGACGACAAGAAGCAGCAAGTTCTGGCACTTGGCCGGCTCGGCTGGCCGCTCCGGCGGATCGAAGCCGCGACCGGCGTGCGCCGGGAGACGGCGAGCGCCTACCTGAAGACGGCGGGGATCGCCGTCCGGGAACCGCGCCGGCGCCGGCTGGCTCCAAATCCGGCCAGTGCGGTGTCCACCGACTCTGGCGCCCCGCCGCCCAGCCTGCCCGACGTGGCGCTCTGGTCGCCGGCCAGTCGGGCGCCCACCGCCAGCGCGTGCGAGCCCTACCGCGAGCTGATCGCGCTCGCCCTCGGCCGCGGCCGGAACGCCATGGCCATCTGGCAGGACCTCGTCGACGACCACGGGTTCCCCGCCCGGTACGCCAGCGTCCGACGTTTCGTGGGCGCCCTGCGAGGCGCGCGGCCGCCCGAGGCCCATCCGGTGATCGTGACGGCCCCGGGGGAAGAAGCCCAGGTCGACTACGGGCTCGGGCCGATGGTGCGGCATCCGGGCACCGGGAAGTACCGTCGCACGCGCCTGTTCGTCCTCACGCTGGGCCACAGCCGCAAGAGCGTTCGGCTGCTCACCTTCGCGTCGAGCACGCGCCGGTGGGCCGAGCTGCACGAGGAGGCGTTTCGACGTCTCGGCGGCAGCGTGCGGGTCCTCGTCCTCGACAATCTCCGCGAGGGCGTGCTCACGGCCGACCTCTACGACCCCACCCTCAACCCCCTCTATCGCGATGTGCTCGCGCACTACGGCGCCGTCGCGCTGCCCTGTCGGGTCGGCGCGCCCGATCGCAAGGGCAAGGTCGAGTCGGCGGTCGGCCACGCGCAGGCGACGCCGCTCAAGGGTCTGCGCTTCGAGACCCTCGCCGACGCCCAGGCCTATCTCGACCGCTGGGAGGCGCGCTGGGCCGACACGCGCATCCACGGCACGACCAAGCGCCAGGTCGCCGCCATGTTCGCTGAGGAGCGGCCCGCGCTGCGGCCATTGCCCGTCGAGCCGTTTCGCTACTACCGCTTCGGCACCCGCCCCGTGCATCTCGACGGCTGCGTCGAGGTCGATCGCGCCTACTACGCCCCGCCGCCCGGCTGGATCGGGCGGGCCGTCGCCGTGCAGTGGGACGATCGCCACGTCCGCCTGCTGGATCCCGCCACCGGCCAGCTGCTGCGCGAGCATCGGCGCCAGCCGCCGGGCCGGCATGCGATCCACCCGGCGGACCAGCCGGCTCGCACGCCGCCGACCACGCTCACCCTGCTGGCCCGCGCCACCCGGGCCGGGACGCACATCGGACCCCTGTGTGCGGCCATCCACGGCCGCGATGGCGAGCGCGGGGTGCGCCGGGTCCTCGGCGTCCTCGCCCTCGCCAAGAAACATGGGCCCGCGGTCGTCGACGCTGCGTGTGCGGCCGCCCTGGAGCTCGGCGTCGCCGACTACCGCTTCGTCCGTCGCTACCTCGAGCGCCACCCCGCCGCTCCCCTCACGCTCCGCCAGGTCGATCCGCTCATCCGCGAGCTCACCCACTACCGCGACGTCATCGCGCGGAAGGCCCAGGAGGCCACCCCATGAACCTCGTCGAACTGCAACGCGCCCTCCGCCAGCTCCGCTGCTCCGGCATGGCCGCCGGCCTCGAGGCCCGTCTGCTCGAAGCCCAGACCGCCCCGCTGCCGCCCATCGACTTCCTCTCCACGCTCGTCGGTGACGAGCTCCTCCGCCGCCAGGATCGGCTGCTCGCCCGCCGCGTCCAGCAGGCCGGCTTCCGCGACCAGGGCAAGACCCTGGACACCTTCGATTTCGACTTCAACAAGAAGATGAACCGCCGCCTCGTCTTCGACCTCGCCACGGGGCGCTTCGTCGCCCAGCACGAAGACGGGCTGTTGCTCGGGCCACCGGGCACGGGGAAAAGTCACCTCGCCCAAGCCATCGGCTTCGCGGTCATCCAGCAGGGCCACCGCGTCTGCTACCGCGAGGCCCACGTGCTCCTCGATGAGCTCGCCGACGCCCAGCTCGCCGGCACCCGCAAGGATTACCTCCGCCACGTCACCACGGTCCCGCTCCTCGTCATCGACGATCTCGGGATGAAGCGACTGGCGCATACCGCGGCCGAGGATCTCCTCGAGATCGTCATGCGCCGATACGAACGCGCGTCGACGCTGATCACGTCGAATCGTCCGGTCGAGGACTGGGGCAAGCTCCTCGGCGACGCCGCGGCCGTCACCGCGCTGCTTGATCGCCTCCTCCACCACGCGCATGTCCTGACGTGCGGACCCCGCAGCTGGCGCACCCGATTCCACAGCGAGCGGAGCGCATCGTGAGACCTCGACCGGCCGAACGCGAGCACCGCAGAGGGCCCAGGAGCCACGATCTCCCGGCCGGCCATACCCTGACATCCCCCCCGACGGCGGCTTTCAGCCCACCACCCGCCCTCGGGCGCTTGCACTCTCACGCGGGACTGGAGTAGAACACTCGTGCTTGGGGCGCAGCTACCTCACTGGCCGGGTTTCAGGTGTCCATGACTGGCCGGGTTTCAGGTGTCCACCGAGGCTGAACGCGCTATCAGACCTCCAGGCGCGGGGCACCTGAAGGCAGCAAATTGGCGACTGACTGAGGAGCTCGTCCCCCGCTCTCAGAATCTGGAATCCAGTATTCACGCGATTGAGCGAATTCCGTCAGAAGGACGAGGCAAGCCCGCACAGTTTATCCCGATTCGATTTATCTTCACCAACAAACTCTCTCGCGACGACAAACTGCTGCTGGCATTCGATGCGCTTACCTTGTCGAAACTCCTGGACCATGACGTCGGCCTTGGTAAAATCATCCACGGTGACAACCAAGCCACGCTGAAGGTAAAGACTTCTGCGCTCGCCGTTGAGGTTCGAAAACTGTCAGGGAAGATCACCACGCTGCTGTCGAGTTCTGCTCCGCCCGACCTCGTTCTGAATCGGCATTGTACCGAGTGCGAGTTTCAAGCCCGGTGCCGACAGAAAGCGATCGAGAAAGATGACTTAAGCTTGTTGTCCGGGATGACGGAAAAGGAGCGAAAGAAGCTCAACAGCAAGGGCATCTCCACCGTTGCCCAACTCTCTTACACTTTCCGGCCCCGCCGGCGGCCGAAACGGCTCGCCGGCAAGCGCGAGAAGTA
>WNEZ01009995.1_pt2 | contig 10931 bp, 11 predicted proteins | sample 5400521 | NCBI WGS metagenome assembly WNEZ01 (sample SAMN13153339, study PRJNA577476) | soil metagenome | isolation source: 120 cm saprolite under Douglas fir tree site 2 hole 1 replicate 1 | place: USA:California | collected 2015-04-18
ACCGCAGCCTACCGGCGTGACGCAACTCTGACGCTGGTCCGCCGCGCTCTGGATGCTTGCGTGGAGGCCCAGCCATGAGCCCCTCGCCCGCCATCGAAGCTCGCAGGCAGGAAGTGGATCTCGCCTTCAGGGTGAATGGCCGCGCACTGAAGGTTTCTACTTTGCCGGCGCGCCGGCTGTCCAATGTTCTGCGTGAAAACCTTGGGCTCACCGGCACCAAGGTAGGTTGTGACGCTGGCGACTGCGGGGCTTGCACGGTGCTGGTAGACGGCGAGGCGGTTTGCTCCTGCATGGTCGCGACCGCTCAGGTGGAAGGCTGCGAAATTACCACCGTTGAGGGACTTAAGACCCGCGGCCCATTGTATGATCGGCTCCAGAAATCCTTTCTCGCCTCGGGAGCAGCGCAGTGCGGAATCTGCACACCCGGCATGTTGATGTCAGCGACCGCTCTGTTGGAGCACAATCCCAACCCGACTGAAGCCGAAGTGATGGACGCAATAGGCGGTGTCCTTTGCCGTTGTACGGGCTATCGAAAGATTGTTTCTGCGATCCTGACCGCCCACTCTGAGCCCGTCCCCGCAATCACGTCCCCTGCCGGTACTGCAGTGGGACAACGGTTGGTTCGCCTCGACGGCCCACGTAAGGCCGACGGCACCGAAATTTTCGGGGCTGACGAAATGCCAGCTGATGCGTTGCTCCTCCGCGTCATTCGCAGCCCCTATCACCGCGCCCGTTTCACCTTTGGAGACCTTCGGTGCTACCTCGAAACGCATGCAGGCATTCATGCGGTCTTTACGGCCAAGGACATCCCCGGCAAGAATTGTTTTGGCGTGATCCCACGCTTCGCCGATCAGCCCGTTTTTGCAGAAGGCGAAACCCGATTTCGCGGCGAAGCCGTCGCCGCCGTGGTGGGCGAGGAACAGGCGGTGGAACGACTCGATCTTGAACAGTTTCCGGTGTCGTGGGACGAGTGCCGCGCGCTATTGGAGGTCGACGAAGCTTTGCAACCTGGCGCGCCGTTGTTGCACGCAAATCGGCCCGGCAACGTGCTGGTCGGGGGCCGTGTGGTGCGCGGGGATGTCGAGAAGGCTCTTGCCCAAGCCGACGTGGTCGTGGAAGGCGAGTATGAAACCAGTTTCGTCGAGCATGCCTGCATCGAACCGGAGGCTGGTTTTGCGCGGCGAGTCAGCGATCGAATGGAAGTCCAGGCTAGTACGCAGTCGCCATACATGGATCGTGCCGACCTCGCCGCCATCCTTGCGCTCCCTGCTGACCGCGTTCGCATTATCCCAACCGCAGTCGGGGGCGGATTCGGCACCAAGCTCGATCTCTCCGTGCAGCCGTTTATCGCACTGGCAGCATGGCATCTTAACCGCCCCGTGAAAATGACTTACTCGCGGGTCGAGTCCATCATGAGCACGACCAAGCGGCATCCAGCGCGCATTCGTGCGCGCGCCGGCGCGAGCAAGGACGGCAAGCTCATCGCCATGGACATCACTGCCGACTTCAACACCGGCGCCTACGCTTCGTGGGGACCGACGGTCGCGGCCCGCGTTCCGGTGCATGGTTCAGGCCCCTACCGCGTGCCGCACTACCGCGCACTCACCCGCGCGATCCACACTCATCTCGTGCCCGCTGGGGCGTTTCGCGGATTCGGCGTGCCCCAGGGAACGATCGCGCAGGAGCAACTTTACGACGATCTCGCGAATCGAGTAGGAATGGATCGCCTGGAATTCCGCATCCTGAATGCGCTTGACGATGATTCTCCAACCGTGACCGGACAGGTGCTCGGAGAAGGAGTCGGCATTCGCGAGTGTCTTGAAGCCCTGCGACCACGCTGGAAGGCAGCTCGCGCGGAAGGGGATGAATTCAACCGCACGACTAGCGCCCCACTGCGCCGGGGGGTCGGCGTCGCCGGCATGTGGTACGGATGCGGGAACACTTCCCTCTCGAATCCGTCCACCATCCGCATCGGATTAAGTCGCAATGCCCGGATTGTGCTGCACCAGGGCGCGGTCGATATAGGCCAGGGCTCGAACACGATCGTTACGCAGATATGTGCCGATGCTCTTGGTGCGCCCGTCGCCCAATTCGATTTGCTTTCCGGAGATACTGCCATTACGCCAGACTGCGGAAAGACTTCCGCATCGCGCCAAACGTTTGTAACCGGGAAGGCGGCATACTTGGCTGGGAAAGCCCTGCGCCAAACTCTCTTGCGCATGGCCGGTGCGTGTGACTGCGCATCTTTCGAATTTCGTGACGGAAAAATCAGCGCTGTCGACAACGGTAAGACTCTCCATATCGAACTTGCCGATCTGCCGCTCGACGAGCACGGGTACGTCCTGACTCAGGAAACCACGTTCGATCCTCCGACCAGCCCCCTCGACGAGAATGGCCAAGGAAATCCATATGCCGTGTACGGTTTCGGCGCGCATCTGGCCGAGGTGCAGGTGGATGTGGAACTCGGAACCGTGCGCGTGCTCCGGATTACGGCCGCTCATGATGTTGGACGGGCGATCAATCCCACCCTGATTGAGGGTCAAGTCGAAGGCGGCGCCGCACCTCCGGTGGAAACCATACTGATCGAAAAGCGTTCGTCCGTCGGTCCCTTCGGCGCCAAGGGAATCGGGGAGCAAGCGGTGATTCCCACGGCGCCGGCCATCCTCAACGCGATTCACGACGCCATCGGCGTTCGCATTCGCAAAGTGCCGGCAACCCCTGATCGGATTCGTGCCGCCATTCTGGCCGCGCGTGGCCCCGGAGACCCGCGTGGGTGACGACGCCATCCGTTGTGACGCCTGCCCGGTCCTGTGTTACATCAAGCCCGGCCGGACCGGATCGTGCGACCGCTATGCCAATCACGATGGAAAGCTGGTTCGTCTCGATCCCCACGTGCTGCTCGATCAGGCAGTTTCGCGCGGAGAGTCTGTCGTTCCCTTCCTTGAACACAGTCAGGACTGGAACGGTAACGTCGTCAATCAAGCCGGACCCTTCGTGACCGCCATCGGAGCGGGCACGACCTATCCCGATTACAAACCGGCTCCCTTCATCATCTCCTCCTCCATCAACGCAGTGGACATGGTGACGGTCGTGACCGAGGGCATCTTCAGCTACTGTGGCGTCAAAATGAAGATCGATACCGACCGCTATCTCGGGCTCGAAACCAATACCGTGCGCGCGCAGGGCGAAGCCGTCGGCCATGTAACTACCAGCGAATACGGTTCGCAGATGCTCTCGCTCGGCGGCGTTCGCCACCTTACCGGCGGAAGCCGCCAGGAAGGCACCGTTACGTGTCAAACTCTGCTCGATTTGTGCAATGGAAAACCGGCGGAATTGCAAATCGATGGCGGCGCGTCGATCGTCGTGCAATCCGGACAACCGCCGATCGTCGATGGTGTGCGCGAAGAGCGAATGCGCGTCGGATGTGGTTCGGCCGCGATCGGAATGTTTGCCAAGCAGTGGTTTGGCAAAGTGGATGAAGTCGTGGTCGTCGATGATCACATCACCGGCGTCCTCTCCCAGCACCAGGCCGGCAAGTTGCTCGGCGTGCCCGAGACCGGCATTCGACTGAAGGGCCGTCGCTCCACGCCGGGTAGATACTTTCAGGTAGCGGAGCCTGGCACCGCATGGGGCGGAACGAATCTCGATGACCCACGGTCCATCCTGAAACGTTTTGATCCGAAATCCGCCTGGCCCGGGCTGCACTTGTTGATGGTGAGCACTACCGGCGAGCATTCGGCTTACTACGAGCTCGATAACGATCTGGACCCCGTCGAAAAAGACCTGCCCCGCGCTCTGCAAGAGTCGGTTGCACGGATTCGAGAGAACTGTGAGCCCGCGCTCTCGACCGTTCTCTTCATGGGCGGCGCCGGAGGCTCCTTGCGTGCCGGAGTCACAGAGAACCCGGTTCGTCTCACACACTCCGTCAAGGACGCTCTCACGCGGATCACCTGCGGCGGCGCTCCGGCCTATGTCTGGCCCGGCGGCGGCATCACCTTCATGGTAGATGTCAGCCGTATGCCGGCGAATGCCTTCGGCTATGTGCCGACACCCGCGATTGTTGCCCCTATCGAGTTCACGTTGAAGCTGGCAGACTACGCAGTCCTGGGCGGACACATGGATCACGTGCGTCCTCTCGCTTCTATTACGTCGAGCGAAGACCGCCAGCGCCGCACCGCGCATCCAGAAAATCCGTGGCCACTGCAGCCCGCGAAAGGCTCAAGGCGAGCGGAATGAGAATGCCTCCGCAAATTCGCTGGCTGTCCGATGGCAAGCGTCTCCATCTGAACGACGGCCCCATCGATCTGGTTGTGGAAGCTTTCGGCGATCAAGAGCAGCTTCCGGTTGCGTATCGCGCAGCCGCGACTCGCTTCGTCACCGTTCTCGACGAGCTCTGCCAGGAACTCCCGCTCTTGCGTAAGCCAATGCTTTTGGATTCAGTTCTTCCCACAGGCGTGGTAGCGCGCCGCATGGCCGACGCCGTTGCTCCCTTCGTCCCGCGCTGCTTCATCACTCCCATGGCGGCGGTGGCCGGAGCGGTAGCCGAAGAGATCCTCGCCGCAATGACCTCGGTCGCATGTTTGACTCGCGCCTATGTGAACAACGGTGGCGACATCGCCTTCCACATTGCGTCCGGTCAACAGTTTGTGGCCGGCATGATTGAGCGTCCCGACCGTCCGTCCCTTCTCGGCACCGTCACTTTGCGATCCGATCAGCCGAGCCGAGGCCTCGCGACCAGCGGATGGCGTGGACGCAGTTTTTCTCTCGGCATCGCAGACGCCGTCACGGTTTTGGCCCGCAGCGCGTCGCTCGCGGATGCGGCCGCCACTGTCGTTGCCAACGCCGTCGACCTGCCCGGCCACGCCGGCATTGTGCGCCAACCGGCTTGCGCGCTCGCACCTGACAGTGATTTAGGCAGTATCCCCGTAACGCGTTCTGTCGGCCAACTAACCGAAGATGAAACACAGGAGGCTCTCGACTCCGGTGCGCGTGTCGCCAAAGAACTGCTGGCAAGTGACCTGATCTCGTCCGCCGCGCTCAGCCTGCAAAACCATTCGCGCATCATCAGTTCACCGCAGGATCAAACTCTCCACTCTGAGTCCTGGAGCCTTCTTCATGCCTGAGGTCCGCGTCCGGAAAAAACTCATTCTTCTCGAAGAGATTTTCCATGAAGGCGGCCCGGTGGCCGCCGTACCCCAAAGGCGAGGAGCCGCGCTCGCCGTTATTCACAATCCGTTTGCCGGCGCCTACGTCGAGAACATCGCAGAGTTTATGGAAGACCTGAAGCCCCTTGGCCTCTCGATGGCGCAATCGCTCGTCGCCGCCCTCGGTGGCAACCCACGTGTCGTCGAAGGCTACGGCAAGGGCGCAATCGTCGGAACTGCCGGCGAGCTCGAACACGGCGCGCTCTGGCATGTTCCGGGCGGCTATGCCATGCGTGATCTCCTGGGCGGAGCCAAGGCCATCGTCCCCTCCACCAAAAAGGTTGGTGCCCCGGGGACTCGGCTCGACATTCCTATCACGCACATCAACGCTTCCTACGTCCGTAGCCATTTCGACGCTGTTGAGATCGGCATCAACGACGCTCCGCGAGCCGCTGAGATCCTGCTGGCCCTCGTCATGACCACCGGCCCGCGCATTCACGCGCGCGTAGGCGGACTCAAGGCTTCCGAAATCAAAGGAGAGGACGGACTCCGATGAAGGCAAAGATTCGCAAGATCGCGGTATTTCTCGAAGAGACGCTCAGCGAAATGGACCGCGCCGTCGATCCTCCGACCCGCCGCGCCGCCGCGGCCGCCGTTATTGAGAATCCGTATGCGGGCCGATACGTCGAAGATCTGTCGGAATTGATGGATATTGGAGAAGAACTGGGCGAGTTACTCACTCAGAAAGCCGTGGCCGCGCTCGGAATTCCGGCCAACACTGCCGAAAGCTACGGCAAAGCGGCGGCCGTCGGAGAGAATGGAGAACTGGAGCACGCCGCTGCCATTTTGCATCCCAAGCTTGGTACGCCGGTGCGCCGTGTGCTCGGCAAGGGTGCCGCTCTGATTCCTTCCTCCAAGAAACGCGGGCCGTGCGGCGTAAGCCTTGACATCCCGCTCGGCCACAAGGACGCCGCGTTTGTCCGCAGCCATTTCGACGGCATGGAAGTACGGATCAACGATGCTCCCCGCCCCAACGAAATCCTGGTCGCGATCGCCGTCACTGACAGCGGACGTCCTCTTCCGCGGGTCGGAGGTTTGACCAAATCCCAGATCAAGGGCGAAGACGGCCTGCGCTGACAGCAAAGCGCTTGCTGGCTGAGGAAGACTGAGTTTTGATCTTGGTTTGAGAGGTTTTGATCTTGGTTTGAAAGGGTGCGGCTTTAAGCCGCGCCGTAAGTGTCCGAAAATCAACTACGGCTTTAGCCGCTGAGGGCGTCCGCAGCCGCTGGGCTTACACAACTTCCGGGATGGTCGCCGCCGGTGGAGTATTCCGGCTGCGCTGCACGCTGACCAATCCGTCCACGACTACCATCCCGATCCCGGGCAAATCTCCCAACTGGATACTCTCCAGCAAATTCTTCCCCGCGGAATGCTGGGCCTTGTCCATCAGCACGAACGTGGCCGCGCGGCCCGGAGCTACCAGCCCGCCGTCGAGCTTTCGGATCTTCGCAGTGTTCCCGGTTGCAAAACACAGCGCGACCTCCGCAGGAATTTCCCCCAATGCTGCCAGCATAGCGATCATCCGCAGAATTCCCAGAGGCTGCACTCCCGATCCCGCCGGCGAGTCGGTCCCGAGGATCACGCGATCCAGTTGCTTCAACTCCTTCGCGGTGCGCAACGTGAGCAACGCCGCCCTCTCGTTTCCGTTGTGCACGATCTCCAGCGCCCGCGTGGACTTCTCACAGAGCTCCACGATCTGATCGCCGGGCAACGCCGTGTGCCCGCCATTGATGTGCCCGATGACGTCGGCATCTGTCTCCAGCACCATGTCCTTATCGATCAGGCACGATCCCGGGATCGACGGCCCTCCGGTGTGAATCGTGCTCTGGATGCCGTACTTCCGCGCCCACAAGACCATCTGCCGCGCCGTCTTCCCATCCTTCACGCTACCCAGCCCGACTTCCCCCAAGATAGTCACGCCCGCCGCCGCCAATTCTTTGAAATCCTCTTCCACCATGCCGTGCTCGATCACCGGCGCTCCGCCATGAACCCTCACTCCACCCGGCCGGAACGCCGCGAATATTCGCTGCGCAAAAACGGCCATCGCCTTGACGCCCACCACGTCACGAGGCCGCCCCGGCGTGTGCACCTCGCCGGCAGATACCATTGTGGTCACTCCACCGTGCAGATAGCTGTCGATCCAGCCGAGTTGGTTCTGGCGCGGTGTCCAATCCCCCGCCACCGGATGCACGTGACTGTCAATCAATCCCGGCGCCAGCGTCGTTCCTTTCGCATCGATCGTGGTGGTTACGCCCGCGACATCAACATCCCCGTGCTTGCCCACCGCCGTAATCCTTCCATTCACGGCCACCATGGTGTCGGCATCCAGAATTGGCTGCCGCAAATCTCCCGAAAGCAGCAACCCAATGTTGCGGATGACCAGCTTGTTTGTAGCGGCTGCAGGCGTTGCATCGTCGTGTGCCATGGTGAGTGAAACCTTTCGAACCAGAGTGTGAGCCGCAGCTGCGGATTCGCGCTTGCTGACCGCGAGGGCGCGACTACTTCGCGCCCGCTAGTATACAAATTTCCCGCTGGCCCGGAGATCTTTCCGAGTAAATTCCCACGGCCCGTCCCAAAAATCCCGACGGCGATTTTTCCATAACCTTGAAATTTGGGCGCGAGCAGGATAAGCTCCATCGAAACTTCCGAACTTGTCACAGGGCCATACACTTTGCGAGACGACATCATCTTCTGGGAAGTGGACACTCAAGCCGACTTCATGCTGCCCCACGGAAAGCTTTACGTTCCCGGGGCCGAGCGCCTTTTGCCCAACATCCGTCGTCTTACTGATGTTGCGCGTCACGGTCAAGTCTTCCTGGTTTCGCATGGCTGCTTTCATACCGTTGACGACCCTGAGTTCGCACAGTTCCCGCCGCACTGCATCGAGGGAACCGACGGCGCGAAGTATGTACCCGAGGCTCTCACTGACAAAGTCGCCGTTGTGCCCAACCGCGAGTCGGCGAGCTTGCCCAATGACCTCTCGCTGTTTCAACAGGTCCTGCTTCAGAAGCAGACGCTCGACATCTTCGAGAGCCGCCACGCGGAGGCCCTGGTGGAGCGACTTCCTCGCACTGCGGAAATTGCCGTCTTCGGCGTGGTGACGGAGTACTGCGTGCGTTTCGCTGCCAAAGGCCTGGTGGAACGCGGGCGTCGCGTCTGCATTGTTCGCGATGCAATCGAGACTTTGAATCCCGAGGAAGGCCGGAAGACTCTCGATGAACTCCAGGCGATGGGTGCAGACCTCGTCAGTACCGACCGGACCCTCGCCCGTTTTCAGTTTCTCTCGGCCTGAAACATTCCCCGCATGAGACGGCTGCCGGTCGCCTCCGCGAGCGCGGTTGGTGTCTTGTTTTGCGAGGCACGTTTTGCGATCCCCTCGATTCACCATTTTTGAGCCGCTTGAGGCGGCCAGTTGGGCGTTTCAATCCCGAACTGCCTGGCGTACGAGGCAGGTGCCGAAGCTCTTCTCCTAATGGGCCCTTTGGGAGGAGACATGGCCGGGAACTGCGATGAAGCTAGTCGGCCCGCTTGCTGCCGGGTGCCCCATTCTAAATTTCGCGCTCTTTGCGAGGCTAGAGCGGGGATGTTCGCCGGGGCTTCGGTTTGCTCTTGCCCTTGAGATTGAGGGCCACTGCAGCGCGGATGAGATCCTTCAAGGCCGCCTCATCGACCTTGTCGCCTTCGTGGATGTCGATAGCGCGCCTGACATTCCCGTCGAGGCTGGAGTTGAATAGACCTGAATGGTCCTTCAACGCAGCTCCCTTGGCAAATGTCATCTTGACGACGTTCTTGTGCGTCTCTCCCGTGCAGACGATGCCGCCGTGGGAAAAGACGGGAGTCCCCGGCGATGTCGGCTTGACCCACTTCCACTCTTCGACGATCTCAGGGTCGGCCGCGTGTACGATTCCGCGCACTTTCGCGAGCATCTTCCCGCGCCAGTCCCCAAGTTCCTTGATCTTCGCGTCGATGATTGCAGAGGCAGATTCCATCGGGACGGTCCCTTTCATGTATAGCTCCAACTCTCGCACCTAATGTAGCTGCGCTCAGCGTAACCTGCAACCTCCGCAAGTGGAAGCCTCTCTGGTTCGATAGCAGTTCGGGAACATGGACGGTGGCCCACTCAAGCCCGGTTTTGGCTTGAGTGGGGATGTTCACACGTCACAGACATGATCCGCCTGACAAACTAAATTTGTCCTTATGCCATGGGGACTTACTCGCTTCCACCACAGTGGCCAAAGTCATTTCGTCACATTCTGCTGTTACCATCGCCGCCGGTTGCTTACGGCCGAGGCAAGCCGACGAATCTTGGAATCAGCTTTAGAGCGAGTGCGCCGCAGTTACAGACTCTGCGTTTACGGATACGCAGTCATGCCGGAGCATGTCCACCTCCTGCTCAGCGAACCGCAACGGGATACGCTGGCCGATGCGCTGAAGTCGCTGAAGCAAGAAGTATCGCGGCGCTTGATTGGCGATGCCGAGCATTTCTGGCAAAAACGGTACTACGATTTCAACATTCGAGATTACCCGCAGTTTGTGGAGAAGCTGCGCTACATTCATCGCAATCCGGTGAAGGCTGGATTGTGCGAACGTCCGGAGGACTGGGAGTGGAGCAGTTTTCGCCACTACGCAACCGGCTGTGAAGGACGGGTTGAGATCGAGTCAGAATGGACGGCGCGAAAACGCGAACGAACTACGGGAAGACTTTGTCCAGCTATAGAACTGCCCCACTCAAGCCAAAACCGGGCTTGAGGGGGCCACCCGTCCCGTCCTTATTTCTCAGGCCGGATTATTGGCTTGTCTTCGTCCGCATCCGCTCGTAGCGTAGCCCGACCGATCCATTCGAGTAGGACTTGCACTCTGTCAACTTGAAGTCGCGCTGCGGGAACTTGCCCGGGAAGCCGGGGATGCCATCTCCTAAAAGAACGGGACCAAGACCGATGAAGAGTTCGTCCACCAAATCCTCTTGCAGGAAACTGCGGCACAACTGGCCCCCGCCGCCCAGGTAGATGTCTTTCCCTTTGCGGCGTTTTAGCTTTCTCACGAAGGCTGTCAGAGATCCGCTCACCACTTCGAATCCATCGCGTTTGCCCGGCTTCCAACGTCGCGAGAATACGTAGTTGGAGATGCCCGGCATGTCCGGCATCTCGCCACTCTTGCGCATTTCCGCCGTGGCAGCGGCTGTCTTGCGGCCCATGATGGTGGTGTCGATCTTGGCGAAGAAGTCTGCCATCACCGCTTCGCCTTCTTTGTCTATCACCAGATAATCCATGGCGCCGTTTCGTCGCGCAATATAGCCGTCGATGCTGATTCCGAATCCCAGGATGACTTTCCGTGGCATCCCGAGATTGTAATTTGGACCATTTACTTACCGTCAAGAGGAAACGAACAGCCTGTCAAGCTCCGCCTCATACCAGCCCCGTTTGACGCCTGCCCATCCGCCAGACGTTCGTGTGAAGGCGGCCACGAGCCGGCTAGGGGTTATCTGCAGCATCTTGTTGGACCGATCTCTTCGAAATAAGTCGTCGAAGGACATGGCCCTTCCACATCCACAATCCCGAAAGGACCATTACAGGAAGGAAGACATACCGAGTTGCGGGGGCGTAGTCGGGAAGTCTTTCAAACGGACTATAGATATAGCCGAGTATCGGAATGCTAAAGACGATGTGAATCCAGCGAAAAATCGAACGTTTGGTGGCATCTTTCATGGTCGCCTCCGCGAGCGTGGTT
>WNEZ01005687.1_pt1 | contig 10930 bp, 1 predicted proteins | sample 5400521 | NCBI WGS metagenome assembly WNEZ01 (sample SAMN13153339, study PRJNA577476) | soil metagenome | isolation source: 120 cm saprolite under Douglas fir tree site 2 hole 1 replicate 1 | place: USA:California | collected 2015-04-18
CGTCATTTGCGTATCCATGGAACTTGGGTCCGCTTCTTGGACGTTGCTGGGAATAGGTCTCGGTTCACGGCGTCGGGACGGTCCTTGCCGAGGAGGAGAAGGGCGTCGAGAATCGACTAGGGTTCGGTACCGGTCGTTGTCCTGATTAGGTCGGCGGGGAGGCGGTGAGGAGCGACGAGGTGGAGAGGAACGTCGACGAGGAATGGCATAATGGGGAGAGGGTGAGGAACGACGACGAGGAATGGCTCGACGAGGAGAGGGTGAGCTTCGACGTGGTTGCTGATCGCGCCGAGGAGAGGGTGAGCGTCGACGTGATTGCTGATCACGCCGAGGAGATCGGGATCGAGGATGATAACGTGAGCCTCCGATTTCACGAGACCCTTCGATTGAGTGAGGAGTGCGACTTGGGGCACTTAGTCTTTCCCTCTGTCCTTCTGGGATCGAGGGCCGCATAAGAGCGGATAAATCTAACCCCATTTGGGAGCTCGATACTTGCATAACAGGGACGAGAGCGGAGATTCCAGTATCCGTATCCTGAACAATTCGGTGCATTTCCTGGGTTTGAATAATTCGTACGCCCGGAACGTTAGGTATAGCTCTTCCTCTGATGGCTCCTAAAGTCGTTGGTGGTGGAGAAGGTAAGCGGCGCCGGTATTCAGGAGACGGGGAACGACGAGTATATGGACGGTTTGGTGGAGAATAGCGCCGATTGGAGACACGACGAGTCGGCGAAGGACGGCGGGACGGAGGAGGCGAGTAGCGGCGACTCGGTGATGGAGACCTGCGTGACTGCACAGGTCGCAGATGAGCTGAAGATGATGATGATGATGCGGGTTGCGTGTAAGGCCCTTGATAGTTCCGCGATCGCCGAGCCGCGACCGTAGATCTTCTATAACGGGGAGCTGCGACGTCGGGGTTTGACGACGCCGCCGATGGAGCTTCGGACGAAGGCATAGACGCGGTAGCCGATACTGGGGTAGAAGATAGAGTTTGCGTGTTACTAGCTGGTTCCGTTATCGACAGTTGCAATGATGAGGTGGCGAAGGTGCCTTCAGCGTCGAGTTGCATGGGCTCGTAAGGGGGAACTGGGTCGTCTTCCCTTCGGACGTTTTCTTCTCGTCGCTCGTGAACCTCATTCATAAAGGCGTAATCTGCTTCTTCTCGACGTTGTCCTCGAGTTTTGGCTTCACCGTCCGCATTCAAGTTATGCTCGTCATGATCGGGGGCAATGACCATGTAATTAAGAGCATCGTCGTCGATGCCAGTGTCCGGATCGAAACCGGGGGACGTGTCTGGAATGTTGGTGTTCGGCGCAGATTTCCCTAGAACTTTCCCAATTAAAACGTCGCGAGCTTCCTCTCGCGATAAAGATGGTAGTTCCAGTCCGGCCGGTAGCGGTCCCTTTACAGACAATTTGAACGTCGAGTAAGCGGCGAGGAGTCTGCGGTCATTCTCGGTCAGATCGTCTACGTCTAGTTGTATTCCTACTGGGTCCCCTTTGGGCCAGTTTGGCGAGTCTTTAGCTATGACGGTGGCTCCGTTGGTGGTAGCGTCCAAGGTCGCGCCGACTCTTCCAATGCGTACTCCGCGAGTCTGACTGGCTGACGGTTCGAAAAAAATCTTAAATTGGTGGGGAAAAGGTCTATCGTCTCCTCCTTCGCTGTATTTGAGTCGAGGTACCAGAATGATGGCGTAGCGGGGGAGGCTTATTTCAGCTGCATTAGCAGCAATTTGTGCATCTAGCAGAGCACGGTTGAGAGCTTCCTCGAGAGTCCGGCGCGTTTGCGCGAGTACTGGATACTGGCCATTTCTTTCGTGCATGGCGATGTACGTGCCAGTGAACGCGTGGTTAGCCGGCGTAAAGGGTAGAATTCGACGATCAAAATCCGGATTTCGCAGAGTAGAAAACTTGATTGGTTGCACGCTCAGCTCCTTGTCTCCATAAGTGCCTGAGTGTAGTAGAACATCGTTTGGACCTAGGTCCAATAGTACTCGGGTGGCCGAGTCATCAAAATATCCTTTCTTTTGGCCTTCATCGACTGGAGCTGGCGATGTAGCCGTTGGATCGACGGTAACTCGGGCGCGATAGTTAGAGTGGGAGGATTGAGACATATCGTTGGTAGTTTGAGACCTTCTGGTAGCGTAGATGTCGAGGATGCTGGAAGTTGCGAAGTTGTGAACGTTGAACACGAGGATCGTCACATGTGACCGTAGCGTCCCTGGCTTTAGGCGTCATAATTGAGCCTTCCACTCCTTCAGTAGTTCGGGAGCATTTCTCAAATCTCGTGCGGATTGCCAGGTGTCATTTTCCGCGTCGTACCCCTTCCATCGTACTTTGTAGAAGCTTTTTCCTTTACTCCTTTTTTCGCCGACTATTTTTTCTACTTCGTATTCTTCGGAGCTCTTGAGCAGATCCCGAGGATTAGTTAATGTCGGTCGTTGCTTATCCGGGCTTCTGTGGTATTTGGTTAAGTGTCGTATGTTCACCACGTTATGCATGGGATAGGAGTCGGGAAGCCTTAGTCGGAAAGCCGTGGGGCTTACTACTTCCGTAATCTCGAAAGGACCGATCTTTCGCTGAATCAGCTTGCGTCCTTTTCCTTTGGTTTCGATTAATTCCAGAGCATGGGGGTTTATGAGAACCTCATCGCCTAGATCCAACTGAGGAGCTCGGCGTCCTTTGTCATATTGGAAGGCTTGACGATCCGCACTGCGCTGAATTGCATCTCTAGCAGCTTCCCGATGCGCGACTAGATCCATTAATCTAGATCGGAGACTGTGTTGTCCTTCCAGAACCGTTAATCCATGTTCTTTAAGGAAGTCTAATGGAGATCGGGGTTTGTATCCTAATAGCAGCTCAGCAGGTTTGCTTTTGTGCGCGGAGTGGGTAGCATTATTATAAGCGAATTGCAAGATGTCTAGCCATTCCGACCAGTCAGCTTGATCCTTTTGCACGTAGGCTCGTAGCATGGTTTCTAAATGCTGGTTCATTACTTCTGTCTGCCCGTCGGTCTGTGGGTGTTTAGAAGTGGACAAGGCTAATCGCGTTCCGAATAGCAAGGCTAGGGATTTCCATACGGCGCTCGTCCATCGAGGGTCACGATCTCCAATAATTCTAGAAGGCATTCCGAAGAATTTGATGACACGCTTGAACAATAGGATAGCCGATTCTTCCGCTGTTACTTCTGCTGTAGTGGCAATGAAGTGGGCATATTTCGTGAGCTTATCCACTACTACTAGAATAGCGTCCTTGTTGTGCGATAGGGGCAGCCCCGTAATGAAGTCCAAGGTTAAATGATCGTATGGGTTGGTGGGAATTTCTAGAGGCTGTAGATATCCTACGCCTGATCCTCTGTCGTGCTTGATCTTTTGACAAGGGTCACACGAACGCACATAGTCCGTTACGTCAGAGCGCATGCGTGGCCAGTAGAATCTATCTCTCAAGGCGGCTAGGGTTCGTTCCCATCCCGCGTGAGCTGATTCGTGAGCGCAATCGTGCACTTCCTTGATGAGATTTGCTCGTTCCACGGCGGGTACGCATAATCGAGCTTTGTGGTCTGCATCCTCGAAGTAGAGTAGCCCATTATTTCCGATTCGGTACGCGCGAAACTTTCTAGCATCTTGCGGTTCTTCTAAGGTACATGTAATTAACGGAGCGAAGTCTTTGTCGTTTTTGTAGCCTTCCACGAATTTAAGCACGAATTCCTGGCTAGCATGGACGTGTAGGTTGGAGGGAACGGTGGCTATCCTTCCAATGGATTGACTCGAAGGACCTTTACTCTTGGATAGCCGTCTTGGCAGAGCTTGAGCGGTTACTGCGTAGCTGTCTGCTTTAAGCTCCCGTTCCTTAATGAAGTCGTGCCACAACTGTTGCAGTTCCTCATGTTCAGTAGAGAGCGTTTGACTTGGTAAATCCTCTCTAGCGGGAGACACGAATTCAGGCACTCGTGGTAATCGTGAGAGCGGGTCGACGTTCGAGTGTACTCTGCCTGGCCTATGTATTATCGCCAAATCTGGGAAGGCGGCAAATACTAGGCCCCACGCCGCTAGCCTCCTGTTCGCGTTTTCGTACGTTTTCGCCCAGGTTAAGGCCGAGTGGTCTGTTACCAGTAATACTCTCTCCCCTTCAATGAGGGGTTGGAAACGTACGAGAGCTTCCTTGGCTGCTAACGCTTCCCGCTCTGTGGCTGAATACCGCGTTTCTGCTGAATGTAGAACTCGACTCCAGTAAGCCACGACTCGTTCTACGGGGACTAGTGTTTCTTCCCAGCTTGTAGCCCAGTTGGGTAGAGGGCGTTTGTCGTCGAATTCCTTAGACAATTTGATGGTTAGGTCTGGTACTTTGTCTTTCTTCAGATGCGCAGCTTGCATCTTTTTGTACGCGCGAGTTCCTTTAAGGTCCTTGATAGCCATATATTGTACTTGCTGAAGAGCTCCTGCAATAGCGTAATCTGACGCGTCCGTATACAACCTGTATGCTTGCCCGGCTTCCGGATGACCTCTTACTGGCGCTGAAGCCAATGCGGATTTTATAAGCTGGAAACAGTTCTGTAGTTCATCCGTCCAGCTGAAGGGTGATTCCTTCTGTCGCAAGCATTTAAAGAGCGGGTTGGCCATCCATGAGAAGTAAGGAATGTAGCTTGAAAAATAAACTGCCAATCCCAGGAAGGATTCCAGTTTCTTTCTGTCTTGGGGGGCTTCCAGTTCCCAGACCGCCTTGAGCTTTTCGTGATGGGTCGAGAGTCCCAGTCTGGATACTTTATTTCCTAAGACGATAATACTTCGGTAACCCAAATGGCATTTAGGGGGTGATAGAGTAATTTTTGAATTCGCGACGGCCTTAAGCACGAGTTCCACATGCTTCAAATGGTCCTCAAACGTGCGAGAGTAGACCACGATGTCATCGATATAAACTAGCGTGAATACCCATAGGTATGGCGCTAAAACTTCTTGCATAACTCTTTGGAATTCTGGAGGTCCATTTCGCCATCCGAAAGGCATTCGTTTGAATTGATGCAAGCCTCGATGTGTACGGAAGGCGGATATAGGCCTTGATTCTTCGTCGAATTCCAATTGAGTGAATCCTGAGAGAGCATCGAAAACTGATAGGTACTGTGCTCCCGAGAGGGCCGCAAGTATATCCGTCTGTTTGGGTATCGGATGTTGGTCGGCTATGGTAGCTTTGTTCATTTTGCGATAATCGATGCACATCCTCGGTTTATTATTTCGGTATACGATGATAACTGGGGCGCCCCAAGGACTTTTGCTTTCTTCGATAACGTCCTGCATTAACCAGAGGTCGATTTGTTTGTCTATTGCTTCCCTTTTTGCCGGCGAAGCGTGGTACGGGGGAGCCGATATAGGTTTGGTTCCCGGGACTAGTTCGATGTGCACCTTAGTCTTGTAATGTCCTAGTCTTCCATCAAAGCCAAAAGCCGCTTGGTTGTCCTCAACTATTTTGTAAAGAGCTTCCCGTTGTGCGGACGTCAATTCGGGATCCACATCAATCGTTTCTCGCAATTTATCTGAGGGGTAGATTTGGTCTGGCCCGGGGTCAGTAGTCTTTGGACCCCAGTTGGTTTCCTCGTGTTCTGAAGTCTGAACTTCTTCTGCGGTACGAAGCCCAACGTTATTGACTTCTGGAGTCATTGGCTTGGCATTCAGAATTGGTACTAAGGCCGCAAGCTGTGCCGCTCGTGTCGTAAAGAGATCCAATTCTGCTTTCGATGCTTGATTGATCTTCTTGAGGGAGTCTTCAGCCCGAGAGATCCGTCCAATCAATTCACCTGATCGCAGTAGGACGGTCCGGTTCGTAGTATTTGCCATCTTGATTAGCGAGGAATTTGTCTCGTCCAGGATTACTAAGCCGTGAGGCGCACTAATGAAGGAGTCTCCTCCTCTATCCAGCGGGATAGCTTCCAAGAACATGTTTTCTTTTGTAGGAGCTCCAGTAGAAGTAATAGGAATCGAGGTAATGGATTCGGGGCGAAGCCATACGTCTTGTTTAGCTATGACGCTCCACTCCGAGCGGGTCTTGGTGGCACGTTTCTTAATTCGTTGTTTGTACTCAAATTTGTTGGGGTTCCATTGGACGGAGAAGGATTCCTTCGGAGTAGGTCCTGCAATAGTAGGAATTTGATGTGCTGAGGTCCCTACTTGCCAAAATCTTTTTCCGTTGTTCCGAATGGAATTAAGTTGCCAGGCTAATTGCGTGTCCTCTCCTATTAACAAGTTCGTGGTCATGTTCTTGACTACGTAAGCCTCTACGCCCTTGAGGCAGATTGGTCCGAATTGGCTGCGGAAGTAGAGTTTAAGTCGAACATATTCTGAGCATCCCGCGGATCCGGTTAATTGGATTAGTTCTAATTTTTTGCCAGTACGAGGCTTCGGCTTGGACCATTTGAGACCTTTCAGGAATTGCTCGGATATTAGAGTGAGGGCTGCTCCTGAATCGCCTACGACAATGGCGGCTGCCTCCTTTAGACAGTTGACGTGACATAAGACCTTGAAAGCATCTATGCCTTTAGCCGCGTGGCCCACGGGTCTTTGCCATATGGGTTCCGGTTGGTAGACGTCTTCAAATAGGGTATCCGCAGTGGGCTCCAATTCAGCCACGTTAGCTTCCAGAGACGTCCAATAACCTTCTGCTGTACTGCGTAGCGTGTTTTCACCGTCCTCCAGGTCCGTAGTTGTCTGAACCGATAAGACTTCTACAGGGGTGAGAGTGTCCACTGTGGCATAATATGTATCGCAGTGGATACTGCATGAGTCATCGTCTCCTTGTAGCATAGAGATGTATGCTTCTTCGTATGCCGTGTTAGCGGCATTGACGGGCATTTTCCGGTTATCCTTTTTGTCTCTTTTACGCCAGGAATCACAATCTCTATCGTAGTGTAAGTTGCTACCACAATTTCGACAAGGTCGTGGAGGAGGGTTTTTTGAACGATTAGAAGCGAAAGGGTAAGGGTATTTGCCCGGGGCTTTATGTGAATTCTTGTCTACTGGGCCCTTAGACTCGACTGATAAGCTTGGCTTTTCCATTGATTCTTCGTCTTCCTCGACTTCGGCCATGTGTGACGGGAATTGCCGGCGAGATCCCATGTTTTGAGCGCCAAGCCTTTGCATTTCTTGCCGCACGAGTTTTGCTACGCTATTCGAAGTGGTAACTAGACTAGCTAGAAGTTGTTCTTCTCTGTCCGTGGCTAACTTAATTAGCGTTGCTGAGGTAGGGCATTCATCAATATTAATGCAAGCATTCCATGCCGTTGGAGTATGCAGCCACAAATCGCCCACTTCTAACGCGCATTGTTCGGGGTCCGCGTCGGAAAAGATAGGCAGTAGTCTTCTTCGGTGTAACTGTTTGCGAGCTAAGAATGCGGCCGGGGTTTCATCTTCGTTTCCTTGATGTCTAAAACGCAATGCTCTGAATTCTTGCCATTCCTTTTCGATCCATCGAATAGACATCAGTTCTCGGCGTACGAATTCTCGTATCGTGGGCCAATCTTGTGTTTTCTCCATTCGTTGTTCGTAAGTTAATCCTGCCCACCACGTAGCGGCTAAGCCTTCAAAGTTAAAGGTAGATACCTGGCCTAACGATTCACGCCAGCGCCGTACTTCGCTATAATGGTACCAGTGGTCTCCCTTGGACAACCATGCTCCAAACATTTTTTGCGATCCGTCGAATTTAGGAAAGTCTGACGCCTTTACTTCTTCTTTAAAGGAAGGACCTCCTTTTGTTTGTTCGCTCGCGGACCCTGTAGACGCTCCTGCTGGGCCTACCGGGCCTCCGGGACCTTGAGGGCCTTGAGGGCCTTGTTGTCCTCGCGGTCCAGATGGGCCTTGAAATCCTCTGGGTCCGGTAGGTCCATCAGCTCCTGGATCTCCTTTGGGTCCCGGAGGTCCATCCGCGCCGCGTTGACCTCTTCTACCTTTAGCATTTTGTTCGCTAGGGTATTCGGAGTATGGAGCGTTGCCAGAGAGTGGCGCGTACGAAGCTAGTGGAGGAACTTTCGACAGCTCCGGATCTCGTTGCTGCACGTAGTTCGGGAATTGTGTTGCCGGAATAGGAGGGTGAACGTTAGTGCGGAAGGGAGTAGGAGGAGCGCGTCTAGTAGAAGAAGTAGTACGGAATGCTTGATCCTCCGTGGTATGGAGTATAGGCATTGAAGCTGCGACACTCGTAGCGCGGATCGGAGACGTGGGTCTACCTGGTACTCGTGGTGCTGATTTCGCTCTTTCAGGGATATCCATCGTAATAATCGGGGCTGGGCGAAATTGCTCCAGGTTAAACGCTCTACTTGGGTGTTGCTCTGGCAGCTTCGCGGACGCAGTTCTGAGCTGATTGTTAGGCGTTCCTAACCGTTGAGAGGCATTCCAATTGTTTAGGAATTCCTGAGTAGTTCCGTCTTGCCGCATAGGTTGGGGGTTCGAAATTTCTAATCCTGCGAACGCGGGCGTGATTCCTCCTGCTAGTTCTGTAGGATCCGTTGTATGCTCAATGGCACTGGCATTTTGGCTTATGTTCTGAGCCGCGAAGGCAACCATACTAGAGAATGTCACGTCGGTTTCTTGTTGAAGCTGCCGCTTCCAGCGTAGATCCTCTGCTTGAGGAGAGTTCTTTGGAGCCGCTCCTTGATCCATGGTTATCATTTTTCGTATATCGTCCGCGAATATAGTGCTAGAGGAAAACGTGGGAGAGGCGATGCGTGGAGGTCCTTCTCCAGGTTTGAATTCGGATTCGTTTATAAAGGCCTCAATCGCTACTTTAGCCAGTTGTATTCGTCCTAACAGTCTACGCTCGAAAGATTCCAATATTAGACGCGTAGCCCATTGTCGATAGACAAGGTCTGTGAATTCCATTTCATAATGGGAACTTCGTCCGAATGAGAAAGTTCTAGCCTTTCCTGCCGCCTGCAAGTAATCGTTCAGAATGCTGCTTACTAGCTGCATAGCTAGCGTGAGGTGATCAGCGTAATCCGGTTGGAACTTGTATCGCTTGATTCCTTCCTTGTCCCTGGTCTCAGTTATGATCGATGAGAAAGATTGCGATCTTTCGTTTTGGTCGAATAGAGCGTGTAGAGCTTCCGCTAGCCTTGGGCCTTGTCCTCGACGCGTTTTCAATGTTTCCGTTAACCTTCGAACCTTGTAGAGTGTGGGATCGGGTCTGAACATAGGATTGTCCTCCTCGCTGGATGGCGTGGGTACGAACGCATACGATTCTGAAGCACTTGATCGTGGCAGATCCGTTAGTTCGCCTTCGGATCGTTTATGTCGTTCTGACAGGTTCCTTCTGGGCAATCCTGGGCTTTCGTCCTCCGATGGAATTGAGGGAGCGTGGAATGGAGTTGGTGTAATGACGTCTGAAGTTCCTGTCCTTGGACGGGCTAAGAAATCAGGTAGTTTGCCATATTTTTGTTCGTAGCTGCTCTTGGAGTCAATTTGCAAGGCTTTAAATCCTATTTCTGACCTGCGTCGTGGCGTTTTACTGGCGGTTGGACTTCTTACAGCTAGAGGAGGCGGCGTTTCATCAACCCTCAAGCGTCGTGAGCTCGATGGGCCGGCATCTCGTGAGCCTGAAGGCTTCACGGTGTCCCATGTGTTTCCTAACCCCGGAGGTTCATCAATCCACGGGTGTCGTGAACCCGAAGGATCGGCATCTCGAGGACCTTGCGGTGCCCCGGTGTCCCATGGTTGAATAGGGGTGTTCGGATCATCAACCCACCCCCCAGGTGGGCCGGCATCTCGAGCGCCTTTCAGCAGCTCGGTGTCCCGGTCGTTCGGATTTCTAGATGACTCCAGTACTCGAGGGTGATCGTAGCCAAGAGGGTCAGCGTCTTGTAAGCCTTGCGGTAGCGTAGTATCCCTGACGGGATTAACAGCTGGCGTTGCCACGTAATTGCTGCGCGTAGCCGGTCTCGCCGGGTTTTTTCGAGTTTCACGAGAGTCCATGGAGTACTGTATGTTCGTTGAGCGATGAATAAGGAGTTAAAGGGCGACTAGTAGTCTTGGGTAGGACGATTGTATGGAGCGGTAGTGGATAAAATCGGAGATATCAACAGGGCCCTGTTCGCGTCACCAGTGTTAACGGCAGCGCTAAAATAGTTAAGCGCCGTTCGAGACCGTAGGTTTGTGAGGTTAGAGATAAGCGTTGTAGAATAGCTCTGGTATTCTGGAGAGGAGAGAAGGTATGAGTGACGATCGGAATGCGTGCGACTCGTGGGCGCTTCGGCGCTAAGGCGTTGCTATCCTGCGTGATATTAGATCCCTATCTGTATCACGAGTTCCCAGGAGTTTAATCTGCCTTGGGGACTGCGGGTTTGAGTAGTATCTGAGTTCACGAGACAGTCTTGACTTATAGTCGAAGCACGTGAGTGAGAGTTGGTAAAAAGATACTTCTTCCCACGTCACAACAGGCTACAATATAAGTACATATTACTTAAAAGAGCTATATTATAACGCAGCGTTTGCGATAAAAAACCTTGCTTCTGCTAAGGGAAAAAAGCATAACGCGCGGTGAGCGGCCATAAGCCAGGAAGGAGAATACATGTATGTCGCGAGGATAATGGTTCCTTCTTTAGTTAACCAACCGGTAACACTACCCCCCCTAAGGACCACTTATTCATCGCGATTTCCAAATGTATTGGAAGGGCCAGCTGTCGGAGGGTCATCTGTAGATGGAGATACGCCAGCCGTAGGGAGAGGAGTTTCGGACGAGGCAGAGGCGGGGACCAGTGTCGCCGGCTTCTCAGGATTCCAGTTGGTCGGAGTAAGGTCAAATAAGGTTTCCCCCCACGTCATTTGCGTATCCATGGAACTTGGGTCCGCTTCTTGGACGTTGCTGGGAATAGGTCTCGGTTCACGGCGTCGGGACGGTCCTTGCCGAGGAGGAGAAGGGCGTCGAGAATCGACTAGGGTTCGGTACCGGTCGTTG
>WNEZ01008729.1_pt1 | contig 10927 bp, 15 predicted proteins | sample 5400521 | NCBI WGS metagenome assembly WNEZ01 (sample SAMN13153339, study PRJNA577476) | soil metagenome | isolation source: 120 cm saprolite under Douglas fir tree site 2 hole 1 replicate 1 | place: USA:California | collected 2015-04-18
GAATTCGAACATCAGGATCGCGTTTCCTGTCCCTCGCTCGTAGCCGACGCTCCATCGGCCAACGACGATAGCTTGGACCTCGTCCATCTCTCCCTCCCAACTCAGAGGACAACAAATGACCGACGTTACCACGGCCGCCGACACCGGCGCCGCCGAGCAGCCTTCCATTCCCGTCGCGCCGGCGCCGGCCGAGCCTGCGATCACCGGGTCAGGCCCGGTGACCGCGCGCGAGGCCGCGCGATCGCTGACGACCTGGCGGCACAAGCAGCGCCAGGAGCAGGCCGCTCCCGAGAAACCAGCGGGCGAGCAGCGCCAAGAGGCGCAGCAGCCCACCACCGAATCGACCGCGGGCGACGAGCCCACGGGCGAGAGCGCGGCGGAAACGCCTCCCGCTCAGACTGAGGGCGTCGATCGGCAGGCCGAGCCTGCCCCCATCGAGCCGCCGAGGTCTTAGACGAAGGACGACAAGGAGCTGTTCAACACCCTCCCTCGCGAGACGCAGGAGCGCCTGGCCGACCGCGAGCGGGCGCGCGACAGCGATTTCTCCCGACGTCAGCAGACGGCTACCGAACAGGCCAAGGCCCTCGAGGCCGAACGGCTGAGGGCGGAACAGGTACGGCAGCGATACGAAGGTGCCTTGCCGCAGCTCCTCCAGACTCTGCAGGACCAGCAGGCGGGCGAGTTCTCCGACGTCAAGACGATGGCGGACGTCGAGAAGCTCGCGCGCGAAGACTGGCCTCGGTTCAATCAGTGGCAGCTGCGGCAGATGCAGGTCGCCTCTGTCGCCCAACAGGTCGAGCAGGCCCAGCAGCGTCACGGTGCGGAGCAGCAGCGGAGATTTTCCGAGTTCGCCAAGCGCGAGGACGATCGCTTCAAGGAGAAAGTCCCAGACATGACGGACGCGGACAAGGCCGTGAAGTTGCAGAACGCGGCCTTGCAGGCACTTTCGGATTTGGGCTTCGCGGAAGCCGAGCTCGCGGCGTCGTGGCAGGGGCAGAAGGATCTGTCGCTGCGCGACCACCGCGTGCAGCTGCTCATCCGCGACGCGGTGCTCTGGCGAGAAGCTCAGGCAAAAGCCAAGGCGGCCGCGACCAGGCCTGTTCCCCCGGTTCAACGGCCGGGCGCGGCGCAGCCCGCGGGCGCGCAGCGCGCACAGCAGCTCGACAACCTCACCAAACGGCTCGAACAGTCCGGCAATCTGCGCGACGCGGCAGCGCTGCTCCGCGCGCGGCGCGCCGGCTGATCACCCCTCAGCAATCGTAGCAATCGTAGCCCGGATTGACCCCCGCGTAAGCGGGGGGAAATCCGGGCTCCCCGGATGTCCCCCCGCGCAGGCGGGGGTCCATCCGGGCTACGCAACCTCAGAAAGGCACTCCCATGGCTCTCCCGACCAACACCTTCGCCACCTATGAGGCGATCGGCAACCGCGAAGACCTCTCCGACGTCATCTACCGCATCGACCCGACCGACACGCCGTTCATGACCGGCATCGAGCGGGAGAAGGCGGCCGCGGTCAATCACGAATGGCAGACGCAAGCGCTCGCCGCCGCCGACAGCACCAACGCGCAGCTCGAAGGCGACGACGCCGCCACCGCCGCGACCACGCCGACCGTGCGGCTCGGCAACGTCGCGCAGATCTCCTACAAGGTCGCCCGCGTCTCGGGCACCCAGCGCGCGGTCGAGCACGCCGGCCGCGACGACGAGCTCGCCTACCAGGAGATGCTCAAGGGCCTCGAGCTCAAGCGCGACATGGAGGCGATCCTCGTCGGCACCAACCAAGCCAAGGTGACCGGCAACGACACCACCGCGCGCAAGACCGCCTCGGTGCTCAGCTGGCTCAAGAGCAACACCTCGAAGGGCGCCTCGGGCTCCGATCCCTCGGCCGCCGACGGCACCGGCAGCCGCACCGACGGCACCCAGCGCGCCTTCACCGAGGCGAACCTCAAGCGATCTGGACCAACGGCGGCAAGCCGGATTGCATCATGACCGGCGCCTTCAACAAGCAGGTGTTCTCGACCTTCACCGGTCGCGCCACGCAGATCGAGGACACCAAGGGCAAGAAGATCATCGCCGCGGTCGACGCCTATGAGAGCGATTTCGGGCTGCTCAAGGTGGTCCCCAATCGTTTCCAGCGCGCCCGCGACGTGCTCGTCCTGCAGACGGAGATGTGGGCGGTCGCGTTCCTCAACGGGCGCCGCATGGTCTCGGTCCCGCTCGCCAAGACCGGCGATTCCGACAGGAAGCAGATCCTGTCCGAGTACGCGCTCGTTTCGCGCAACGAGAAGTCCTCGGGCGGCGTGTTCGACAACACCACGTCGTAAGCCGACGACCGCGGACAGAGGACGGGCGACGGATAAAAGCGATCCGTCGTCTGTCATCCGTCGTCCATCGTCCATTCGCAGGAGATCATCACAATGGCGCTTCCCACCCAACAGCGGCTGTTCCACAAATACTACACGTTCCTCGCCAAGAGCCTCGCCGCGGCCGACAGCCCGTCGATCGCGATCGCCGGCCGCGGCCGCGTGGTCGACATCCGCGTCGATGTGCTGGTCAGTCCGACCACCAATCCGACCGTCATCACGCCGAAGGTCAACTCGACGCAGATGCAGCTCAACGGCTCGAACACCACCATGTCGATCGCCGCCGCCGCTATCATCAATACGGTCGCCGCCTCGCTGCAGCCGAACGGGCTCAACGTGGTCGACCAGGGCGACGTGATCACGCTCACGTCCGACGGCGGCGCCGCAAATGCGTCCTCGGTCCCGGCCTACTACACGGTGACTGTCGACGAGCGCTCGCTCTGATCGGAGGCAGACATGCAGATCTGGAACCCGGCGGCGAGTGTCACGCGGCCGAACGACACGACCGCCTATGCAGTGGGCGATCTGGTCGCTAACTCGACGACGGCCGGATCGGTCGTGCCGCTGAGCTTTCCGCTCGGCAACTCCTATGGTATCGGCCAATTCCGCATCAATCGCGCGCGGCTCGCCAAGAGCGGGACGGGCGTGACCAACGCCACCTTCCGCGTCCATCTCTATGCGGCTTCGCCTTCCCCGGCGAACGGCGACAACGGCGCCTGGTCGACCGACCAGGCCGGCAAGTGGCTCGGCAACATCGATGTGACGTCGATGCTCGCCTTCACCGACGGCGCCGCCGGCACGGGCTCGCTGCCGGCGGGCTCGGAGGGTCTGATCCGGCTCCCCGCCGGCGCCACGGTCTATGCCCTGATCGAGGCGCGCGCGGCGTACACGCCGGCGGCGCAGGAGGTGCTCACCCTCACGCTCGAGGATTTGGAGTCGTATTGATGGCGCGCGCAGTAGCCCGCATTGAGCGGAGCGAAATGCGGGGTCCCGGATGTCGCGCTACGCGCTCCATCCGGGCTACGGACTGATGCCGCAGACGCGTTTCCACCTGCACGGCGGCGATCTCACCGTCGAGCGCGTGCAGGACGTCGAGGACATCATCGAGCGCAACAAGGCGCTGCAGAGCGAGCCGCAGCGCAGCGACTGGGGGCGGCACGTCGCGACCATCCCGCTGATCTTCCTCGAGCGCTGGCTCAACGAGGAGCACGCCCGCGGGAACACGACGCTGCGGCTGTTCACGCCCGAGCTCGACGCGCTGGTGAAGCGCAAGCTCGCCGATCCCGAGTGGCGCTTCCTGCGCACGGACAAGTGACGGCCGCAACAAACCGCGGCCTCATCCTGAGCCGCCCGCGCAGCGGGCGAGTCGAAGAGCCTGCCCCCGCGCAGGCGGGGGATGGCAACAGACGCCGATCCCCGCCTTCGCGGGGAGGGCCGACCTCCTCCTTCGAGACGCTCGCCATGGCGGAAGGCCGCCACGGCTCGCTCCTCAGGATGAGGTCGGAGAGAGATCGCGCGCGACCATCGACCAACAGGAGACCCGCATGGCCAAACTCACCGCCGCTCGCCGCAACAAGCTGCCGAAAGCCAATTTCGCCGGACCCGGCCGCAGCTATCCCGTGCCCGATCGCAGCCACGCGATCAACGCCAAGGCGCGCGCCAGGCAGCAGCTCAACGCCGGACGCCTCACGCAAGGGCAATACAACCACATCGTCGCCGGCGCGAATGAAGCCCTGCGTGACGACTGATGGCGATCACCAACTACACCGAGCTGCAGGCCGCGGTCGGCAACTGGCTCGATCATAGCCTGTTCACCGCGCGCATCCCGGAATTCATCGCCCTGTTCGAGTCGGCGGCGAACCGGCGGCTGCGCACGCGGCAACAGGAATCGACGGCAACGTTGACGCCCGATGCCGGCGGCAGGGCCGCCTTGCCGTCGGATTATCTCGCCTGGCGGCGCCTGACCTGGAGCGGGCAGACCCGCACCGAGCTGCAATACGTGCATCCGTCCTACCTGCAAGGAGCCTATCCGACGCAGCCGGCGGACACGCCGCGCTTCTTCACCATCGAGGGCTCGACGCTCAAGGTGATGCCGCTCGATTCGACGCCGCTCGAGCTCGACTATTTCCAGAAGGTTCCCGCGCTCGCGCAGGTGGCGCCGCAGGACGGCACGCAGGCGAATTGGCTCATCACTGCGCATCCCGATCTCTACCTGTTCGGCGCCATGGTCGAGGCCGAGCTGTTCGGCGTGAACGACGAGCGCATGCCCACCTGGAAGGCGCGCCGGGACGAGATCTTCGAGGAGATCGAGAAGCTCGACATGAAGACCCGCGGCCCGAGCGCGGTGCGCGTGTTCGGGGCGACGCCGTAGCTGAGCGCGTCTCGCAACAGACTCCGGCCCTCATCCTGAGGAGGGCGCGCAGCATAAGCGCGTTCACGCGCGTCCATAGCCCGCGAAGACGGGCGTAAACGCCCTTAAGGACGCGCTATGCGCGCCCGTCTCGAAGAGCCTGCCCCCGCGAAAGCGGGGGATGGCCGCAAGCACCGTCGAGGCCGCCCTCGTGCTTCGAGACGGCGCGCGCGCCTCACCCTGAGGAGCCGGCGAAGCCGGCGTCTCGAAGGGCGCGCGCGCCTCCTCAGCATGAGGGCGGAACGAGGGCCGCAGTTGGTTGCCGCAATCACGGAAAGCACGATGCTCCCCTTCGTCGACTACAAGCCCGACCTCTCGGCCTATCAGTCCCCGGATCAAGTCCGGGGAGGCGGCTCGCAGCTGATCCAGAACGCGCTGCCGCGCGGCGACGGCTACGGGCCGGTCGCCGGCCTTGCGATCTTCACCTCAGGCCTGCCAGCGGCCTGTCGCGGCTACTTCTATTCCCGCAAGACCGACGGCTCGATCGCGGTGTTCGCGGGCACCGCGACCGATCTCTACCTGCTCAACAACACGACCTTCGCCTGGAGCAGCGTATCGAAAGGGGGGCTGAGCTATTCGAGCGTGCCCGCGTCCGACCACTGGCAGTTCGTGCAGTTCGGCAACTTCGTCATCGCGGTGCAGGTCAACACCGTGCCGCAGGTGTTCGACCTCACCTCCTCTTCCGCCTTCGCGGATCTCGGCGGCTCGCCGCCGCAGGCGCGCTATGCCGCCGTGGTCGGCCGCTTCGTCGTGCTCTCGGGCCTCTCCTCGACGCCCTATCGCATCCAATGGTCCGGCCTCAACGCGGTGACCACCTGGACCTCGGGCGTGAATTCCTCGGACTTCCAGGATTTGCCCGACGGCGGCATCGTGCGCGGCGTCGCCGGCGGCGAATACGGCGTGATCTTCCAGGAGACCGCGATGCGGCGCATGATCTATGCGCCGGGCTCGCCGGTGATCTTCAATATCGAAAGGATCGCCGAGGACAAGGGGCTGATGGCGCCCTATTCGCTGATCCGCGCCGGCGACCGCATCTTCTTCCTCGCGCCGCAGGGCTTCCACACCATGCTGTCCTCGACCGGCGTGCCGTCGCCGATCGGCAAGGAGCGCTTCGACCGCACGTTCTTCGCCGACCTCGACGCCGGCAACCTGCAGCTGATCGTCGGCTGCGCGGACCCCGCGGCGACGCGGGTCTATTGGGCCTACAAGTCGCAAGCCGGCTCCGCCGGCCTGTTCGACAAGATTCTCTGCTACGACTACGCGCTCGATCGCGCCGCCATCATCCTGCAGCCGGGCGAATATCTGGCGTCGCTCGCGAAGCCCGGGTTGACGCTCGATGGTCTCGACTCGATCTCGAGCTCGATCGATGCCTTGACCTTCTCGCTCGACGACGTCGCGACGTCGGCGCTGTCGAAGCTCTCCGCCATGGATCGGACGCACAGGCTTAATTTCTTCTCCGGCGCGAACCTCGAGGCGACGCTCGACACCGCCGAGCAGGGCCTCGACAACGGACGCCGGGCCCGGGTGAAGGGTTTTCGCCCGGTGACCGATGCGGCGACTTGCTACGGCTCGGTCGGCGCGCGCGAGAATGGGCAAAGCGCGGTCGCCTATTCCGCCGAGCAGGCGGTCAACGGCAAGGGGCTCTGCCCCGCCAACGTCTCGGCAAGACTTGCGCGTGGTCGCATCCGTATCCCGGCCGGCACCAGCTGGACGTTCGCCAGCGGCGTCGAGCCGATGTTCGCCCCGGAGGGCAAACGCTAATCCGGTCGTCCCCGCCCCCGATCGCGGTCGGGGGCAGGCGCAAGCGGGGACCCATCGAGAGACTTGCGCGGGCGGGGAGATGGGTCCCCGCTTGCGCGGGGACGACAAAAGGAGATCGTTCGCATGTCCGGCAATGTCCCCGCTGCCGGCGAGACCGATCTCTACCGGATCGTGCGCGCCATCCGCGAGCTGTTCGAAGGCCGCTCCAATGCGGTCGGTTCGTTCACGCTCGCGGCGAACGCCGCTTCGACGACGGTGCCGGCGCCGAACTGCGGCGCGGGCTCGACGGTGCTGGCGTTTCCGAAGACCGCCAACGCCGCCGCCGAATGGAAGAACGGCACCATGTATATCGGCGCCGTCGCGAACGGCTCGTTCGTCGTGACCCACGCCAACAACGCGCAAAACGATCGGACATTCAGCTATGCGGCATTCGGTTGAGAGCAAAGGCGAGCGGACAATGAGCAAGGCGCAAATGGCGAATCGCGAGCCCGTAGGGTGGGCAAAGTCGCCTGACGGGGATAACGCGTGGGCATCAAAAGCGCGTTCACGCGCGTCTTCGACGCGCTATGGCGCGCGCGATTTTGCCCACGCGGAGAGCACGGGGGACGCGCGCCTTTGCCCACCCTACTCGGCTCGACCCAACCTACATATTCGCCCTTCGCTGTGCGAGGCGGTTTGCGTCGATCCCGGCAGGGTCCGCGCGGTTTGGCCGCGGGTCGCCGGATTGATCCACGCCGCCATGCGGCGCGGCGACCTCAGCTCCTACGCCGCGGTCGAGGCGAGCGTGCTGCGCGGCGACGCGCTGCTGTGGCTCGTGCGCGACGGGCTCGAGATTCCCGCCGCGGCGGTCACCGAGCTGCAGCAGACGGAATGGCGCAAGGTCTGCGTCATCGTCGCCTGCGGCGGCGCCGACATGAGCCGCTGGATCGGGCTGATCGCGCGCATCGAGGCATTCGCGCGGGCGGAGAATTGCTCGGCGGTCCGCATCATCGGCCGCGAAGGGTGGGGCCGGCTGCTGACGGCATATCGGCCCAAACGCGTCGTTCTCGAGAAGGAATTGAAGTGATGGGCGGCAGCATGACTCAAGTCAAGCAAACGAGCTCGCAGACCCAGCCCTGGGCGCCGGCGCAGCCGCTGGTGGGCGGCATTCTCGGTCAACTCGGCGGCGCCCTCGGCGCCGCCGGCCCGACCGCGAACGAGTCCGCGGCGTTGGCGGGGCTGGAGGCCAACGCCGGCGCCGGCAATCCGTGGGCGCCGCAGATCGGCTCGCTCGCGACCGATCTCCTGAGCGGCGGCCGCGACCGCACCGGCATGGTCTCGAGCGCCTACGACGCCTACCGGGCCGCGCTCGCGCCGTTCGCGCGCGGCGACTACGTCGACCCGGCGTCCAATCCGGCCTTGCACGGCTATCTCGATACCATCGGCAACGACGTGTCGAGCCGCGTCAACGGCATGTTCGCCGGCGCCGGCCGCGATCTCAGCGGCATGAACACGCAGACGCTCGCGCGCGGCATCGCGCAGGGCGAGGCGCCGGTGCTCAACGACGCCTACAACAAGGCCTTGAGCGACCGGCTGGCGGCGATCGACAAGCTCTACGGCGCCGGCGGCAATACCGCGGGGCTGCTTTCCAATCTCGATCAGACCGCGCTCGCCAATCGGCGGGCCGGGGTCGGCGTCGCCGACGCCGCGCTCAACGCGCAGAGCTACGGCTTGAACCAGACGCTGGCGCTCGAGGCGATGCGGCGCGGCATTCCGCTCGAGGCGCTGGCGAAGATCGCCTCGATCGGCGTGCCGATCGCCGGCCTCGGCCAGTCGTCGAGCGGAACGACGACCGACCAGACCCAGGTCCCGCTCGCCGACAGGCTCGCGGGCTATGCGGCGATGGCCCTTGCGCTCGCCGGCAAGACGAAGTGAGTCCTCGCGCAACTCCGGTCTGTCATGCCCGCGAAGGCGGGCATCCAGTAATCCCCGGGCGCGAAGTCAGCTCGTAGGTTGGGTCGAGCGCCATAGCGCGTCGAAAGACGCGCGTGAACGCGCTTAAGGCGCGAGACCCAACGGTCGCGATGGACTGAGGATGTTGGGTCTCACTGCGCTCGACCCAACCTACGGCTCTGGCTGAATACCTTTCGCCGTTGTGCCTACGCGTATCGAGCACAAACCGACCTGACCCTCAGCACCGCCGATCGGCGCGCGCGCCCCGATCGCGTGTCGTTTCCTGAACCGTAATTCCAAATTGGGTCTCCCGCCATCCGATCGTCGAGCGCGGGCCCCCAGGATCATGAGTTGCACGATGTCCAACGAGATGTCAGCCGCGACCGAGCGGCTGCTGCGCGATTCGGCGGACGTTGCCGCGCTGCGGCACAAGCTCGCATTGATCAATATCGCGGCCCAGCATCGGCTCGCCTGGTACCGGTCGCACTACAGCCCCGATCAGCCGCGGGTGCCCGCGGGCAATCCTCGCGGCGGCCAGTGGACAAGCGAAGGGAATACCGAAAGCGGCGGCCGGCCGCAGACGATGTCGGACGTAACGCCCGACAACCTTTGGAAGCCGGGTGCGCAATACGCGGGCAGGGGTCCCCGGCGTGGCTCGGGGCGCATCGGCGGCGAGGCGGAGCCCGGACAGGCCGCGCGCTTGGCGATAGCCCGAGCCAGGGCAGCAGACGCCACCGCCCGCGTTCGCGCGCTCGATCCGGATTGGCGACCCGGAGCCGGCATCGAGGAGAGCATCGAGGCGCGGATTCGCGCCTACGAAGCACAAGCGGAGGAGGCGGAGGCGCGTCTTCGCGAGCTCGCAGGTTTTGAGCTCCCGCCGATCATCCCGAAGGAAAGGCCGGCGACCAAGCAGGAACAGCACGCCGTCGCACGAGAGCTCGCGCGATGGCTGGTCAAGAATCACGGGCAGGTCATCGAAGGCGCCGCTTGGCTTCTCGAGTTCGAGCCCTCGATCGAGGCCTACCTCGACCCGCCGAAGACGCTCGAGGAGCTGCATCAGGCGGTCTCAAATCCAAAACCGGGATATGAAATCCATCATATCGTCGAGCAGACCCCGGCTGAAAATGAAAAGTTTCCGAGGACGATGATCGATGCCCCTGATAATCTCGTGCGCATTCCCAAATTCAAGCACTGGGAGATCAACGGGTGGTACGGACAGCCGAACAAAGCCTTCGGTGGGGCGTCTCCGAGAGAATACCTCCGCGGCAAAGCCTGGGACGAGCGGATCAGAATCGGTTTGTACGCACTCATTAAGCATGAGGTTCTTAAACCATGAAGCAGGCCCCGTTGTCTGAGATGACTGTCGAGCAGCTGGTGGATCGGTTTACAGCCATCGCGCTCGAGCAAGACCGCGCGGTACGGATCGATGACAACACGAAGTTCAAGCGACTGTTCTGGCAGATGGAAGCCGTCGAGGAGGAGCTGAAGGGGCGCGAGGGCGACCAAAGGCGGGCATTGCTTCGCCTCTACCATCATCCCCGTGCACAGGTCCGGATGAAGGCCGCGATTGCGACGCTGGCGCTCGAGCCGAAGGCCGCGCGGCAGGTACTCGAGTCCATCAGCGACTCCCATGATTTTCCGCAGGCCGGCGATGCGGGAATGACGCTCGTCATGTTGGATCGCGGAATCTTCAAGCCGAGCTAGCTCGTAGCTCGTAGGTTGGGTCGAGCGCCATAGCGCGCCGAAAGACGCGCGTGAACGCGCTGAAGGCGCGAGACCCAACGGTCGCGATGGACGTTGGGTCTCGCTGCGCTCGACCCAACCTACGGCTCATGTGCCGATCCCGACGTTCCGGAATAATCTTTTTCGTTTCGGGACGCACCGCAGAGAAACTCAAGACATTCGAAGAGGATTCGAAGAATGGGCATTCTGGACGACAGGTTGTTTGATCCCGAAGCTTACGGCGCCGAAGGCCGCGGCGGCTTGCTGGGTGCGTTGCCGCCGTGGCTGTTCGCGGCGCAGCAGCTCGGCTTGCCGCCGGCTTTCGGCAACGTGCCGGCGATGGCGTGGCCGGCGCCAGGCGCGGCGGCTCCGCTCCCGAGCGATCCTTCCGCCGGTCGGCCGCCGGCGCCGGCCGCAATTGCTTCGGCGGCAAGCAACCGCGCGCCGTTGCCGGCGCTGAATGCGCTTCCCTCGCCGGCCGCGGCCAACGATCCGCTCGCGGCGATCAGGGCCGCGATCCCGCAAGGCCTTGCCGACAATGCCAACACGCTGCTTGCGTTCGGCGGCGGCGCGCTCAAAGGCGGCATCGGGCAGGGGCTGAGCGACGCGGCGCGGATCGGGTTGCATGAGGCCGATCTCGCGCAGCGACGCCGGGCCCTCGCCGCGCAGCAGGCCGCGACCATTGCGGCCTTTCGCGCCGCCGGTCTCGCCAATCCGGAGACGATCGCGGCGATGCACCCGG
>WNEZ01005691.1_pt1 | contig 10926 bp, 8 predicted proteins | sample 5400521 | NCBI WGS metagenome assembly WNEZ01 (sample SAMN13153339, study PRJNA577476) | soil metagenome | isolation source: 120 cm saprolite under Douglas fir tree site 2 hole 1 replicate 1 | place: USA:California | collected 2015-04-18
CATTCCCTTCGGCGATCTGTCGTTCTATTTCCTTGAGCGCGAAATGAACGATGTCGTGATGATGTAACTCCTGATCGTTCAGCTCCTGGCTCAGCTCGAGCCAGAGTGTGTGCAGAAGCTCGATCTCTCGGGGAGTGAGGTGAGGAGCGTGTGGTCCCAGGTAAAAGAAGTGCTTTTCTCCGGATGGAGCATATATCTCAACACTCATTTTGGGACGCGGCTGCGGAAGTCGTTCCCACGCCAGACCAATCATGCGAGCATGCTCATTCATCGACATTTTCGAAGATCTTCCCAACACTATGCTGCGCGAGTGCAGACTGGCCGCGGCGCGGACGATGCCGTCCCAGAAATTGTTAGCTGCGGCAACTGCTAACCGAACCGGCTTACCCTCCTTTTCGGCTAGGGCTACCACCTTAGTGAAAAGCAATTGCTCGAGCGTGGTAAGGAGTTGATCAGGGGCCAAACCATGTTCTCCCGCCGCCCGTCTAAGCATTCGGATGTGCAGCACGACGATGTCCTGCCGTTCTACGTTGACCTGCCCAAGGACAACAGCGACGTGCGAGAGCGCATGGTAATTGCCGATGCCCACCAGTACGCCTCCGGGCCGGCAGCCAATGTGGTTTCCGGCGAAAGGTTGGGTTCCTGAATTAGTCTGAACTCATCGACGTGTGGGTGCGGAGTACTGCGCCTTTGTATGAACTTTTCTGAGGCCGTAAAGACGACAAACAAAAACACGGAAAAGGTTATTCCGGAAATGGTCGCCGACGGCTTAGTCACGAGATTTGTGACGGCGATCCCAAGGAGAATCAATGTGATGATTCCCAAGCCAAAAGGAATCTCGACGCCGCGAAATCTAAAGTTGAGAGGGACACGAAACTCGCGTGGACCCGGCTCGGTATAACGGAGTACCCATACCGCAAGACTTTGCAATACGAAGGTCCACAGGACGCCGAAGGCATAGGCCTCTCCTAATACGTATACAGCTCCGCCGCTGAGAAGAATCGTGAGAAGCTGGAGACCCACCACCAGGTTAATGATCCGATGAGTGGTTCCAAAGTTGGGATGTGGATGGCGGAACCACTCAGGCAAAACGCCATCTTCTGAGAGACCCGATTGAGTATCGGATCGCGAATGAGATATTGGAAAGATACCTCGCCAAGAGGAAATCAACGGAGGCACGTCGGGAAAGTTTAGAAACTCTGACACAAGCCGAACTCCGCAGCCTGGAAGAACCCATAACGGCCGATGCGGAAGGCGAAGTTGTACTCGTGGAAGATCTGGATGATATCGAATACCATCAGCGCGATTTTGTCCCACCGGCGCATTACCAGAGCGATCCACTGGCAGAACTGGAGAGAGAGGAGGAAGCACTGCAGATCCTGCAAGCCCTCTCCCGCTTGCAGGAGCGAGAGCGCGTCGTTTTTGAGCTTTTTGTCATTGAAGGGTTTTCGAAAGAAGCAGTTGCCAAGATCTACCATATCCCGCCGGATGAGGTGCCGCGCATGGCCGACAAAGTAAAAGCCCAGGTACTGCGTGAGATCAAGACAGAACCAGGGGAGAAGGAGGAGAAAGCAGAGAAAGGAGAGAAAGCTTCTTAAGCAGCTATCCGACATGGCTGGTTTCTTTGATCGTCGGGAGAAGCGGTGTCAATTCAATTCATCAATAGTCAGTCGTTACATACCGATGAACGAAGGTTACGGCCATCGCCCCTTCACCTACCGCTGAAGCGCACCGTTTGACTGAACCGTGTCGCACATCGCCGGCCGCGAACACACCCGGCATGTTCGTTTCCAGGTAGTACGGGTCTCGGTCGAGTTGCCTCCAATGTTATCGGAGGACCTCCACCGTTTATCGGAATGCACCGTTATCGTATCGTTATCGTATGGCCTCCCGAGGTTTGTCGGACGGCCTGCAATGTTTGTTGGATGGCCTCCAATGATGGAAGGGCGCTGGGACGAGGGGCTCGCGCGTGGTGGGCGATCAAGACGGCCCTTACTTCGCGACCGATCAAGACGGCCCTTACTCCGCGACCGATCAAGACGGCCCTTACTCCGTGACCGATCAAGACGGCCCTTACTCCGTGAGCCTTTAGAATGTCTCCCGTGCGAATCCTCATCTCCGCCGGGGAAGCTTCGGGAGAAATGTATGGCGCGCAGCTTATCGAGGCTCTGCTCCGCCGCAGCCCGTCGCTGGAATTTTTTGGTGTGGGTGGCGAGCGCATGCGCGCCGTTGGATGCGACACAGTGGTGGACGCCAAGAAGCTCGCCGTCGTCGGCATTACCGAGATTCTCAGCCATCTTCGCGAGATCTACGGCCTCTTTCATCGCCTGATCGCTGAAGCTGACCGCCGCCGCCCTGATTTGGCCATCGTCATCGACTCGCCCGCTTTCAACTGGCGGGTCGCCCGACAGATGCACAAACGGGGCATTCCAGTCGTCTATTACGTTTGCCCACAATTTTGGGCGTGGCGCCAGAGTCGGGTTAGACTCCTGCGCAAATATGTCACAAAGGCGCTGGTCATCTTTCCGTTCGAAGAAAAGTTTTATCGAGACCGCGGCGTAGACGCCACGTTTGTCGGCCATCCCCTCGCAGAGGTCCCGCACCCGGCCATAGAACGTGCCGATTATGCCGTCCAGTACAAGCTCGACCCAGAAAAACACTGGATCACGCTCATGCCGGGCAGCCGGGTGAAAGAAGTTCGCATGAACTTGCCTATCATACTGGAAGCTGCCGCCCAGTTTGACCGAGCGTTCGAATTCCTATTGCCGATTGCGCCTACCCTGGAGCGCCATTGGTTGGAAGGCCTGGTGGCAAGGCAATCAATCACGTTCGTCCCTGAGTCCCTCCCCGCCCTCTGGCATTCTCGCGCTGGAATCATTGCCAGCGGCACTGCCACAATCGAGGCAGCCGTGATGTCCACCCCATTCGTCATGGTCTATCGTGTTTCGCCATTGACCTACATTGTGGGGAAGCCGCGAGTGAAAGTTCGCCATTTCGCGATGGTCAATTTGATTGCTGGTGAAGAAGTGGTCCCGGAACTGGTGCAGCACCAGTTCACTACCAACAATGTCGTGATGCGACTCAATGAGATTATTCCGGACGGACCGCCGAGGGACAAAATGCTCGAGGGCCTAGCCCGAGTTAAGGCCAGCCTTCGTTCACTGGACGCTACCGATGCTCAGCATGCTGCGGAGCGTGCTGCGGAGGCCGTGTTGGAATTACTAGGCAGTAAGAACCGCAATGAGTGCGGTGGTATGCCTCTGCATTAAGCCGGACAGCCGAGGGCGGCTGTCCCCACATGGTTGTTGTGATCCGCGCCGAAGCGAGCGAAGCTGATGCACACCCTGGCTGGAATCGCCGACAGCTGGCGGATTCGCGCGTAAGCCTTGTGCCCCCAGCATCTTTTGGGTCACAATCTTCATCATACGGATTAGCCGTACTTTTCCAGGAGATCCCGTTTCATGTCTTTAGAAGCTCGTCCTGGGCGTCGGGCCCTGAAGCTGTACCTTGTCTTTGTCCTTCTACTTCTGGGCACCGTCTCGTTGCCCGCATGGGCTGCGGAAAAGATGCGCTTCCGTGTGGACGATTATCAGATCGAGGCGGAACTCAACCCGCACGCTCACAAGCTCGCCGCCCGCGCCAAGGTGAAGTTCACCGCTCTCGAAGACCTTACCCTCGCCAGCTTCGAACTCAACAATGGGTTACGCGTCACTAAGGTACTCGACGCCAATAACAAGCCGCTTTCCGCTGAGCGGGTCACGCAGGATTCCAGCGTGCGCGTGCCTCTGCCCAGCGGCTTAACCAAAAACTCCAGCACCACACTGACTTTTGATTACCAGGGCGTGCTGGAATCGGCCGATGAGAGCCCGGTACAAGGCCTGAAGCTGGCCTACATCGGTGACGACACCAGTTACCTGCTGTACGCGGGCCGCTGGTTTCCCGTGAATGCCTATGGCGTCAACCGATTCACAGCCACGATCAGCGTGTCGGTGCCCACCCACATGGTGGTTATTGGGAGCGGGGGTGAGGCGGTGGGCGCCCCGCCAGTGAGAAAAACTGCTGCTCCGCCTTCGGGAAAGACCTATACGTTCACATGGACCAAACCCAGTTTCCCCGGCACCATCATCGCCGGCACTTTCCAGGAGTTCAAAAGCGACGAGGCTGGCTTGGACTTGCACGTTTTTTTCAAGCCGGTACATCAAGCAATGGGCGCTGAATACACCTCCACGGCGATCAAAGAGTTCACTTACTTCGTGACTCTTTATGGCTCCGCTCCTTCCACGACTTTGAAAATAGTTGAGATTCCCGACGATACGGTACCCGCGGCCTGGGCGCCGGAAATTGCCGCTATTTCTAGCCATGCGATCACTCAGAAAACCAACTATCGCCTGCTGGCCAACACGATTGCGCACCAGTGGTGGGGTGTTTCGGTAAGCCCGGCCTCGCGGGATGACTGGTGGTTGAATGATGGCTTTGCTCGTTATTCAGAGGCCCGGTACGTGGAGAACGCCGCGGGGGAGGCCGGTCTGGAGGAAGTAGTTAAGGATATGTCGGTCGGCGCTCTGGCCTACGACACAGTGCCGCTCTCCGGGGTTGGCAAGCTCGATGTTTTTTCGCCCGAGTTTCAGTCGCTGGTGACCGATAAGGGCGCCATGATCCTGCACATGCTTCGTTGGGTGCTAGGGGACCAAAAATACGATCAGACCATGCGCACTTTCAGCAGCCAGTACGCGGGCAAACCGGCCACTCTGGTGGATTTCCGCGCTATCGCCGAAAAGAATTATGGCAACAAGCTCACCTGGTTCTTCTCCCAGTGGCTGGATTCGACTGGAGCGCCCGAATTCAAGACCAAGTACACCGTCTACCGGCTGGGCAGCAACAGGGGATTCCGCGTTGTCGGCGAGATCTCACAAGACCTCGACCTGTTCCGCATGCCGGTGGAATTGAAGATTGATACCGACGGCAAAACTGAAGACAAGCGCGTCGAAGTCGTCGGCACAAATTCACCTTTCACTGTGGAAACCTTCGGAAAGCCCCGCCGCATTGCAGTGGATCCCGGGGATCGAGTGCTCAAGAATTCCAGCGACGTCAAGTTGCGTTCCTCTATCATGCGCGGACAAGGCCTGGTGCAGCAGGGGGACTTGGCTGGCGCTCTTTCGGAATACAACAAAGCGCTTGAAGTTAACAAGAACAGTTCTCTGGCCCATTACCGCGTCGCCGAGGTGTTCTTCCAGCAACGCAACTATCAGGCCGCTGCCAATGCTTACCGCGAGTCACTTAACGGGGACGGCGAACCGCGCTGGACCGAAGTGTGGAGTCACATTCAGCTCGGCAAGATTTTCGACATCACCGGACAGCGGGAGCGCGCGACCAACGAATATCGGCAGGCCATCCAGACCAACGACAACACCCAGGGCGCGATGGACGAGGCCCGCAAATATCTACAGAAACCTTACGAACGGGAGAAGAACGGCTAGGAACTAATCGGTAGGTGGCAGTTCCCAGGTCGCAGGTTGCAGCCTGCCGATGGTTTGGCACGCCGAAGTCGATTAGAGATTCCCCTTCACCGCATCCAGACTTACCACTGTCTCGTCACCTATCACTTCGGCACTATTGCCACGCGGCACTTCCACAGCATCTCCCGGGCCAAGCACAACGGATTTCCCGCCCATCGTGATGCGGAATTGTCCCGAGAGTACCGCGTCCATCTTGTCCACTTCGTGGGTGTGCGTAGCAAAGTATGTTCCCGGCGGATACACATACCGGCTCACTCGATAACCCAGACGCTCTAGCTTCTTCCGCAGCGCTGGCTCATTCAGCGGACCATCTTTGTCAGGATTCCAGTGTTCAATCTTCATGAATGCCTCGACGACATTGCAAGGTGCTAGAGCTGAGCTTTCGTAAAACTCATGCCGGACAATTTCTCGACTATCGCTGCGTCCACTCCTTTGCTGGCCAACAGCACGTGGTAGCTCTCGCCCATTCCGGCAGGCGTGACAAGGTGCTTGAGCTGCAAAGCAACTTTGGCTCGCTCCTGTGGCAGGCGGCATTCTTCAAACGCATCGACGAACTGATTTGTTTCACCAATCCCCATAAGGAACTGTGATTGAGTAAGCAGCTTTTGTACCTGCATTCCGTTTCGCTCGGCCGCTGCAGACAGCGCGGTGAAGTTTACGTGCGCGGTGATGTCCTGCTCACCCGGGGCTTCGTACGGATCGGTACTCACCGAATGCTGGCGGAATGCTGTGATGGTGCCGCGATGGCGGCCGGCTAACTGCTCATCCCGAGTGTAGCCATAATCGATCACGAGCATGAATCCGCGGTTGACGGCTGCAGTGATGCGTTCCATGTATTTCTGCGCGATGAGCTGCGCTTCGACCCGCTCGCCTGGATCGGGATGGATGCTGTAGCGGTCGAGAAATTCAAGTTCTTGCCTGGATGCGGGAGCCCAAGTCTCGACGAAGTGGCCATGGTACGCATCGATTCGAAGCTCACCCTCCGAGCTGATCACCTCGAAAGGCAGCGCATCGAAGAATTCGTTAGCGAAGATAATGACGGGAACGGATGCGGGTTTACCGTCAGCATGCACATCGCCACCCTCCTCGGAATGATTACCCCGAAGAGCAGACACATAATTTCCGAGGTCTTCATCGGGCGGGCACAGCGACGCCTTACCTGCTTCAACGTGCCTGCCTAGTGTTGTCTCCAGACGTTGTCGCAGTGCGGGCGAGCTTTCGGCCAGTGCATAGTGCAATGCACGGAAGAAATCAGGGAATTTCTTTCTGGACCAGTCGAGCACGTCTTGCGCGAACAGGCCGCGCCCTGGCCCAAGCTCCAGAAGCACAATCTTTTCCGGCGACCCAAGCACGCGCCACATCTCCTCGAAATGGCGTGCTAGCAGACGCCCGAACACGGCGTGCACGTCGCTTGAGGTGTAGAAGTCACCGGCCTTGCCGAATTGTTCTGGGTGGCGCGAATAATAGCCGAGTTCCGGATGGTACAGACACATCTCCATGTAGCATGAGAATGGAATCGGTCCGCGCTCGCGGATTTCTTGCTCGATTTTTTCTCGCAGAGTCACAGGCCTTTTTGCCGGCGGTCCGCCAAGTCTTGAGGTGTACGGATGAACATCTCGACCAGGTAATCGTGCAAACAGTCGTAAAGCTGGCGCTGAAAAGTCCACTCAAATTGTGGATGGTCCAGGTCGCGCGGGTGTAGATCGAAATAATAAGTGTGCACCGGAATCGGCGGGTTCTTGAATTCGATAATAACTTCCACCCCCTCGCCCTTTTCGCGGGCTTCGAAGTTAAGCAGCGGGTGCTCGTAGAGGCGAAGTTGCGCGAGGACGCGGTCGAGGCGGGGATTGCTGGGGCCGGACACGAGAAGATTTTAAAGCAGGATGGATTGTAGTGCCGTCGTCCCGACGGCTGTAGCGCAGGCGTCTCGCTGCGCATGCGAGGGCTAGATGCCGGCGCTACACATGTTCCAACGCTTCGGGCGTGCGAGACCTATGGGACCGGCCCCTACACTACTCGTACCTCAGCGCCTCGATCGGGTCCAGCCGTGCGGCCTTGATCGCCGGCAACATGCCGCTGATAATTCCCACGAAGCTGAGGATTGCGGTGGCCGCAATCAGCGTCCCCGAATCGATGGTCAGGTGAATGTCGCCCTCATTGGCGTTCTCCAGAAAGGCACTCCACAAGGTCAGCGAGCCGACAGACCATGACACCAGATACGCCAAGGCGACTCCGGCGAGTCCACCCAAGAACGTAATCACCAGGGCCTCCGCCAGGAACTGGAAGAGAATGTGCCAGCGCCGTGCGCCTAAAGCCTTTTCCACGCCGATCTCACGTGTGCGCTGCGTCACCGAAACCAGCATGATGTTCATCAAGCCGACGCCGCCAATTCCCAGCGTGAGTAGTCCGATAAATCCGAGAAGAATTTTTATGCCGGTAGTGATGACGCGAAGATCCAGCAAGTCGGCAAAGACATCAAAGACGAACACTGCGCGTTTGTCCTTGGGATCAAAGTTGTGGTGGAAGGCCATGGAACGGCGCACCGCATTGACGACTTTTTCGTGGTCACCCTCATATTCCATTCCGATGGAATTGAGATAAAACGTTTTCTTCAGATCGCTCATAGCGACAAACGGCACGTACACCATGCCATTCATGTTTTCATCGCCATTCTGGATCACGTGCTTCAGCACGCCAATGACTTGATATGAGATTCCATCCAGCCGGACGCTTTCGCCAATCGCGTTCTCACCAGAAAAGAGCTTCTTCTTCACGTCGGCGCCCAGCACCGCCACACGAGTGTGGGTAAAGTCATCCTGCTCGTTAAAAAAACTGCCCTCCTCAACTTCCATACGGCGCATGCGACCGTAGGATGAATAGACGCCGCTCACAGCGTAATTCCCGCTGCGTGTGCCATAAGCCGCAGTGCTCTGTTTAAACGCTTCCGGGGACATGCGCTTGAGCAAGGGCACCTCCGCGCGAAGGTAATCGAGGTCATTTACAGTTAGGCGAACCTCGGTTCCTGCCTTGGTGCCGCCAGCTTGCATCGCGGTCCTGCCTGGAAACACAAAGATCAGATTTGTACCCCAGGATCGGAAGGCTATCCACAATGCTCGTTCAAATCCGGTACCGTAGGCGAGTAGGAGCACGACGGTCGCAATGCCCCACGCCATACCGAGCATGGTGAGCAGGCTGCGGCGGCGATCATGGCGCAGCGCGTGGTAAGCCTGTCGAGCCAGTTCGAGGACCATCACTACTCCTGTCGCAGGGCCTCCACCGGGGGCAGCAGGGCCGCTTTGCGCGCGGGATACAGTCCAGCAGCAATGCCAGCAATAGCCAGAGATGCGATGGCGGCTACTGCCGAAGCCGGCACAATCCGGGGAGTATCGAAGCCTTCCGGCGATGGCAGCATGGCCAGCAAAGTGACAAAGGCGACCGAGATCGCCAGTCCGATGCCGCCGCTGAAAGCGGTCAGAAACGCGCCTTCAATGAAGAACTGGGTGAGGATATTACGGTAGGTCGCGCCCAGCGCTTTGCGCAAACCGATCTCTTTGGTTCGCTCGGTAACTGAAACCAGCATGATGTTGATGATTCCGATCGCGCCCAGTCCAAGTGTGACCAGCCCAACAACGCCGAGGAACCAGTCCATCGCGTCGAAAATTTTGCCCACGCGCTGCGAGTTTTCGATTGTGTCCCAATCTTCGAATGCGTCTTCCAGTTTGGGATCGAAGCCGTGCCGGCGGCCTATGATCTTGTGCACTTCCTGCTTGGCCCGCAGGTGCTGGTCGCGAGTAATGGGACGATAGTTGATGAACGAGATGGCGTCCTCAGAGTTCTCGGCCTTCAGTGGAAACAGGTTGCGCATGGTCTCAATTGGCATGAAGATGCGGGCGTTGGTGCCGTTATTTCCGTCCTGGCCGACTTTGGTTACAACACCAATCACGTCGAAGCCAACACCATTCAGCAGGATGCTGGAACCCACTGCTGGCCGCCCTGGGAACACGTTCTTGAGCAACTCCCAACCAACGACCGCGACCCGGCGGCGCTCCGAGTTGTCTTCATCATTGAACCAGCGACCGGTACCGATAGGGACGTTGCGGATCTGGTTGTAAACGGGCGAGACCCCGAACACTTGGCCGTTGGTGCTGCCGTAATCACTTACGGCGCGGATATCTTCCCGATTCAACACCGGAGAGACGATCCGGATGAACTTAGAATCATCACGGATCGCGAGATAGTCCTGGTATGTGAAGTGATATAAGCGTCCAGATTGGGTGCTGCCCTGGACTGCAGGAATCCGGCCGGAAAAGGTGAACATAATGTCTTGGCCGAGGGTGGCAAGCTCCTTCGCCTGACCGCTGCGAAATCCTTCCCCCAGACCTATCAACAGCAACAACGACCCTACTCCCCAGGCGATGCCAAACATAGTGAGGAACGAACGCAGCTTATGGGCCCACAGCGTGGCCAGCGACTGCCGCACAATTTCGAGGAGCATGCGCATAGAATCTACCCCCCAAACCCTAAGAGGAGCGTATTGGGGCCCGGGGCTGATATACGGCGGGGTCTCAGGTCCACCACCATTCTATTCTGCTGTGATATACGACGCGGGCGGACAGGGAGTTCCCCTCTTTTCTTCAAATATTAGACGCCATGAAGAACAAAAGGCTAGCTCCCCCATTCAGATTTTCGGAGCAGTCTGCTTGGCGTTTTGCTCGGGATACTCGTACACTCCGCGTCCCGCCTTCCGGCCCAGACGGCCAGCCTTCACATACTGCACCAGCAATGGCGCGGGGCGGAACTTCTCGCCTAACGTCCGATGAAGATACTCAAGAATGTGGAGACGAGTGTCGAGCCCCACAAGATCGACCAGTTCGAAGGGTCCCATAGGATGGTTCAGGCCCAACTTGAGAGCTTTGTCGATGTCTGCTGCCGAGGCGATCCCCTCCTGGAGCATGTAAAACGCCTCGTTGCCGATCATCGCATTGATACGGCTAGTGATGAACCCGGGCGAATCCTTGATGACTACTACTTGCTTGCCCATGCGCTTCCCGACTTCGACCGCCGTAGCCAGGGTGTCATCGTCAGTCTCAAGGGCGCGCACAACTTCGAGCAGCTTCATCTTGTGCACCGGGTTGAAGAAGTGCATGCCCAGGCACTTCTTGGCGCGGTAGGTCACGCTGGCAATTTCCGTAATGCTCAGCGATGAAGTGTTGGAAGCGAGGATCGTACTGGGGCGACAAATCTTGTCGAGCAAGGTGAAAATCTCTATCTTCGATTCCATCTCTTCGGGCACGGCTTCGATTACGAGGTCGGCTTCGCGCGCGGCTTCCTCCACCGAGCCGGCGAACTCAATGCGCGCAAATGCGGCCTCGGCATCTTTCGAGTTCACCTTGCCCAGTTCGATGGCCTT
>WNEZ01011354.1_pt1 | contig 10926 bp, 10 predicted proteins | sample 5400521 | NCBI WGS metagenome assembly WNEZ01 (sample SAMN13153339, study PRJNA577476) | soil metagenome | isolation source: 120 cm saprolite under Douglas fir tree site 2 hole 1 replicate 1 | place: USA:California | collected 2015-04-18
GCTCGCATCGTCCAAGCTCAGAGAAACACCGTACGACGCGTCCGCCGTGGCCACTTCGATCTTCTGGGTGCGCGAGAATGTATCTGGAACTTCGGCTTTCAAGAAAAATGAAAGCCTGCCACCCTGGGGCAACTCGTCCTGACTGCCCAGCTGAATCGCAGAGCGTGACGGCCCCGCTTGGATGCTCTTGTTGAGCAGCATGACTTTCGGGCGAGGCTGATCGATGCTTGCGTCAAGGTTCAAAACGCGGCCGTCTTTGAGATCCGCGCGGGCCATCACTCTGTCGCCGGCATGCAGCGTGGAGATGTCCCCAGTATCGGCGGACAATCGCAATTCATCTTTCGCATCCACGCGAGCCAACCCGGCCGGAGCGAAACGGATTGCCTTCAGCTCCACGGCTGCCACCTGGTCCAACCGGGTTCCGACCAATGTGGCCTGAGAGTCGCCGGCGTTGAGCGCGAACTTGTCCAGATGCGCGGCTTCGGCATAGCTGTGCAGTTCGACTTCATCTAACTTGCCGGCGCAGTATTGCTTGACCAGCATCGTAATCCTTCCCGGGCTTTCTTCTTTCAGCGGCACCTTGAGTTCCAATTCATTCGCCGCCGGAGAACTCCAGGTTGTCCTGATCGGTCTGCCCTGCTCATTCTTCAGGGTGACGTTGTCCACACAGGCCGCCGCATCCGATTTGAAATGAAGGGTGTTCTCACGACCCACGATCAAAGCGCTTTCGTCAGCGGATGCGATGGTCCAGGTTGCGGAGTGAGAGTTCTGCAGACGAAAAGCGGGGCCCTCAAAGGAATCGAATCCCCAGGCGCCACGGATGGTTGCTACTACTTCGCGTTCCAACTTGTCGGGCGCGACTGTGTGCGCTTCGATGGCAAACCCGCCACGGGCTGCGTCCGCGGTGGCTGGCAGATCGCTTGCGTGGCCTGATCCATCTGGAACGTGCAATACCAGATCGTGTGCATAATCGGTCGAGAAAACCACCGGGGCGCCCTCGGTCGCAAGCAGGAGCGAAGGTTTTTCCAGGCAGAGAACCTGATTTGCGTCCACGGCACGGAGTGGCGGTAGTTGAGCCGCCTCCACCGCTGGCAGACTCAGCACCATAACCGACATTGGCTTGCGAAACGAGGGCGGATTGTTGAGCTTTAGATTCAACTCATCAAGATGAGGCAGCGCCAGCGCCGGAATGTAGCGATATTCCGGGGTGTGGAAGCTTTCCATCATTTTCGCTAGATCCACCACCGCGCCCACGTACGGGCTGTAGGCTCCGCCACCAGCCAATCGGGTAGTACTCAGCTGCCCGACGAGATCCGGTCCGCTGCCCGAGGTCAGCGCCGACACCATGGACTGGCTGTGCCCGTCATCAAGTACCAGTTGATCAGTATTTTGCGTCAGGCACGATTCCTGCTGCTGCCGTGGCTTATAGAAGCAATCGTTATCCAGCTTGATGTTGAGGCTTCTGGCCAGAAGTACCGAGCCATCGTGCAGAGCGCTGGCATCACTGTTGGACATTTCCCTGACCGCGCTCAAATATTTGTCGAGACGCGACCGGTCCAGGCTGGCCTGGTTCAGGTCTTGCGAGGCCCGGACGAATGCCCCTGGCTTACCCCGCACGGCCGCACGCAAGGTACCGAAGTCGCCGCCGGTTTGCGGGGCCAGAAAGATTAGCGCCTGCTGGGCCCCTTGCGGAACCGTGATCACGATCCCTTCCTCGCGAACGCGCTTGTTCCAGGTTTCTGTTTTTGTAAACCAGTCTTCAGGTGGGGGATTGGTCGAACCTCGGAGAAACACCGAAATCATCAGGAACCGGACCGACTGCCCGTCCGGCAAGTCGGGATGAACCCAGATACGGTCGCCGGCTTGCAGGTTCGGAACCTTGGATATGGGCAGCGTTCTGCCGGCGCGGGTTACCCTCACTTCTATTCTGGGTCCGGCCAAGTCAAACGCAGCCGTATCGGCCCAGAGCAAACTCCCGGATATGAGAACCAAAACCAGTTGCAAAAGACCAACTCGCGAAAACATATCCCTATTGTAAGAGGTTAAGGGCGGGGAATGGGGAACCAGAAGTACAGAACAAATTGCAGAACGGGTTCTACGCAGCTCCAGATTCTCGAGCCTGTAAGGGCTCCTGCGACCCAGGGTCTCTGCATCCCGCAGACGGGCGAGGACACCTTCGCAAGAAATCCGGAAAATGTGAAGCAGAATCTGAAATCTGTGCCGGTAGGCGTGTAGCATGCTAACCTTATGGGCCGACAAGTAAACGTATTCCCGCTGGACCAGGAACCATGCCAAATCACAAAACGATTATTTTTCACCTCTTCCTGCTGGTACTCTTTGTTGCCACTGCAATGGGGCAACAGGCTGCCCCGGCAAAGCGCAAGCATCAGGTTCGCAAAGAGGCGTTCGGGAAAACCGGGGACGGGAGGCCGGTCGCTCTGTATACCTTAACCAATTCCAACGGCATGGAAGTACGCGCCATGACCTACGGTGGAATCATCGTGTCCATACGCGTGCCGGACAAGAACGGCAAATTTGCGGACGTTGTCCTCGGCCACGACAAGGTGGAGGGATACCTGGTAAACCCTTCCTATTTCGGGGCCATCGTGGGCCGCTATGCCAACCGGATTGCCAATGGAACCTTCACTCTCGACGGCGCGAAATACACGCTGGCAAAAAATAACGGCCCGAATTCACTACATGGTGGCCTGATTGGCTTTAACCAAGTGATTTGGGAGGCGAAGGAGTTCAAGAACGCAAAAGGAGTTGGCGTTGCGTTCACCTATCTAAGCAAGGACGGCGAGGAAGGCTATCCCGGCAACCTTAAGGTCAAGGTCAGTTATACGCTGACCGACGAAAACCAGTTGGTTCTTGATTACGAGGCCACCACGGACAAAGCCACGCCACTAAATATTTCTCAGCACAGTTATTTCAACCTCGCGGGAGAGGGTAGCGGCGACATTCTTGGACACGAACTGATGCTCAACGCCGACCGATTCACGCCCGTCGACAAGACCCTGATCCCCACCGGTGAACTTCGCGCCGTGCAGGGAACGCCGCTGGATTTCACCAAGCCCACCGCGATTGGCGCTCGCATCAACGACGGCTACGAACAACTGGTGGCGGGACAAGGGTACGATCACAATTTCGTGATCAACCGGAAGGACGACAGCCTGACGCTGGCCGCCCGAGCGCATGAACCCACCAGCGGACGCGTGCTGGAGGTCTATACCACGGAACCTGCGGTGCAGTTTTATTCAGGTAATTTCCTGGATGGAACCGTCGTAGGAAAGCAGGGTCATCCTTACAAGCTGCGCAACGGATTTTGTCTGGAGACGCAGCATTTTCCGGATTCACCGAACCATCCCGATTTCCCCTCGGCTATCTTGAGGCCGGGCAAAACGTTCCATTCGCAGACGGTTTTCAAGTTTTCCACGGAATGACATTGTTTGGCCGTTAGTATCGAGACTACTGGCGCTGCGAAGCTGAAACAAACATCAGATCAGCCCGCCGTGGCGCTGTACTCTTTCAGTCCCGTCCTTCCCGTATAATCTTCAGATTCCCTATGGTTGCCGGACTTGACCAGATTGTCGCCGCCACGCGCCGCAGAGTCGCTGATGCGAAAGGCTCGGCGAATCTCCGCGAACTGGAACGGAGGGCGCAAGAGCATGTCCCGCGCGGCTTTCGGCGTGCGCTCGCGGCCAGGGGTCGTACCCGAATGGCCGTCATCGCAGAACTCAAGAAAGCCTCCCCATCCCGCGGACTGATTCGCGCCAACTTCGATCCCGCCCATCTGGCGCAAGAATTGGAGGCAGCGGGAGCGGCAGCGTTGTCAGTGCTGACCGACGAAGAGTTCTTTCAGGGATCGCTGGAGAATTTGCGATCCGCTTCTTCGAGCACGAAACTGCCCTGCTTGCGCAAAGACTTCATCGTGGACGAATTTCAGCTGTTGGAAGCGCGGGCCCACTCTGGGGATGCGGTCCTGCTGATTGTGGCGGTGCTGTCGAAGGCCGAATTGATCGCCCTGATAGCGAAGGCCCGCGCGATGGGGCTGGATGTGCTCTGCGAGGCACACGAAGAAGAAGAACTGCGCGGCGCGATAGATGCCGGCTGCGATCTGATCGGAGTGAACAATCGTAATTTGCGAACTTTCAAAGTGGACCCGCAAACTACTTTCCGGCTGGCGGCAATGATTCCGAAGGACGTGCTCGCCGTGGCCGAGAGTGGCATCGAGAATGGTGCGGATGTCGCCCGATCACGCAGCGCAGGATATCAAGCGTTTTTGATCGGCGAGTCTCTGATGAAAGCGGAGTCGCCGGGTGCGGCGCTGCGATCGCTGTTGGCGGAGGCGGAACGGGAACCATCTCCACTCGCTGTGAAGAGCTAGCACCTCTTCTGAGAACTCCCAACTAAGAACTGGGAACTGGGGTTCATGACCTGGATCAAGATTTGCGGAATCACGAATCTGGAAGACGCCTTAACCGCTGTGCATGCAGGCGCGGACGCGTTGGGGTTTGTCTTCTATGAGACGAGCCCGAGGAGAGTTGATCCCGAGACAGCGCGAAGAATTGTGGGGAAGTTGCCCGGAACGGTCGAAAAGGTTGGCGTATTTGTGAATCAGACCGAAGATTCGATCTGTGCACTCGCCGATGAAACGGGCCTGACCACGGTCCAGCTACATGGCGACAACGAAGACCCGCATCTGGCGGATCTGGTTGCGGAACGCCGGCCGCATCTCAAGGTCATAGTTGGCATTTCGATGCATCACCCGAAGCCGGAGGGTTGGGCGATGATGTGGCGTCCCGATGTGGTTCACGCCTTTCTGGCGGATTCGGGCAACGCGTCGAACTACGGTGGCACGGGAAACACTTTCGACTGGCAGACGAGTCAGTCGAGCATTGAAGTGATTGAGCGACTCGGGCGAGTGATCGTTGCCGGCGGGCTAAGCCCCGGCAATGTCACCGAGGCGATCCGTATACTGAAGCCCTGGGGGGTGGATGTTTCTTCTGGCGTGGAGGCCGCGCCGGGAAAGAAAGACCCGCACAAAGTCCACGCTTTTGTAGACGCGGTTCGGCAAACAGAAAAGAAGAACTGAAAATGGCAACGGCAAAAATCCAACCCCTGCGCACACCAGGAGGTTCGCGGTCTGTCGGGCGCTTTGGCGTCTACGGTGGGCGCTATGTTCCCGAAACGCTGATGGCCGCACTGGAGGAATTGGAGCGGCACTACGAGAAAGCCAAGCACGACCGCAGCTTCCAGCGCCGACTGGGCGAGCTGTTGCACACCTATGCCGGCCGTCCTACGGCTCTGTTCTTCGCGGGGCGGCTCACGAAGAAATTGGGTGGCGCGAAAATTTACCTCAAGCGTGAAGACCTGCTTCACACCGGCGCGCACAAGATCAACAACTGCCTGGGACAGGGGTTGCTGGTCGAGCGTATGGGCAAGCATCGCGTCATCGCCGAAACCGGCGCCGGGCAGCATGGCGTGGCAACGGCCACGGTGTGCGCCTTGTTGGGTTTTGAATGTGTCGTGTACATGGGAACCGAAGACATGCGGCGCCAGGAGCTGAATGTCTTCCGCATGCGGTTGCTGGGCGCGGAAGTGCGTGGCGTGGATTCCGGTTCCCGCACGTTAAAAGACGCCATCAACGAAGCGATGCGCGATTGGGTCACCAACGTACGCACCACGCACTACCTGCTAGGCAGCGTGCTCGGTGCTCATCCCTATCCCACCATGGTGCGCGACTTTCACAAAGTCATTGGGCGCGAGGCTCGGGCACAGATTCTTCGGGCTGAGGGCAAACTACCCAAGGCAATCATCGCCTGCGTCGGCGGCGGGTCGAATTCCATCGGAATCTTTCACGCATTTATTAGGGACCAGAAAGTGCAGTTGATTGGGGTCGAGGCCGGTGGGCGAGGCTCGCGTTTGGGCGAGCATGCCGCGCGTTTTAGTGGTGGGTCGCCCGGCGTTCTACAAGGCACTTACTCATATGTGCTGCAAGATGACGCTGGGCAGATTTCATTGACTCACTCGATCTCAGCCGGCCTTGACTACCCCTCGATTGGCCCCGAGCACGCATGGCTCAAAGATACGGGCCGCGCGGAATATGTCGCGGCGTCGGATGCGGAAGCGCTCACTGCCTGCACTTTGCTGGCGCGAACGGAAGGCATCATTCCGGCACTGGAGTCAGCCCACGCCGTGGCTGAGGTGATCAAGCGTGCGCCTAAGATGAAGAAGTCAGACATGGTGATCGTCAATATTTCGGGGCGCGGCGACAAGGATATTGGCATTCTGCGGGAAAACCTGAAGTTGGAGTGAGCATTTGAACAATTGTGTAATTGAGTAGCTGTGTAATTAAGTAATTTGTTTCTCCGTTTTCCTCACCAATGCCTTTGAGCTTCGAAAATCGTCCCTCTCTTGTCGCCTATCTCACTTGTGGCGACCCCAACCTCGATACCTCGCGAGACATTGCCCTCGCGGCCATTGAAGCTGGTGCTGATGTGATTGAACTGGGTGTGCCCTTCAGCGACCCAGTAGCAGATGGGCCCGTGATCCAGCGCGCCAGCGAACGAGCGCTACGTGCCGGAACCACGCTGCAAAAGGTGCTGTGGCTCGCAAAGGAAATCCGACAGCGTTCCCAGGCGGGGCTCATCATCTTTACCTATCTGAACCCGATCATACGGATGGGCTTCGCAAAATTCAGTGCCGAGGTCGCAGACGCGGGCATCGACGGTGCATTGATCACAGATTTGCCGGTGGAAGAATCCCGCGGCTATTTGTCGGAGATGCAACAAAGCGGCCTCGCGACGGTATTCCTGGCTGCTCCAACCAGCACCGACCTACGACTGAAGCAGATTGCCCAGGCATCCAGCGGATTTGTGTACGCGGTCTCGCGAACCGGGGTGACCGGCTCTCGCCAACAGTTGCCCGAAGATGCGCCCGCTCTGGTGCGGCGGTTGCGCAAGTATACTAAGCTGCCGGTCGCGGTCGGCTTTGGTATTTCCACGCCGGAGCAGTTCAGTGCAGTGGGGAAATTTGCCGATGCGGCGGTGGTGGGCAGCGCGATTGTGCAGACCATTGAGCGCAATCCGGGCAAAGAAGCACAGAGTGTGGCACAATTTGTAGGGTCGTTGGTCGTTGGCCGTTAGTCGCTGGTCAACACAGCAGCCTCGGCATTCCTGCGATTTTCAGCAACATAATGTGTACAACAGCCGAGGAGTTAACGACCAGAGACCGACGACCAACGACTGCTCTCATGGACATTTCAGACTGGCGCAAGAAAATTGACGAACTGGACCGTAAGCTAGTGGAGTTGTTGAGCCAGCGGGCGCACGCGGCCCATGAAATCGGTAAACTGAAGCGCGGTGCGGGCATGCCGATTTACGAGCCTGACCGCGAGCGTAACGTATTCAGTAATGTGCGCAGCGTCAATGCAGGTCCCTTGCCGGATCGCGATCTGCTGCGCATTTATGAGCGCATCATGGATGTCATGCGCCAGATCCAGCAGGAAGAAATCGCGCCGGACGCAGTAACAGAAGGCGGAAGCGATACCGAGTTGGATAACGACGTGAATGATTGAGGACGGTCGTCAGTTGTCGGGTCGCTAGTCGTCGGCAGGCTCCAATAGAAGTCGAGGTTACGATTTTGCTGACGACTGAAGACCGACGACTGCCGACTATTGACTAACTATGATTGTTGCCATGCAAGACACAGCGACGGATGAGCAGATCCAGCAGGTGGTGGAACACCTGATACGGATGGGGTTCTCCGTGCATCGCACTACCGGGGAGCGGCAGACGGTGCTGGCCGCGGTCGGCGCGCGGGTTGATTTCGATACCCGCAATCTCGAAGTCCTTTCCGGCGTGGAACACGTCCACCGCATCAGCGCGCCCTATAAGCTGGCGGGACGCAGTTTTCGCCCGCAGGGGACCATCGTTGAATTTGCCAACGGCTTGCAGATTGGTGGCGACCAGCAAGCTACTGGTGATCAGCGAGGTCATGGAGATCTCGCAGATCGCGCTCATGCTGCCTTACATTGACATCTTCCAGGTCGGCGCCCGCAACATGCAGAACTTCAATCTGTTGCGTGAACTGGGCAAGGTCAAAAAGCCCGTCCTGCTCAAGCGCGGCATTGCAGCCACGCTGGAAGAGCTGCTGCTCTCCGCCGAATACATCATGGCGGGCGGCAACTACGATGTGATTCTCTGCGAGCGCGGCATCCGTACTTTTGAAACCTATACCCGCAACACTCTGGATGTTTCGGCCATTCCGATCATCAAGAAGCTCTCCCACTTACCCATGACTTCCGATCCGTCGCATGGGACGGGGCTGCGCGACAAGGTGCCACCCATGGCCCGAGCCTCCCTGGCGGCGGGTGCGGACGCTCTGCTGATCGAAGTGCACCACGATCCCGATAAGGCGTTTTCGGACGGCGCGCAGTCGCTCTTCCCCGATCAGTTCGCGAAATTGATGGACGAGTTGCGCATGATCGCGCCCGCGGTGGGACGGACAATGGCCTAATTTTTTCACCACCGGAGAACACAGAGAGCGCCGAGTTGCACTTCCTTTCCTCTGCGCCCTTGGCCTTCTCGGCGGTTAATCCACATGGCAATTCGCCAAATCACCATCATCGGGACTGGTCTGATCGGTGGCTCCTTTGGGCTCGCCTTAAAGAAGCGCGGCTTCAACGGTCGGATTGTTGGCTGCGACCGCTCGCCGGTCTTGAAGCGAGCACGTGACAAAGGCGCAATTGACAAAGCCGAAACGGATCCAGCAAAGGCATCGCGAGACAGCCAGGTCGTTCTACTCGCGGCGCCTGTGGGCGCGATCATTGAGTTGATCGGGCGTCTGGGACCTTCTCTTCCGGCAAGAACGCTGCTCACCGATGTGGGCAGCACGAAATCAGAAATTCTGGCCCGCGCAGCCGCGACCTTCGGCAAGCACGCCGGCCGCCGATTCCTGGCTGGACATCCCATGGCCGGGAAGGAACAGGCGGGAGTCGACGCCTCCGACCCAGATCTCTTCCAGGGCGCCGTATGGTTTGTGACGCCGGCTCCGGGACAGAAAGTGTTCGAGGGCCTGAGTGGGGAATTTCTGGGGTGGGTAGAGAAGATAGGCGCAGGAGTAGCCAGCATGAACGCCGACGCGCATGATCAACTTTGCGGCTGGATCAGCCATTTGCCGCAGTTCATCTCGACGGCTCTGGCCGCTACGCTGGTCGATGAATATGGCGAGGACGCTCCCTTGCTCGAGACTGGTGGCCGCGCCTTGCGCGAGATGACGCGCATTTCGGGCAGTCCCTACTCCATGTGGCGCGACGTCGCTCTCACCAACAAGAAGAACATCCGGCATGCCCTGCTGAAGCTGGAACAGCGCCTGGCCCATATCCGGGAGAATCTGGACACGAAGGAATTGGCGCTAGAGTTCGAGCGAGCGCATCATTTGAGAAAGAGCCAACCGCGGAGGCACGGAGGCACGGAGAAGATCAAAACTTGAATTTCCTCTGTGTCTCTGTGGTGGGTTCCTATTGAATTTCGTTTAGAATCCTTATCCGATGAATAAAGTCGTAGCCAGTGCCGACGAAGCCATCAACGACGTCTTCGATGGCGCCACCATCATGATTGGTGGATTCGGACTGTGCGGAATTCCGGAAAATCTGGTTCGTGCCCTGGTGCGCAAGGGTGTGAAGAACCTTACCACTATCAGTAACAACGCTGGCGTGGACGGCCTGGGCAACGGCTTGCTGCTGGCCGCCGGACAGATCCGCAAACATATCGGAACCTACGTCGGCGAAAACAAGCTGCTCGAGCAAATGGTTTTGCAGCGCCAAGTAGATCTGGACCTGGTGCCGCAGGGAACTTTTTCCGAGCGCATTCGCGCCGGCGGTGCTGGCATCCCCGCATTTTTCACCCCTACCGGAGTGGGCACGACAGTCGCCGAGAACAAAGAAACCCGCGAGTTCGACGGCCGCCAATACGTCATGGAACGCGCGCTCAAGGCAGACTTCGCCTTGATCAAAGCGTGGAAGGGCGACAAGTGGGGCAACCTGGTGTATCGCAAGACGGCCCGGAATTTTAATCCCATGATGGCCGCCGCCGCCAAAGTGACGATTGCGGAAGTTGAGCACCTGGTCGAGGTGGGAGAACTGGACGCTGACCTGATACACACGCCCAGCATCTACGTGCAGCGGATCTTTCAAGGCGAGCTGTATGAGAAGAGGATTGAGAAGAGAACGGTAAGACCGTCGTTGGCCGGTGGCCGATAGTCGTTTGGCCAAAACGCACAGTGCTACTGGCTTGAGACCCATGGCCAACGACGAACGACCAACGACTGACTTCCATGAAAGATCTCGACAAACGCGAACGCATCGTGCGGCGTATTGCCGGCGAATTGCGTGATGGTTTCTACGTGAATCTCGGCATCGGCATGCCGACGCTGGTGGCCAACTACGTGCCCCCAGGCATGGATGTGATTCTGCAGTCCGAGAACGGGATGCTCGGCATCGGTCCCTATCCCATCGAGGGAGACGAGGATTGCGATCTCATCAATGCAGGCAAAGAAACCATCAGCGAAATCAAGGGCACAGCCTATTTTTCCAGCGCCGACTCGTTTGCCATGATCCGCGGCGGCCACGTTGATCTGAGCGTGCTCGGCGCCATGGAGGTCGATGAAGAAGGCAGTCTGGCCAACTGGATGATTCCTGGCAAGATGGTAAAAGGCATGGGCGGCGCCATGGACCTGGTGGCTGGCGCCCGCCGCGTGGTCGTGGCCATGGAGCACACTACCAAAGATTCCCAACCCAAGATTCTGAAGAAATGCACTCTACCGCTGACCGGTGTGAAAGTGGTAAATACGATCGTCACCGAGATGGCCGTGATTCAGGTGACTCCCACCGGACTAGTGCTGGAAGAGATCGCTCCCGGAGTC
>WNEZ01005693.1_pt1 | contig 10925 bp, 11 predicted proteins | sample 5400521 | NCBI WGS metagenome assembly WNEZ01 (sample SAMN13153339, study PRJNA577476) | soil metagenome | isolation source: 120 cm saprolite under Douglas fir tree site 2 hole 1 replicate 1 | place: USA:California | collected 2015-04-18
TTGCCGGAAATACTTTGAAACCCAGTTAGTGAGCACGCCCTAACCCGGACATCAACCTCATCCTTCTGCACCTAAAGAGCCTCATTCGAGAAAGATAGCCACACCCAAAAAGCGACACTAATCTCGATCAGGTGCCGGCCACGATGACTTCGCCCGCAAAGCTGCAGGCTGCTCCTGGGTAAATCTACTTTTATCAGGCGGTATGCACTTTGCTGCTAATCCTCAAGGAAGTTCATTCGTTTTAGGTTTCCCGAGACCATTCGCCCCATAGATGGACGCTGGCGGTTGATGACAAAGCGCAGCAAGCTGACGTATGGCCTCGTCTCCCTGACGGTGCTTTTCGCATCGGGACCCGGTTGTCGTTCCGCGCCCCGGGCAGACAGTCCGGCGGAAACTTCCTACCAAAAACCGAAGACGTCGATTAACAGCGCGCCTGCAGTTCCACCGCTCAAGTGGGACGACGTGGCGAGCAGCTACGATCGCGTTGGTGCTTACGTCTGTCTTTACGAGAAAGAGGAACTCGCGATTTCAAATGGCGAGCAGCAGACGATACGACTCTCTTTCCGAAAACCATTCGAGGTGAGGCTGGAATGGCTAAACGATCGCTGCAAAGTGGACCAGACAGCCGTCTATCGCCAGGGGGCCAACAATGGCAAAGTGCTCGCGCGCCAGAGTGGGCTTGGTTCACTACTAGGCACACTGCGGCTTGATCCAAATGAATCACTGGCCCTGGAAGATTCACGACATCCGATTACCGAAGTTGGTCTCGGCAAACTCATCGAACGTGTTCAGCGCGATGCGGCGACACCCGGCATCACTTCACGTTTCGTGAGCGAGGAGACACTCGACGGGCGAGCCGCTTACAAGTTTGAGTTTAAGGCCGACATTGACAAGCAGGTTGGGGGTTTGCTGGGCGCGACCAGATCGCTTATCTGGATCGATCGGGAAATGAAACTACCGGCGAAGCTTGAACTTTACAGCGCCACAAACACGTTACTTGAGCGCCACCGCTTCAAGAATGTGCTTCTCAATCCAAAGCTAACTGACAGGACCTTTGCTTTGTAGTTCGACGTTGAAAGGAGGGATGCGCTGAAAAAGTCTTTGATGATCAGGAACGCGCTTCGACAAGTGCGTCATCGTTTCAATCGTCCCTTCATGGTGATGTTTGAGACGACTCTGCACTGCAATATGAAGTGCGGCTACTGCGCTATTTGGCAGAACCAACAGCCTGAAGATAGGGCGGTGCGCGAACGTGTGTTTGCGCGCATGGATGAGGCGGCAGATTTTGGCGTCTTCGCGTGGAGCATGTCTGGGGGTGAGCCGTTAATGAATCCGCACATGCCTGACTACATTGAGTATGCCGCGCGGAAAGGCTTTTACACGTCGATGCCGACAAACGGGCTCGCACTGAAGAAATACGCCGAGGCCTGCGTCAAGCTTGATCAGCTCGAAGTGTCGATTGACACGCTCGATCGCGAAAAGTTTGCGCAACGACGCGGTATCGACGGCCTGCCGACCATTCTCAACGCCCTCGACTACATCAAAGGCAATCTTCGTTACCACACCATTCAAATCAACGCTGCCGTGGATCTCGAAAATCTGGATGACTTGCCCGCGCTCGCTGTTTATTGCGAGGAGAGAGGTTTTCTTCTTCATACCGAAGCTGTCCACAACGTCGTACGCACTACCTGGAAGACGGAAGACGTTGAGATGAGAAAAGACGAACTTGATCGAGTGGCAGACTTTGTCTCGGAGTTGAAAAAACAACACAAGTGCGTGCGCTTCTACAGCGACTATTTCAAGTTTTACCGCAACGACGGATTCACGCAAAAGTTCCCCTGCCGCTCGGCGTCACATTTGATCAATATGAGGCCCGATGGATCCATCCAGTTTCCCTGCGCCTTTGTTTCGCTGCACCGCGGCGCTCCCGAGATGAGCTTGCGAGAGATCTACGAATCGCCGGAAGTAAGGAAGATTATCAAGCAGTCGCCACAAATGTGGGACTTCTGCAAGGGCTGCAAGATTGGCTGCCCTTACGAGGTATCTGCTTATCGTAACAGTCCGATCACCGCGATCCGCGGCGCGCTTGATTTCCTGCAACTGAGTTAAGCCGACGCGTTGCGGAAGAGTCGAAACCTTGACCACGATGACACACGCCCTCGCTTACGCCAGAGCAGAGATGCCCGCAACGGTGCGCACGCTCGAAACTCGCACTGAGGAAGCACCTCTGGCCGTTTCCGTGCGGGATTTGGTCAAGCATTACGGCGATGGCACGGAAGCCAATCGCGGGATCAACCTGGACGTGCGACGCGGCGAAGTGGTCGCCATTCTCGGCCCCAATGGAGCCGGCAAAACAACTTTCCTACGTCAGGTGACTACGGAACTGCGGCCAACCAGCGGCGCGGTCAGCGTGTTTGGCGTCGATGCCGTCGCGGAGCCGGATTGCGCAAAACGCATGATGGGCATCACGCCGCAGGAGGCAGGCGTATTCGAAGCGCTCACAGTGCGCGAGCATTTCGAATTTTTCGCGCGCTTCAAGAGCCTGAGCAAACGTGAAGCACGCGAGGCCGCCCAAGAGGTGATCGCCGAACTGGGTCTCGTCAACGAAACGAACAAGCGCGTGGGCGCGCTATCTGGCGGACAGCGCCGGCGAATTCTAATCGGACTCGCGCTGTTGGGTCATGCGCCATTGCTTGTATTGGACGAACCGACAACCGGGCTTGATCCGTCGTCACGTCGCGCCGTGTGGGGCGTGATACGCCACGCCGTCGACAGAGGCGCTACGGTCATACTTTCGACGCACTATATGGAAGAAGCCGAAAGCTTGAGCGATCGCATTGCCATCATCGTCGAAGGACGCCTGCTCGCTTTTGGCACCCTCGACGAGCTTCTTGCGCGCCTTGACCGGAGTTATCGGTTGAGTTATCGCGACCCTTTCGATCCGAGCGGCGATTTCAGTGTGCGCCACTGCGCGAGCTTTGCGGAAGCGCAACAACATATTTCGCGAGAACTGCTTTCGGAATATTCGATTGCTCGCGCTTCGCTCGAAGACGTTTATTTCACGCTGACCGGAGAACCATTTGATCAATCTGAGACGGAGGCTGCAAAGTGAAGCGCGCCACGGACATCATTTGCGTCTTCCGTATTCAGCTCGCAAGCATGCGGCGCGACGCAGGACCATTTCTGTTAGCGGCGCTTGTCTTTCCAGCGGGCATGTATCTGTTCGCCAATGCAGTCAGCGGCGGCGGAATCAATCAAGAGCAGAACCCGCTGCGGTTTCTCGCCGGATCGATCGTGTTTTCTCTTTCGCTAACTTCGATCAGCTGGCTTGGCTACCTATTGTTGGAAAACCGTTTTACCGGACGTCTCAAACTCTTTGCGACGCTGCCGCTCGCGCCGTCTTCGTACGTCTTTGGCGTGCTCATCTTCGCACTTGTGCAGGCAGCGGTGGGTACGACCGCACTGTTGATTGTCGGGCGCGCGATCGGCGTCCAGATGCGACCGAATTTCCCCTTGCTGGTTGTAGTGGTCCTGCTCACGATTCTTTGCTTGTGCGGTCTCGGCGTCGTGGTTGCTGCGTGCGCCCGCAGCTTCAGTCAGGGCTCTCTCTTAACAGACACGCTGGGAGCTGGACTCGTCTTCCTCGCGCCGGTTTATTACCCGCCGGAGATGATGCCGCGCTCACTGCGTATGTTTGCCCAATTGTTGCCTACAACTTTTGCGGCTCAGGCGGTGAAGACAACTCTCGGCGGCGGACACGCGATTGGAGTCGATCTGCTGGCCCTTAGCTTGATGGCGATTGCCACTCTGGCGCTTGGATTCAGGTTAATGCGGTGGAGGGAGAGGTAGTACGTCGGTATCGACTTCCATACTGACTTGAGTTTGTGATGAAGATACTCGTGCTCACTTTGTCATTTGGTTCTGGCCACGTGCGCGCAGCACAGGCTGTCGCAGATGAGCTGTCCCGTCAAGCGCCCGGTTCGCGGGTTCTTGTGGTCGATGCCCTGGATGAGTGTCGGGCATTTTTCCGGGCGTTCTACGAATGGCCTTACTGGTTAATGCTGCGTTACGCGCCGGTCCTTTGGGATCGCTTTTCGACCGCGCGAGTCAACCAGAAGCACCAGGGGACGGCTCCGGCGTGGGCGTTTCGAATGGGTTGCCCGAAATTGTTCTCAACGATCAAGAGTTTCGATCCGGACGTCATTGTGGCAGCGGAAGTGGCTGCGTGCGAGATGGCCGCCATCGCCCGACGTATAGGACTGACACAAGCACCAATTCTAAGTGTGATCACTGATTACGAAGCCGAACCGATCTGGGTGAAACCGGAAGTTGACGCGTTCGCAGTTCCTGACGAGAACGTTCGAGCCGAGTTGATCGCCTGGGGCGCACTCGCGAACCGCATCTCGCTACGCTGAATGCAGGTCGATCGTGCGTTTGATACGGTGCACGATCCAACGAGAACGATTCGAGGCGTCCTTAGAGTTAATGAGGGCGCGCCAATCGTGCTTTTGATGGGGGGTGGGATGGGGCCGACGCGAATGGACGAGATTGCGCGCCGGCTCGCTGAACACAAAGTTCCCATGCATATCGTGGCCATTGCCGGGAGAGACAAGCGAGCGCACCGAAAACTTAAAAGCTTGAACGTCGAGCGTCCCGTTTCGCTAAGCGTTCTTAGCTGGACCGATGACGTAGCGGCTTTAATGCAAGCAGCGGCGATTCTGGTTACGAAACCTGGCGGGCTGACAATCGCCGAGGCTGCTTTGTGCTCGTTGCCAACAGTATTTTTCAATCCGATCCCAGGGGCCGAATTTGTTAACGCCAGGCGGGTGGTTGATGCGGGGGCGGGAGTCCTTACGAAAAGTCCAGGCGAGACTGCAACGATCATTGTCTCGTTATTGGGAAACGAAGGAAAGCGTCAGGCGATGGCTTTCGCGGCAAAGAGGATGGCGCGGCCAGCTGCGCGTAGAGAGATTGCGCAACTTGCTCTCGATCTCGCCGCGCCGGCAATAGCGAAGGCGCGCAGGATGACTGCCTGAAGTTTTCGAGAGAGAAACGACGAACCATGCTAACAGCCTTGCCCTTAATTGCTGGCGCGACTTTTTCCGCGGCCGTCACCGGATCAATCTATTACGCAACCTACGCCGTCCGATCCCAGTGGCTAGGCCCGACCAGTTGGCGCGGTCGTAGCGACACTGGCGCGGTGGCGTTGACGTTCGATGACGGCCCCTCGATGGATACGCAGCGGTTTCTGACGGTGCTTGACAGGTATGGAGTGCAAAGCACGTTCTTCATGATGGGCCAGCAAGTCGAGCGGTTTCCAGAGGCGGCGCGTCGTGTCGCCGCACGTGGTCATGAAATTGGAAATCACTCATATTCGCACCCTATCTATCTCTATCGCAGCGCACGCGAGACTCGCAGGCAACTCGAGCTTACACAGCACATCATCCGGGATGTTACCGGGGTGACGGCCAGATTCGCGCGCCCACCTTGCGGCGTGCGAAGTCCAGCATATTTCCGAGCGGCGCAAAGCCTGGGCCTCCGTACTGTCCAGTGGGATGTAGCTGGATTTGATTGGAAGAGGCGAAGCGGAGAACGAATCGCGCAAGACGTGCTACGTGGAGCGCGTCCCGGTTCGATCATTCTGCTTCACGACGGCGACAGTGAGGGAAAGCAAGACCGCCGCGAAACGGTGGCGGCGCTGTCATTGATTATCGACGGCCTGCGGGCGCGCGGCTTGCGTATCGCGCCGCTCTCGCAGTTGCTTGAAGAAGAAGCTCAACTTGCTGCTTGAAGGAAACCAAACAATGACCGAATTTCAAACTCCAAAAGCGATCCTTTTCCTGGATTTCGACGGCACCATAACCCAGCGCGACGCAGTAGATGCCATTCTCGAAGTCTATGCCGATCCCAAGTGGCTTGAGTTAGAAGCGGAGTGGCGTGCAGGCCGAATGGGCTCGCGAGAATGTTTGCAGGCACAGATGGCCCTCGTATACGCGAGCCGCAAGCAGCTCGATTCATTACTGGATGAGATTGAAATTGATGACGGCTTAACTTCTTTGCTTGAGTTGTGTGCGGTCCACGAAATCCCAACGCACATCATTAGCGACGGCTTTGACTATTGCATTCGTCGCATACTCACGCGTTCTAACAAGCGAGTGCATGCTCTCTTGCGGGGTGCGCGCATTTGCGCCAGTCGCCTGGAAGCGCGCGGCAATCTATGGCGCACGGGCTTTCCCTTCTTTCATCAAACCTGCGCCCATGGATGCGCGACCTGCAAACCGGCAGTGATGCGGCTGCTTAATCCGGCGAACGCACCGGCCATCTTTGTTGGTGACGGTCTATCGGATCAGTATGCGGTGGAGAGCGCCGATCTTGTATTCGCGAAAAACGGACTGGCCTCTTACTGCCGCGACAATTCGGTTGAACACATTTCGTTCAACGATCTTCGAGAGGTTGCCAGGCATCTCGATCGTTGGTTGGTCTCCCGCATGTTTAGGGAAGTCGAAATCGGCGAGCGCGCGAGCGCTTAAGAGTCACAGAAAAGAGGAGAGTGTCTAAATCATGAGCACCGCAATCAACGAGGTCTCACAATCACAATCGATCACGGATGAGCAGGAACTTCTTGAGCTCGAAAGCAAGTACTGCTCCTGGGGCGACACGGTGCATTACCTGGATCCACCGAAATTCTTTGAGCGGGCCGAAGGCCATTACCTTTACGACCGTGACGATACACCTTATCTCGACTTGCAGATGTGGTATTCGGCATCGAGTTTCGGCTATGGCAACCGGCGACTGAACGGCGCGCTGAAGAATCAAATAGACAAACTCCCGCAACTTGCCTGTCAGTATTTACACTCAGAAAAGGTTGAATTGGCTGCCGCAATCGGACGACTCAACGCGTCGAAGTTTGGACTTGAAGGACGGGTGCATTTTAATGTTGGTGGCGCGCAGGCGATTGAGGATTCGCTCAAAATCGTGCGCAATGCTACCGGCAAAAATCTGGTCTTCGCTTTCATGGGCGGCTATCACGGTCGCACACTCGGCGCTTCAGCAATCACATCGAGTTATCGTTATCGCCGTCGCTTCGGACACTTTTCCGACCGCGCTCACTTCGTTCCATTCCCCTATTGCTTTCGCTGTCCCTACGGAAAGAAGCCAGAGGACTGCGGCCTCTATTGTGTCGATCAATTCGCCAGGAACTTTGACACTGAATACAACTCGTTCTGGGATGCGAAAGCAGGCGAATCAGAATTCTCAGCTTTCTACGCGGAACCGATTCAGGCGACCGGCGGCTATGTAATCCCCCCACCGGAATACTTTCCGGCGCTGAAGAAGGTCCTTGATGAGCGCAACATTCTGCTGGTCGATGACGAAATACAGATGGGCTTCTATCGGGCTGGAAAATTCTGGGCGATCGAGAATTTTGGTGTTGAGCCCGACATCATCGTCTTCGGCAAGGCGCTCACGAACGGGTTGAATCCACTTTCCGGCCTGTGGGCGCGCGAAGAGTTGATCTCACCCGAGGTGTTCCCGCCTGGTTCCACACATTCCACCTTTTCCTCCAACCCGCTGGGTACCGCCGTTGCACTGGAAGCAGTGCGCATGATGGAAGAGGAAGACTATGAAGAGATAACACAACGTAAGGGCGCATATTTTCTGGCTCAAATAAGAGAACTCCAGCGTCGCTATCCGAAAGTGATCGGAAACACCGATGGCATGGGCATGGCACTGCGTATCGAGATTTGTCAGGAGGACGGTTACGAGCCTGATCGCGAACTAACAGACCGCATGTTCGCCGAGGGGATGAAGGGCGACCTCGATGCACGCGGGCGCAGGACCGGTCTCGTGCTGGATATCGGTGGCTACTACAAGAACGTGTTTACACTCGCGCCATGTTTCGACATGACGGAAGAAGAGATTGATATCGCGGTCGAACTAATCGAACAGCTGATTCGCCGCTGCGCTCCGGAGAGGATATGAGCGCTTCGGCCATCATCTTAAGGTTGAAATGCTAACCAACATCATCGAGCAGATCGAGCATGTAGTGCTGCACCTGAAGCCGCAACACTCCGTGTCTTTTCTTAACCTGTCGCCGCAGTGGGCGATTGAAAAGATGCAGCGCGCACGTTTCCGGCGAACCCTGCGGCTGGCCGGGGAGCGTTCGACGTTCTATCGCGAAGCGTTTAGGCGGCGAGGGATCGATCCGCGGCGCATAGAGCATCCCTCCGAACTTGGTGACTTCTACACGACGGGCGAGGATCTGCGTGCGCACGGCGCCGAAGCTTTCCTGACCGGGCATGCGGATACCGCTTTTGAGACGACCGGCACAACTTCGCCGGTGCCGAAGCGGGTTTTCTTTTCGCAGCGCGAACTCAACGAGATGGGCCGCACCTCCGCTATCGGTCTTTACCATCTGGGTATGCGTCGCGAAGATCGCGTCTTGAGTGCTTACGATTGTTCGTTCTGGGTTTCGCCGGCTGTCTTACGAATGGGCCTGCAATACCTAAAGTGCTTCCACGTCGAAGCCGGCAAAATTTCGCCGCAGCAGTTTTACGAGCGGGCGCGCGAGTACAAGCCGAATGTGATCTTCGGCGAGCCTTCCTGGATCCTTCGCCTGTCGGAGGTCGCGCGGGAGCGTGGTACGTGGCCGATGAAATTGCTCTTCGGGGGCGGCGAAAACATCGCGGAAGAAGCGCGACACTTCGCCGAAGGCGTTTGGGGGGCGCCGCTGTATCTAAGCTACGGCCAGACGGAATCATTCGGCACGCTTGGTGTGGAGTGTGAACGCAAGGACGGCTATCACCGCAACGATCTTTACTTCTTTTTCGAAACGCCCGACGTTGACTCTGATGGTTACGGCGAACTGGTTTACACAACGCTCGCGCGTGATGTGATGCCGCTAATCCGTTACCGCTCAACCGACTTGACGCGGCTGGAAGATGCACCGTGCCCCTGCGGCCTATTTGCCAAGCGCATCACCAAGATTCGCGCGCGCTGTGATGAGATGGTCGTGTGCGGCATGGGCAATGTCGGCCCCTGGGTGTTCGAGGAAATCCTGCGCGGGATCGAAAACCTCAGTCCAGACTGGCAGGCTGTCGTGCGCCTGGAAGCATGTCGCGATCTAATTGAGCTGCACGTTGAATTGGACGCCCACGAGAACGGACTGCAGCAGATGGTTCGTGACCATATGCGCGAGCGGTTCGCAGATTTCTGGAAGAACCATCAGATGGGACTCTATGAGTTCCGCGTCATACCTCACCCGCGGGGCGCACTGCGCCAGGCAAGAAAGATGAAGCGTGTAGTCGACGATCGACGCTTGCAGAACCCGTGAGTAAAGGTTTGACTCCAGCAAGTTATGTTAGACCTGCGAATAGAAAGATCATCTCGCCCTCGGATATAACTTCGTATGAAAGATGTCCGGATTAGACCGTTCCTTCTCACATGCCGCACGGTCGGAAAAATTGGACCTCGTTTTTCAAACACTCCGAGGATTTCTTAGCCCTCGATTCCTCGCGCCGTCACCTTGTAGTTTCCGCCGATGATGTACAACTGCTTACCCTCTGGATCACACGCCAGCCGCGGCGGCGTTTCCATGAAGTGGATGTACGTTTGCGGTCGCCCCCTTTGCCATTTGTCGGACTTGTAAATCAAGCCGCGAAGCTGGCCCAGACTGACAAGAACTTTCGGTATCACTCTTCGACATGGCTCGAAAATCACGCCCGGCGGCGCGAAACAATGAAATTTACCGAACAGATTTCGCGCCGCTTTAAGACTCCGATCACAGCGTTCCGGCCCGGCGGTTTTCGATCGCGACTGGTTCGGTAAGAGGTGACCCACTCAGATGCATTCCTCTCAAGGCCTCGCCTTGGCGCAGCCCAGGCGTTAGCTCGTCGCAATGCTTTACCTTCTTCCTCAGTCCGTTTGGTTCCAGGATCTTTATTTTCCTAACTTGATAAGTGTTAATCGTTTCAAACGCAAGCACGAAGAAAAAACCATTGACAAACTAAAAGTTCGGCATAAGATACTGCCCGTTCCTTTTAGGTCTTTATATTCAATGGTCAGACATTTTAATTCCGACACCATATTTTATGGGCCTGATCAACAAGAACATATAACCGGAAACAGTACGCACTCCCCGGTTGGTCGCCGACCGTTTTCCAACAAGAGCCAGATGATGTCTTTGCCGTAAGACATGTGAACAGGATTGCGTTCGTTTGACCGACCGCATTCCCCCAATCAAAAGCCCGGACTATAAGGAGCGAACGCCATGTTAGTACTCCAAAGATTGGTACTCGCGGTTTTCTTTATTCTTCTTTGCGCTGGTTTCGTCCTCGGGCAAGCCACAAGCGCTTCGTTATCAGGAACCGTTACCGATCAGAATAATGCCGTCATTCCAGCAGCAACGGTTGTAATTAAGAACACTGAAACTGGACTGGAAAGGAAAGTTCAGACTGATAGTTCTGGCAATTACACCATTATCGGTTTATCACCTGGCAACTACGAACTGCGAGTTGAGCATCAGGGCTTCAATTCCGAAGTCAGGAATGGTTTGAAGCTTACGGTTGCCGAAGACGCGATACTCAACGTTCAACTTAACGTCAGCGGAGTCCAGGAGGCTGTTCAGGTTACGGACACGGGGGCCGCTCAAGTAGAGACCAACACTTCGACGATAAGCGGATTGGTGGATGAAAAGAAAATTCGCGACTTGCCGCTGAACGGCCGCGACATGGCTCAGTTGGTGTTGCTTCAACCCGGCGTGGTGAACAGTCGTGCCAGTGTGCAGTCAGCTAACACCGGGCGTGGCACGCGCTTCTCCGTGGCTGGAGCGCGACCCAGCCAGAATCTTTTTCAGCTTGACGGCACAACTATTAACGATGCGCTCAATAACACGCCGGGTAGTGCCCAGGGTTTGCTGGTAGGCGTCG
>WNEZ01005694.1_pt1 | contig 10924 bp, 10 predicted proteins | sample 5400521 | NCBI WGS metagenome assembly WNEZ01 (sample SAMN13153339, study PRJNA577476) | soil metagenome | isolation source: 120 cm saprolite under Douglas fir tree site 2 hole 1 replicate 1 | place: USA:California | collected 2015-04-18
CGGGCAGTGCAGGGCTCAGCGCCCGGGTGAGGAAGCTCCTTGGAATACGCTGCTGCGTCTCCCGCCGTCGCCGGCGCGCAGCGAGCTCATTCGCGACTGGTGCACTCGCGTCTGCCATGGTAATCGCCCATCTGCGAAATGTTCACACTGTCCAGCAAGGACTTCGAGGAAGCGCGGGCGCGGATCGCGAAGCACATCAAGCGCACGCCGCTCTTGACGTCGCGGCAGTTGAGCGAGCGGACGGGATTGGATGTTCGCCTGAAGGCCGAGCTCTTCCAGCGCGTCGGATCGTACAAGATCCGCGGTCCGTTGAACAAATTCGCGCTGATGCCGGAGGAGCAAAAGCAGCGCGGGGTTGTTTGCTCGTCGGCGGGAAATCACGCCCAGGGGGTGGCGCTCGCGGCCAAGATCCACGGTATTCGCGCCGTGGTGTGCATGGCGAAGAACGCGACGCCGGCGAAAATCGCCGCCACCAAGGGGTACGGCGCCGAAGTCGTGCTGCACGGCACGATTTGGGACGAAGCGAATGAGAAGGCGAAAGAGCTCGTGCGAACGCAGGGACTCACCTACGTCCATCCCTTCGACGATGAGCAGCTGATCGCGGGCCAGGGCACCCTCGGCCTGGAGATCGTGCAGGACTGGCCCGAGGTGGACGCGGTGGTCGTCCCGATCGGCGGCGGCGGCCTCATCTCCGGAGTATCGATGGCGGTCAAGGCGTTCCGGCCGCAAATTCGCGTAATCGGCGTCGAGTCCTCCGATGGGCCGGCGATGAAAAAGAGCATCGAGGCTGGACACCTCGAGACGATTGACTGCAAGACGATCATCGACGGGCTGCGCGTGCGCCGCGTCGGCGAGATCAATTTCTCGGTCGTCCAGCGGTTCGTCGATGAGATCGTCGCGCTGCCCGATCGCGCGATCTTCGACGCGGTGATCTGGATCATGGAGCGGTGCAAGCTCGTCGTCGAAGGCGCCGCCGCCGCACCGGTCGCGGCGTTGCTCGCCGGGCTGGTGAAATTGCCCGCCGGATCGCGCGTCGCGGCGGTCTTGTCGGGAGGTAACCTCAATCTCGACCAGCTGCGAGGGCTGAGCTGGAACTAGCGCGGGCGAAGTTCCACAGGCTGAAACAATCAATGCGGTGATTTCGTTCCACAGGCTGAAACAACAAATGCGGCGATCTCCCGGTATTTGAAGCCGGCGTTGCCAATCCGTCTCGCTGGGCGTACTTCTGCGGTGGCCTCGCCTCGACCGGGCGAATGCGCGCGTAGGGGGAATTGTCATTCATCAGTGAGGAGCCTTGCCATGAAGACCAGATCGTTGTGTGCCCTGCTGTTGTCGTTGACCGTTGCATTTCCGCTGACCAGCAGTGCGCGAGACAAGGAGCGCGGCGGTAGAAGAAATCGCGTCCGTTTGGTCGGCGTCATTCCCGTGCCGAACAATCCGATCATCAGCGCCGATATCGGCTGGGTCGACCCGAGAACCGAACGCGCCTACATCACCGACAGATCCAACTTCGGCGTCGATATCCTCGACGCCGAGAACAATGTCTTCGTCGGCCGCGTTCGCGGCATGGCCGGACCTCTGACGAGCGGTGGAGGTACCAGCACGACCAACGGCGGCGGACCGAACGGAGTGCTGGTGACCCCCGACGGGATACTTTGGGCGGGTGATGGCAACAGCACGACAACGGTGGCGGACGTCGACCCTGGTTCGCCGGACTATTTGAGCATCATCGGTCAGATCAGCACGGCGAATCCTGCGTGTGACAGCAAGGACGCCCACTACTGCGGTCGCGCCGACGAGCTCGGGTACGATCCAGTCGATCGCATCATCCTCATTGCGAACAACGCGCCCCTGGCCCTGGCGGCCCCGCACGGTCCCATCGATCCGTACGCAACCTTCATTTCGGCAGAGGCTCCGTACCCGGTTCTTGGCCAGATATCTTTTCCAGGCGTTGTCGGGCTGGAGCAACCGCTGTGGGATCCTGGAATCGACGGTGGCCGGTTTCTGCTCACCGTGCCGGGAAGCGTGGTCGGCGGCAAAGTCGTGATTCCGGCGACGGTGGTGATCATCAATCCCGTGAGCGAGGTGATCGAAGTGACGTACGTGCTCGACTGCCAGGCGCTCGCCGGGACGGTGAGCGCGAGCATCAACGGCATCGCGCTTGGACGCTCGCAGCACATTCTGGTGTCGGCCTGTAGCGCCGCGCCGATTCCGAGCTTCCCAATCATCATGAATGCGCGGACCGGCGAGGTGATCAGCGTGATTACGCAGGTCGGCGGTGGTGACGAGGTCTGGTACAACCCGGGCGCCGACCAATTCTACGTGACTGGACTCGACAATACCGGAGCGACGGGGTTGCAGTCGTTGGGCGTGATCGACGGGAGATCGAACGCGTGGCTTGAGAATCTCACCGACGTCAGAGGAAAGAATCCGTCTGCCCTTCCCGAGAACAACCACGTATTTACCGTCGTTCAAATCACTCAGGCGATCGTCATGGACCCGTCGACCGATGACAGTACCTGCGCCCAATTTGGCTACCGGGGCACCGGGTGCATCGCTCTCTTCGCTCCCGAGAACGACGACTAATCCACCCCGAGCACCGGTGTTCTAGTGCGACTGTCCATTCGAGCAACCTTGGCGATGGCCGTCGCTCGACGCCTTCCGAGGGCGGCTCGCGAGACTCGGGACATTACGAGGAAGGCGCTACTTGCACTTGACTTGGACCCCGGTGTCCGAGCACCGGAAGTCGGTTGTCCACGCTTTGCCCACGTTCGAGCAGGTTGCTCGCGCGAAGAACGCAAGCGTCTCCTTGACGTCGCTGCTGCCTAGCAGAATCTCAGCACCCATTCTCTCCTTGCCGTGGGTCTTCCCGTCGAGGTCCTTGCAGTTCCTCGGGGCGCCAAAGGCGGCCAAGTCTACCCAAGTCCCGGTGGAACACCCCGTTGCGAGCACTGCCACTACGACCGCCAGAGCCATTACCCCGGTCTTCATCGCGTCCCCTTCCGCGCGTGCCTCGTCTGGACCCTCGGGGACGCGGGCAGGAGATCAAATGATCCGGTCCGCTAACGGCCCATGGGTCCTGCGAGCACCGCGATCTTCCGCGTGCACACTCGCCCCGCTGCCTAGCCCCTGACTGGAGGCCATCCTCGAGTTCTACCGCACAGGGCCGGAGGAACTTGCGCCAGTTTCTTCCGGCTAAAACGATCCACACCCCTTTATTGTCCATACAGGTTCGGTTTCCGAACCTGGTTGTACAATGTATTTGAGGCGCATAAGGCGCCCCCGCCGCCGCCGCCAATTCTGCCCACCGCGCCTACGCAGCTTACGAGCGCGAGCTCTTGGTCGCCTGATGTACGGTCAGCGGGACGTGTGCGGAGCACGCCGCGAGTGCGCGGGATCGCCGGTTTACTGGATGTGCTTTCGATGCAGTAGCATTGAATGCTCGCGCCGGGCGTTCGCACTGCGCGGTTCAGCGCCACACCCCAGAAAGATGGATTCGGAAAAACAAGCTCAACGCGCAGAGAGCCCTCGAGCTGTGTACGAGTTTCAGCTGAGCGAGGCCGAATGCATCGCCGCGCTCGAGTTCAATCAATCGCGATTGATGGGCAAGCTGCGGCGCTCTTACCTCGCCATCGCATTGCGCACCCTCGGTCTTGGCGCGTCGTTCACCCTGTCGTTCTTAAGCATATGGCTCCTGCTCTCCGAGCTTCGCGGGCCAGCGCTGTGGCTCGCGGTAGCCGTTTTCACATCGATGGCGTTCTCGCTGTCGTCACAACTCTTGCTGCGGCGCCGGCTATTCCGCGGCCTCGCAGCGATGGACGGCGCCCTTCGCGACAAGCGAATCATCACCCTGGAAGAGGAAGGTCTCCGGTCCCGCAGCGATCGCGGTGAGGCATGGATCCCCTGGAACAGCATCCAATCCATCGAAGAACATGGTGGACAGATTCTGCTCTACTTTGATGACGTCTCCTTTGTTCCGGTTCCCAGCAGCGCGTTTGCCGACGATGCCGAGCGCGACCTGCTTCTGGAAGAGCTCCGCCGCCGCGTCTCCAGCGCCGACCGACCCATCCCGATCGCCGTCAAAGCGGCAATCCTCGATTCAGCGCCGGCGAGCCCGGTCGTCCAGAGTGAACCGGGGAGGCCGGCAACCCTCTATGCTCATCTCGGCCAGGGATTTCGCCTGGCCTTCTTCCGGCGGCCGAGCCTGGATCTCAGCACCTCGGAACAGTCCTGGTCCACGCTGGTGGCGCTGGTCTTTTTGACGATCGCCATTTCATTCCTCGGCGACCGCGTGCAAAACGGCCCCAAGGGATCCTTCACCACGCTGGGCCTGCCCGGCATTGTATTCGGGGTGCCGGTGATGATGGTCGGCGCCTGGGCTCTTGCTCGACTGGCGCGACGTACGCGAGAAACCTTGGGCCTTCTGACCGCCATGGCCAGCCTTGCGATCCCGATTGCGACCGTCGAGATCGTCATTCGCCTTTGGATGACGAAGCACGCGCGCGAGTTGACCCATTTCCAGGGCTTCAGTCTTTCGGTCTTGTTCACAGGCGCGTCGACCATCGCTCTTTCGGTCTGGTTCACCGCCGCGTCGGCGGTCGCTGCGATACGTCTGCTCGGCACGCCGAGGCTACATTGGTCGGCAACAGTTCTGCTGGCCGCAGTGCTGATCGGCCTGCCTCTGATGACGGTCCAGCGCAGCCGGACGCTGTGGTGGAGCACTCAGAGCGACGATGAAACCACCAACGGTGACAATTACGCCGCCAAGTACCGCGCCTTGAGCAACGAAGAGGTCTTCTATTTGCAGCCCGGGCTCCTTGAAAAGCAGCTCTCCGCGATGAAGCCGGGCAGGCGGGGCGTGATCGACCTGTACTTCATCGGCGTGGCCGCGTACGCGGACCAGGACGTCTTCATGAGAGAGGTGCTCTCGATGGCGACGCTGTTCGACGAGCGCTTCGGTACTGCCGGCCGCTCCTTGATGCTGATCAACAACGCGTCGACCGTCCGCGTCCTGCCCATTGCCAGCGCGACGGGCCTGGGGATGGCGCTCAAGCACGTCGGCGAAATCATGGACCAGGACGAGGACATCCTCTTCCTCTTCATCACCTCGCACGGCTCCAGCAAGGATGGAGTCGCCTTCGAGTTTTCTCCGGTGAAGTTGGATCAAGTGAGCCCCAAACGGCTAAGGGAGCTACTGGATCGATACGGGATCAAGCGCCGGGTGGTCATCGTTTCGGCTTGCTACTCCGGAGCATTTGTCGACGCGCTCAAGGACGATAATACCGTCGTCATTACCGCCTCAGCGGACGACAGGAATTCCTTCGGCTGTAGCAACGAGGCGGACTTCACGTTCTTTGGCAAAGCGTACTTCGAGGCATTGCAAAACACGTATTCCTTTCCCGAGGCGTTTGAACGGGCCAAACCGGTTATCGCCGATCGAGAAACGCTGGCTCACTACGCCCATTCCGAGCCAAAGATGTTTGTCGGAGAAAGCATCAAACAACAGCTCGAGAAGCTCGCTAGGCAGCGCGAGTCATCCGCGAAGGCAACATCCGCCGCGCTCGCGGAATAAAAAAGCGGCACCGCCACCGCCGCACCTCGTCGGCGCAAGCGCCTACGCCAAGCCCGCAATTCCGTGACGCGCCCTTAACAAAAGAGTCACAATCGCAGTCGCAATTGCAGGCACAAGAGCCGACGACTGGAGTGAAAGTGCGACGCGGGCAAGCTTTGCCACACGATAGTTACCTGCCTTTCACAATCAATGGCAAACATCGGTGGTACCTATCCCGGCGAGACACCATGGCCTATCGCCACGCCAGAACCGCTTGAGCGCCGACCGGCCGACGAGGTCGATCCGATCCCGGCTGTTCTACTGGAGCGCATTTGCCCTTGCGATGCTCCTGTTTGCGTGCCTTCTCGACACCTCACAAATCTCCGCCGCCCTGACTCTCCTCTCGTTGCGCGGGCCGTCGATTCTCTGGGCATTGTTGCCTTACCTCGCCGTGGTCGCCCTGGAGACAGCGGCCTGGAAAACCATCCTTGGCTGCCTGGACCAGCCGGTCCCGTTTGGGCGCCTGCTGCACGTTCGGCTGGCGATCGAAGCGGTCGCGCGCGCCATCCCCGGAGGCACGGTCGCCGCCGAAGGGCTGAAGTTGTACCTGCTAAACACCTATTGCGCGGTTCCGCTCAGTCAAGCTGCGGTCAGTCTTTCTGTCCTCAAGATCCTGCTCGTGGCAACCCAGGCACTCTACGTCGCCGGTGGCGTCAGCGTCCTGGCTTCGCACCAGCTTGATACGGTGAGCGGCAAGGCGGCGCTGCTCTCCGCCGGCGCCATCGCGGTTTGTCTGCTGCTCGCGGCGGCCCTCTGTGTGTTCGTGGTACGCGGCTCCGCAGCGCAGACCTTTCATCGACTCTTGATGCGCTTTCCGAATGCGGCGCTGCGATCCTGGTTTGCTGCGCGTCACCAAGCCTTTCGGAGCTTCGATCAGCAGCTCAGCGGGCTCTGGAGCAAGAGCAAGCTCGCGGTTGGCATGGCGTGCGTGTTCCTGGTGATGAGCTGGCTCGGCGAAACGTTCGAGACGCTGGTGGTGGCGCATCTGTTGGGCAGCAACTCTTCGTTCGCCGAGATCCTCCCCCTCGAGTCCCGGGTCTCCATTCTGCGCGCCCTCGCCTTCTTCATTCCCGGCGCTCTGGGCGTCCAGGACGCGGGTTATATGGCAGCTTGGAAAACGGCCGGATTCCACAATGCAACGACGTTCGCCGCCGCATTCGTGTTAGTCAAAAGGACAAAAGAAATTTGCTGGATTGTGACGAGCGCATTCTTGCTAATCATTCTTAAGTCTGGCTCACTGACCGCTCAGCAATGTCGAAGGTCCTCTTCATCTGCGGCTCGCTAAATCAGACGACCCAGATGCATCAGATCGCCAGGCAATTGCCGGCTGAATCATTCGAGTCCTTTTTCAGCCCTTACTACGTGGACGGGCCGCTGGAGCTTTGTCGCCGGCTGCGGCTTCTCGACATGACGGTGGTTGGCCCGCCCCTCGCCAATCGGTGCATCGACTACTTGAGCACGCACCAGTTGCCGATCGAACTCGGCGGCAAGAAGCACCGCTATGACCTCGTCTTCATCTGTCAGGACCTGGTTGTCCCGCAAAACATCCGAGGCGTGAGAAAGGTGCTCGTCCAGGAAGGAATGACGGATCCTGCGAATTTTTGGCTTGGGCTGGTGAAGCGGTTTCGTTTTATCCCGCGCCGGCACGGCGGCGACCGGGCTGTCCGACTCGTACGATCGATTCTGCGTCGCGAGCGAAGGATATCGCGACCTCTTCGGCGAGCGCGGCCCCGCCTCGGTGGAAATCGACGGATTGATGCGCCTCGTGGCCAATATTCGCGACATTGAAAAATCGCTCGGCGATGGAATCAAGCGGGTCCACGACAGCGAGCCGGCGCAGAGAAAGAAGCTTCGTGGGGTGGTCCGCGAGCTTCAGAGGTGAGGACCGCGCCGCCGGCGCCGGGTGATCGGCACGAGCAGGTTGATGGATCCCCGAGTTCCCGCCGCACACCCGCGGTGAATCTCCGCCCTTTGTCGAGTTTCGTTCGAGGGTCGTAGACAAGCACTCAGAGACAAGCTAAGTCCTCGGGTGCCATCGAGGGTGGGACACAACTTCAGCGGGGCCCCATATGAAGCGACGACTGCTTGGCACGTTTACCTGGTTGTTCGCCTTGGTCACCAGCGCAGCCTCCGGAGAACCGAAGGCCCATCAAGCGCAACAGGATTCTCGGACGGCTCTGGCAGAAGCTGCGCCCAACCGCGCCGTTTTACCTGCTAACGTGAAAGAGGTCTTCCCTCCCTTGGCACCTGCGGGCGGCACTCCCACCGCATTGGTTGACCTGGGACACGTCGACGGGATTTTTGGTCTGGACCAATCCGGTGACCGGGTTCTGAGCAAAGCACAGAGTCGCTGGATACTCTGGGACAGGATTATGCGGACGCAGATCTCCTCCGGCGACCTGCCACGTAATGGAAACGCCCGATTGGCCGGTTCGACGCTCTTGCTCCAATTGCCGCCGACAACCGTCGAAGTTCGGTCCGCGATTGACGGCCAACTTCTTTTTTCTGTTTCGAGCGCAGGAAGGGCTGGGCTCAGCAACGACGGCCTTTATCTGTGGGTAACTGGATCGGGAGTCAGTGCGTGGAACTTGTCCGGCGAACGCGTCGTGAACGTATCGGGCGACTATTCCAGGGCACAAGTCTCCGAATCCGGTGGCGAGCTTCGTGTCGCCCTCAGTCCGACTCATGCGAATGCAATTGAGGTGTTCGACCTTCTCTCGGGGAGCATGTCGGTAACACCTTCTTTTTCAGGCAACTTCCATTCGTGGTTCCTGGACGGCGAAGCCTTTTTTACGACCATTTCCAACACCATCTGGATCTATTCCAAGTCAGCGATCCAACTCGAGCTCATTTCGCTGCCATCGACGGAGCAACTCACCGGTCAGGGCGACTATTTCTGGACTTTCCAGGGGTTCACTCCGGGATATCCACTGAGAGTTTACCGGGTCGGCGGCAGCCCCAATCCCGTGATCACCTACTCGCTGGAAGGGTCGTCAAGGGCGATTGGCATTGGAAACAAGATCGGGTTTCTCCCTTAAGGCGCGCCGCGAGTCGACATCATCTCCCTAGAAAAAGAGGTGACGAGGCGATCGTATGAGCTTCCGTTGGCATATCTCTCGTCATTTGGAACCGATGGAACCAATTGGACAGTTGGAAATTACCACGGCGCCATCATTGAAAGCTCCAGCTCAGAACCGCTCGGCTATGGCCGAGTTTGGAGCATCGCGGGGGGAGAAAATGGGGCCTGCGCATTAGCCACAGCTTCTGGCAAGATTTTGGTGTTTAACCTTCAACCTTCCGGCCACACTTTCACTGGTGCGATCGATTTTCCCAGCTCGCATGTTGAAATGTCCGGCGATGGAGCCATCCTCGCGGCCCAGGGTGACAGCGAGGACGCGCAGTACTGGAATGATCGGTCACTGAAAATATACGCGATCCCCGACCTCGACGAAATCATGGTCTGGCCCCATGATTTTCGTGATCCAACCCGCTTCCTTGTGTTTCACCTCCCGCTCAGGCGAGCGTTTGGCTCACCTTCTGGGGACGTATGGGACCTATTGGACCTATTCCCGAATGCTGACCGACGTTTTTGGAACAGTCACCTATTTTTCAGATTCCAACTTCGAACAAGAGGTCTACAAGCTTGCACCGGACGGAAGACGATTCTCCTTGAACAATTCCGCAAGCCCTGTCTCGACCCAATTGTTCGATGATGGTGCGTTGGTGGGAGCGGTGCTGGGTAGTGCAGCGGGTTGGCTTGACAATGATCGGATACTAGTGAACGTACAAGAGGGATCGCCGCTGCGCTACGTTGTCAAAATATACAATTCGCGAGGGAATCTTTTGTTCACACCAACGCTTCCGGAGGTGTCGGTAGAAACGTTCGACGTTATTTCTCCCACACGGATCTATGCGCGCTCGCGAGCCCTCTTCAGCGACACGATCTACGATTTAGAAACTGGCGAGCCGGTCTGGTCACGGCCAGACGGACCGAGCGCGGTTGCGGGCGATTTCATTGTCTATACTCAAGGTTCACAGATTTTCGCGCGTCGGTTCACCAGGGACGACGACGTCCGTTTCCAGGCCGCGAGGAACTTCCCTGCCGGAAGCACGCCTTATTCCGTCGCGGTAGCGGATTTCAACGGCGATGGTTCCCTGGATCTGGTCGTGGCCAACTACCTGGCTGACTCCGTTTCCGTGCTGCTGGGATATGGAGATGGCAGCTTCCAGACCCCGCGCGTCTACACGACCGGAAGTGGCCCTTTTTCGGTTGTCGTAGGAGACTTCGATGGCGACGGTCGGATGGACTTGGCGGTTGCCAATAGCGGCTCGACCGAGGTCGCGGTGCTCTTGGGCAATGGCGATGGCAGCTTCCAGCCTGCGCGGGCCTTCCAGGCTGGTACGAGTCCGGTGTCTATCGCGGTGGCCGACTTCAACGGCGATGGCTGGCAGGATTTGGCGGTGGCGAACATCAATTCGGACAACGTCTCGGTGCTTCTGAGCAACGGGGATGGAACCTTCCAAGGACCACGGAACTTTGCAACGGGGTCCCAACCTTCTTCCGTCGCGGTGGGCGATTTCAATGGCGACGGATTGTGGGATCTGGCTGTAGCCAATAGCGCTTCGAGCAATGCGTCGGTGCTCTTGGGGAACGGGGATGGGACCTTCCTCGTGGCCCGAAACTTCGGGGCGGGAAACGCGCCGGTGGCGCTTGCGGTGAGCGATTTCAATGGCGACGGCCGAGAAGATGTCGTGGTCGCCAACCAGGATTCGAACAATGTCTCGGTGCTCCTCGGCAACGGCGATGGGAGTTTTCAGACGGCGCGGAGCTTTCCCGCCGGACACTTTCCTTGGTCCGTGACGGTGAGCGATTTTAATGGCGACGGGCGTCCGGACCTGGCAGTGGCCAGTGAGCGTTCCAATGGCCTGATGCTACTACTAGGCAACGGGGACGGAACCTTCCAAGCGCCCAAGAGCTTCGCGGCCGGAAGTGGCCCCGTCTCCGCCGCATTGGGCGACTTCAACGGCGATGGATTGGCGGACTTGGCCGTCTCCAATCAGTATTCGAACGATGTGTCGGTTTTAATCAAGGGCTCCCGCCCGTAGTTTTGGGGTGCAGGATAGGGGTCACATGTGGATTTCGTTTATTGGTCCCGCACTGAGCGAAACATGAGCTGCAAGCGTTCATCGCCGGTCTCAGCTCGTAGGGAGGCGGAAAGGCCCGCCGCCAATCGTCAGCTCATCGATTTCTAGACGATGAATGCGCGCGGACCGAATGACGAGCGCCCTGATGGCAAGCGCCCCCACGGCAAC
>WNEZ01005695.1_pt1 | contig 10924 bp, 9 predicted proteins | sample 5400521 | NCBI WGS metagenome assembly WNEZ01 (sample SAMN13153339, study PRJNA577476) | soil metagenome | isolation source: 120 cm saprolite under Douglas fir tree site 2 hole 1 replicate 1 | place: USA:California | collected 2015-04-18
CCGCGAAGGATGCGGTGGGCAAGTAACTCATCTCGCGCCCGCGGCGAAAGCCAATCACCGACCTGAGTCACTCTCCTCCATGAAGCTGTTTTACTCTGCGCAGGCAAAATCCGAGCAGGTGCTCTGCGCACCCGCGGGACAGCAGAGCTGCGATCCGCCACAGCAGGTCAGTCCCCGCGAGTAGTCGCATGGATCGCCCGTCAGGCCGCATTCCTCGCAAACGAAGCAGGGCAGCAAACAAGGCGGGTCCACAAAGTAGCACGCGGGACAGCAGGCCCCATCGATCGGCAGATAACCATCGGGACAATTGCAGGATGGTCCCTGCTCCACCGAAATCGCTCGGGCGTCCTCCGAAGCCAGATCTTGGGAAGTCGCCGCCCATGCAACCAGGGGCATCACAGCGATCGCGAGGAACAAGGCGTTGATCGATCTCGAAGTCATACCGTCCTCCTCCAGCGAAGCGGTCAATTCAATCGCTCACGCGATTTCTCTCTACTCCCCGGCAGACAAAACGCAAGCCCGAGAGGCCCGGCGTGGATAACCGGTCATCTCAGACCGCCCAAAGCCACCCTGTTTTGAGCTCGTGGAAATCGGGAAGCTCCATGTCCTGGGCAATGAGAAAGGCGCGCTCCGCCCCCAGATCGATACGTGCGGCCTCCGGGGAAAATGGGACTGTCCAGAACGGTCTGTCGTCGAAACTGCCGGGATTGTAGCGGGCAAGCAGACTGGCTACGACTGGGAGTCAGTCTATGATTTGCGTTTCTCAGCCGCAGCTGCTTACAACTCGCACGGGGAGCGTTACCAAACGAGGTGTCGAGTGAGATCGCGTCAGATCCGCATGCATCGCTATGGGCCCGCCGAGGTGCTGGCCCTCGAAACCGTGGACTTACCGCCAGTCGGACCAAACGAGGTGAGGCTCCGGATGCTTGCCGCAGCGGTCAACCATTCCGACCTGGAGATCCGCGTGGGCAACTGGCCAATTCGGCGCAACCCCCCGTTTCCGTATGTGCCGGGGTTGGAGGTCGTCGGCGAAGTGGTGGAGGGGCGCGGTGCCGGTACTCGCGCCTGGACGATGATGCAAGGGCTCGGCGGCGTGCGCGCTGAGCGCGATGGCGGCTACGCCGAGCACGTCACGGTGAACGAAGACGCCATCGCGCCAGTGCCGTCGGACATCGATCCCGTCGACCTCGCGGCGCTGGGATTGGCGGCAATCACGGCCTACGGCGGGCTGGCGAAGATCGGCCCGCTGCAGGGGAAGACCGTGGTGGTCACCGGTGCAGCGGGCGGAGTGGGGTCGGCGGCGGTTGGCTTGGCCAAGGCGTTCGGCGCGCGCGTGGTGGCGATCGCCTCGCACAACGTCGAAGGGGCTGACCAGACGATCGGCGCCCGCACCGGCGAGGAGCTGTCGGCGACGCTCGGCGAGCATTCGGCGGATGGAGTGCTCGACACGGTGGCGGGGCCGCTCTTCCGCCCGCTCGTGAAATCGTTGCGCCAGGGTGGATGCCTGAGCGTGGTGGGCGCCGTCGGCGGAAGCGAGGTGACCTTCGAAGTCTATGATCTTCTCTTCGGGATTTCGCTCACTGGATATGCATCAGAAGAGCTCGACGGTGCTCAGCTGCGCCAGATCACCGAGGTGTTGGTGCAAGCGCTTCAGAGTGGGAGGCTGAAGCCGCCGCGGCACACGGTATTGCCGCTGACCGAGGCCGCGCGTGCCCACGCGATGATCGAAAAACGCGAGATCCAAGGGAGAGTCGTGCTCGTCCCCGATCAGCGATTCGCCCGGTTTGTTTGACGCCTGACGCCGGTGCTCCCCGGCTCCCGCTCTGCTCGGCCGGAGCACATCGGCCCCCGAGCAATGGCTCGCTGGCTGGCGAGGCGCTGCCGTTCGACGCGCCAAACCAAGCCGGGTGATTGGCGGCAGCCGAGCCGGAACGAAGTTGTCGGGAACCGACCGCTGCGGGGCACATGCAGTTGACGCCTGCACCAGCGATGATCAGCGTTTGTGGTTAGCTCATCTTGGCCGGCCTTGTTCACCAAAGGTGAACGCTTTCGGAGTCCCCAATGAAAATCTTGGTTCGAATCTCGGTTCTTGGGTTCGGTTTGCTCGCTCTCCTGCGCACCGCTGCATTCGCCGGACCCGGTTGGTTCTGGCAAAGTCCGCTTCCCGGGGGAAACTCTCTTTCTGCTCTCACCGTCTTGGACGGGAACACGCTGGTGGCTGTCGGAGATGTTGGAACCATCATCCGCAGTACCGACAGTGGGCAAACCTGGACCATCCAATTGAGCGGAACGGTGGATCTCCGAGGGGTGTCCTTCTCCGACGCCCAGGCGGGGTCGGCGGTCGGCAACTCCGGAACCATTCTGATCTCGATCGACGCGGGCCAAAGCTGGACCCTTTCATCGAGCGGGACGAACGCTGATCTCAAATCGGTGTGTTTCGTAGGTCAGACCGGCACAGCCGTGGGACGATCCGGAACGATTCTCGGCACCATCGACGGCGGCGCGAGCTGGACGCCCCAATCCAGCGGAACGAGCTTTGATCTCTACGGAGTCCACTGCATCAGCGAGAGCTTGGTGATCGCCGTGGGCGAGCACGGAACGATCCTGCGCACCTACGATGGTGGTGGCACGTGGAGGGAGCAATCGAGCGGGATGGACGTGACGCTGTCCGCGGTCGCTTTCGCAGACGCCCTGGTGGGCTGGGCGGTGGGAGGAAGAAACATTTTACATACCGATGATGCGGGTGCGACGTGGACGTCTCGATTCACCACCAGCGCGTGGTACGAATCTCTCGCTGGCATTTCCATCGCCGGCGACCACGTGCTCGCCGTCGGCCGCGGCGGAAGGTGGGGGGACCTCAGCTTCATTGCGCGGTCAACGGACGGAGGCCAGACCTGGACGTCCGACACTCGTCCCCTCGTTTTTCCTTGCCCATCTGCAGTCAACGGTCTCTCTGCCATTGCCTTGGTGGACGCACAGACCGCGATCGCCGTTGGCTGGGGCGGCGAAATTCACCGCACGACCGATGGCGGCGCTTTCTGGAACCGCCAGGTCCAGTGCGCCGTCACAACCAATATCAATTCGGTGTCCTTTGTCGATGCCAAGACGGGCTGGGTAGCGGGAGACGACCGTATCGCTCACACCACGGACGGGGGCTTCACGTGGACGCGACAGGAGAGCCAAGGCACTGGAGGCCGGGCGGTGTTCTTCGCGGACGCCAACAAGGGTTGGGTCGTCGGCTATCGGGTCATTCTCCATACGACCGACGGCGGGGCCAACTGGGCGCGCTCTTCCGGCGGGACGAATCTGCTTCTGAATGCGTTGTCGTTCGTGGATACCAACACCGGGTGGGCCGTCGGCGGCTCGATCTTCGATGGGGCCTCGGCGATTGTCCACACCACCGATGGAGGCGCGACTTGGACACCCCAGGTCAGCGGACCAGACAGGCCTCTGTCCGGTGTGTCGTTCGCAGATGCCAACCTAGGGGTTGCCGTCGGCGATTATTCAACCATTCTTCGCACGATCGACGGGGGAGAAAACTGGACGAACCAAGTGAGCTGGCCAGCCTGCACCGAGTGCGATCCCTACCACTCTAGCGACAATTGCTGCTTTCTGAGCGCCGTATCGTTCGCGGACCCGGACACCGCGATCGCGGTGGGCAGATCGAATGGTGGGGCAGTGATCCTTCGGACCACGGACGGGGGCATCACTTGGGCGCGTCAACTCGTCGACACGAACACCAATAACTTCGAGGGCGTGTCGTTCGCGGACGCCAGCAATGGGTTGGTGGTTGGTATGCGCGGACCCATTTTTCGCACCACCGATGGCGGGGCGACCTGGACGCGCCAAGAAAGCGGGACGCGCCGGGACTTCAGCAGCGTCTCTTTCGTCGATGCCGATACAGCAACGGTGGTGGGAAACTTTTCGACCATTTTGCACACCACCACCGGTGGCGAGTAGATCGGCAATCCACTCGCCCGTTTGCACGGCCACCCGCGGCGAATCAGCTGGCCAGCACCCGATAGAAAACCGTGGTGCTGCACAGCCCGCCTTCCGGCCAGAGCGCGTAGCCGGGGATCTCGCCGCAGCGCTGCCAGCCCAGGCGGGTGTAGAGACGCTCGGCGTCGCCGCCGGTGACCGTGTCCAAAACCAGCAGCGCCTTGCCGGCCTCGCGCGCCGAGGCTTCGGCGGCCTGCATCAGCGCCGCCCCGACGCCGCGGCGGCGCGCACGGCGGTGCACCAGCATCTTGGCCACGTCGGCACGGTGCGGCTGGTTCTCGGGCATGTCCAGCACCACCTGCACCGTGCCCACGATGGCGCTCGAATCCACGTCTTCGGCCACCAGCACGATGCGCTCGCCGCGACCGGCGCTGGCCAATACGTCCTGCCAGAAGGCCAGTGCCTTGGCGCGCGGAAGTGGGTGCATAAAGCTGACCGACGCGCCGCCTTCCACGCAGTCCAACAGCACGTCGGCCAGCGCTTCAGCCACTGCCGGCTCGTGGTTGGCGCGGTGGATGCGGACGGTGTCGGTCATACAGATCTGCGGGCTGCGGGCGCGTCAGGCATGCGCAAAAGCCTCAGCCGCTAAACCAGAAGGTCCTTGATACTGGGCGTCGCCATCCAACGCCGAAATCACTCCTTTTCCGAACCTTTTGCTCAAATCTCGTTCAGGGTCAACTGGCGGGTAGCTTCGCCGAAGGTCTTTGAGCCTTCGGGTGCCTTCGAAAAGACCAGCGGCCAAAACATCACGTCGAATTTGATCACGACACAGGTCGTGCCTTCCTACCTCGACGTCAACATCCCGTTCGTGCGGGAATACCGCGCCGCGATGGACCGCTACCATCCTACCGTTCCGGACGAGGTTGGCGATCGATCCTACAAGCCTTCGCGACCTTACAGCTTCGGCTCTTTGGAAGGCTATCTCAACGCCAGGGTCTTCATCGAGATCTTGCGGCGGGCAGGGAAAGACCCAACCCGATCCGCCTTTTACGACGCAGCGGAGCGCATGGGGCGATTCGATCTAGGGCTGGGCGCTCCGCTGGAATTCTCGCCGCGCCGCCATCAGGCCCTCGACGATGTCTGGTTGACGCGTGCCACCGCGTCTGGATGGAGCCCGAGGATGGTGACCTTTTAAGTCTCGCCGCCCGCCCGCGCGCTCAGTCCAGGATGATGATATTTGTCTTCGGCGTCAGAACAGGAGAGAAACTTGTTCCTTCAGACGATAGGTAAACTGGGTCTCGCTCTCGTCTTGACTTGCGGTATTTCGTCATCGGCGAATGCGGAGCAAACGACGAAGTCTTCCGTGGACGAAGGCACCACCGCGGTCAAGAAAGCTGCCACCGAAGGCACCACCGCGGTCAAGAAAGCTGCCACCGAAGGCACGGCCGCGGTCAAGAAAGCAGCCCAAGAAACGGGTAGAGTGGTCAAGAAGAAGACCTCGGAAATCATCCAGGAGGCAGCACCGACAGCAAAGAAAACGGCGAAGTCGGTCAAGAAGACGGTCGTGAAGGGCGCGGAGAAGACGAAAGACGCGGTGAAGGAAGCGATCGGCAAGTGACTGATGTAATAAAGCGAGCTGCGGATGATCCCGGCGCAGTGCGATCACGCTTCTCCTAAGCGCACGAGCACTTCCTGGATGCTGTTGTTTCCGTAGCCGAGGCGGTTCCACTCGGGCGTTTCCGGTTGGGTGCGGCCGGCGAGATCTGTCGCGCGGGCGCGAAGGGAAATCGTGCCCTGCTGCTCGAGGCGCGTGGGAAGCTCCCACCATTGCCAGCTGTGTCGCTTGGGATTTCCTACGAGGCGAGCCTCTCGCCAAGCTCCGCCGGCCGAGCTCACCTCGACGCGGGCGATCGGCGCCGCGCCGGACCAGGCCACTCCCCGCACGGTGAGATCGCCACGGCGGACCACGTGCCCAGGCGCGGGATCGGTGATCAGCGCGCGCACCCGCTGGAGCGTCACCGGCTCTCTCGTCACGCCGCCGTTGCGTTGCCACTCGTAGTAGTAGCGGTCGGTCTGGAAATGGCCACTGAAGGCCCGACCGATGAGCTCGATCTCGGTGAGCCATTTGACCGAAGCCACCGCGTACCACCCGGGGACGATCAGGCGCAGCGGATGGCCGTGTTGAACCGGGAGCGGCTCGCCGTTCATCGCGTAGGCGAGCAGCGCCTGCGAGGCGCCTGCCTCGTCGACGTTCAGGCTGCGCTCAAAGCGCGTCAGATCGGCTCGGCCCTCCACCGGGCCGCCGTCGGCCCCCCGGAAGAGCACCTCCTTCGCCGCCGACTGGATCCCCGCCCTCGAGAGGACCTCGACGAGAGGAACCCCCGTCCACTCGGCCGTGCTGACCGCGCCGAAGCGCCAAGGCTCGCCACTGACCGGCGGGGTGAGCTGCGATCGCCCGTTGCCGGCGCACTCGAGCGTCACCACCAAAGACTGCGACGGCATGTTCTGCAGCTCGCGCAGGGTGAGGCTGAGCGATCGATCGACCAGGCCGCGCACTTCGAGGCGCCAGGAGGCCGGATCGAGCAGTGGAATCTGGAAGTGGTTGCGCGCGTAAAAGTGTGCGTTGGGCATCACTGCCCCCCCGATCAAGGCGGGGATCGACGTCTCGCAGTTGAGCGGATGGGCGCGGTGGACCACCAGTCCAGCCTCGATCGCGCGCTGGCAGGCCTCCTCCGGATCCATGGCGGGGCCGAGCCCATCCACGCGAGGCATTGCCGAGGCGCAACCGCCGCTCGCCACCACCCGGGCGCAGGTCGATGCCGGATAAACGTTCAGCCTGCCCGCGGCGCCGAGGGGCTCGAAGAACGAACCTACCCTGGCCAGGTCCGGTGCCTCGACGATGAGAAAGAGCGAGTGCTCTCCGTCCACCACCGCCTCGCCCTGAATATGGACACCCTGTTGTCTGGCGTTGGCCCGGCCCAGATGGTTCAGGAGCGAGGAGCCGGCGAACGGATCCCTGGCCGGGCACCGCTCCGGGTCGTGCTGATGACGAATGACGAATAGAGCCATGGCATCCTCCTCTCAGTGTTCGACCGGCAGCTTCTGCTCGTTCCAGTCGAGCATCCCTCCCGCGAGGTTCGACACCTGCTCGAAGCCGAGGCCGGTAAGCATCGCGGCGGCGGTGGTGCTGCGAACTCCCGCGCGGCAGATGGTGATGATCTGCCTGCTTTTGTGCGGCGCGAGCTCCTCGGCCCGCGACGCCAGGTCGCGAAGGGATATCAATATGCTGCCGGGAATGTGCCCCAGCTCCCCGCGGTACTCGTCGGGTTCGCGGACATCGAGGAGCACGGTCGAATCTCGATCGGCGCGCTGCTCGTTCACCTCGCGCGCGGAAAGCTGCCGCACCCCATTGAGCTGCGCGAAGCTGGGAAATTTGACCGAGTCATCCTCGATCGCGCTCTGATTGCACTGAAGCGCCTCCTGGATTTTCTCCGGCAGCGGCAGGCCGAGGTTGTTCATCAGCTCGACATAGGCCGCCCGGCTCCGTCCGGCGATGCGCGGGTTGGCGCGCTTCTCCTCGCCGATCGTCGTATGGGTATGGCCGCGGTAGTCATGCGCCGGGTAGACGAGCGTCGCGTCCGGTAGCGCAAACAGCTTCCCGGTGATGCTGTCGTACTGCGCGCCCGGATCGCCTCCGGCAAAGTCGGCGCGTCCGGTGGCCCGAACGAGCAGCGTGTCGCCGGTGAAGACGCGGTCTTCAACCCACAGGCTGATGCTGTCCGGCGTATGGCCAGGGGTGTGAAGCACTTTGAGCTCGAGGTCTCCGACGCCGAGGCTGTCGCCGGCGTCGACGTGGAGGTCGACATGCGGTGCAGGGGCGCGCCGGTGCATCACCACCCGCGCCCCGGCAAGCTCTCGCAGGTCCCACCCACCGGCGCGATGGTCCGCGTGGGTGTGCGTGTCGACGACGTATTCCAGCCGGCAGCCCTGGTAGGCGAGCACGGCAAGATAGCGGTCGACGCGATCCTTGATCGGGTCGATCAGCACCGCCTTTCGCGTCCGCCCGCAGCCGACAAGGTATGTCTTGCAGTTGCCTCGGTTGAGCTCATGGAAGATCATGGCCACCTCCAGACGGCGTGCAGTGCCTCGTCGACCCAGGTGCGGGCGCAACCGGCTACTTGGCACGGCTGGAACCACTTTGGAAATGACCCAAACGCCGTGAGAAATGACCCAGACGCCGCCCTGCCCTAGGTTAAACGCGCAAAACGCTCGAAAACCCTGTCAGGTAACATTCAGGTACTGCGGCGATCGCTGAGAGCTACATCTCCGGTGGTCCGGGGGGATCGACCGCCTCAACGGCGATGCTGAGGACATCCTATCGCGGCCGCCTCGATGTGCCTGGCACGCGAAGGCACATCGCCAACGATTTCCATGTGCCTCGGCGTGCCCTGAGGCACATGAAGGCACATCGCCGGCGATTTCCATGGCCGGTGGCTTCCATGCCTCTGGCAGAAATGCGTTCACCTCGAGACGGCATCGGTCGTCATTGCTTCGACCGGGGCCATGGCTCGCGTGCACTACCTCACTTTGGAGCCGATCAGTTGTGAAGAATGTTCCGAAAAGCGTAACAAATTTACAAAACATTCGGCCTGACTCACCGGCCGATAAGTCGGGGGCACATGACCGGCTCGCGGGACCGCCCAGGCCGTTAAGCAGCACCCGCGCTGTGATGGCCCGGCCATCGGCCGACTCGACGGGCTCTGGATAAGTGAAGGCGTGGGCCGGACCTGGGCCAGGCTCAGGGCATCCTCGCGTTAGGACGGATTTCCAACTTGGAAATGCGTCCCAACGTCGCTCTGGACAAGTAATGGCCTGGGCCTGTGGCGTTGAGAAGAATTCCCAAGCTGGGAATTCTTCTCAACGCTTCGAGCCATCCCTGAAGATATCGTCTCACTGCGGGGTCCAGGTCGAGCCTGAGCGTCAGAACAGATTTCCAACGTTGGGAGCTCGTTCCAACGTTTGTTCCGACGCGCGATCCCGACCCGTGGCCCGGGCCACGGGTCGTTTCGTTTATTTCGTTCGTTTCGCTCATCTCGGGCGACGTCGCACCGACGGACCGCGGGCAAATTGCCTCGCTCTCGCGTCGTGGTGGCCGGGCCACCACTTATCCACAGCCCTCCCTCGATCCGGTAGGACGGCAGCGCACATGGAACGCACAAATTCCCCGTTCAGAAGTCATCGGCCGCAAATCCGTGGGAAAAGATTCCTGGCGCCAACAATCTTTTCCCACGCTCGGTGAGAAGAATTCTCACCGCTTGGGGGACTCAGGGCACCACGATAGCGCACGGGCAGCCTCGAGGCGGGTCCGCATCCCGATCAAATTGATGGATGCTGCCCGAATGCGTTCGGCGCTCGACCAGCGCCTTCGCAAGATGGAACGTTCCATCCTCGGTGTTTCCCAACGAGGACGACGTGGGTCGGGACCACGCTCCAAGCTCCATCGGGATAACAGTTCTACGTGCCGAGGCCTGTGTGCCGTTCGCGTTGCGGGCGTGCAACATCTGGCGACCGGCCGCAATTGTGACTTGCTCCGATCCGACCGACGCGTACTACGTCGCCTCGCCCGGTTGAGGTTGCGTTCGCGGCCGGGATCCCGAAACCACAAGCAAAGGATGCCCTATGACCATCTCGGTTTTTCTGCCTACAAAATCCACTGCCATCGTCCTGACCGCGCTCGCGGTCTCCGCCGCGCTCACCGGGCCGTCTCTGGCAGACCCCTTGCCCACGACCGGGTACACGGTCACCCTCTTCGCCAGAGGTGTGGCGGGGGTCTACGTGGCGCCGGACTCGCTCACCACCGACGGGAGCTTTGTCTATGCGGGCTACCAGAACTCCGCCGCCGCGGACGGTTCGTCCGGAAACAGCGTCGTCGTCAAGTATACGCTCGGCGGCGTGGCGGTAAGGCAGTTTCCGGTGAACGGCAAATGCGACGGGCTGCGCATAGAGCCCTCGACCGGACTGCTGTGGGCGCTCTCCAACGAGGATGCAAACCCCCGGCTCACGATCATCGACCCGAGGACCGGCGAGGACCAGGTCTCGTACGCGCCGCTCCCGACCGAGACACGATTCGCCGGCGGCTACGACGACCTGGCCTTCACCCCCTCCGGCGCGTTCATCTCCGCCTCCAACCCAGCGCTGAACAGGGACGGCGTCAACACCTACCGCGCCATCGGCCTCATCCGCCTGGTGGGCGATTCGGCTGTCGTCACCCCCATCCTGCAGGGCGACGCGATGGCGACTGACCGCACCACGGGCGAGGAGGTGCGGCTCAATCTGACCGACCCGGACAGCCTCTCCATCGATCCGAGTACGGGTGACGTGGTGCTCGACGACCAGGCAGACTCGCAGATCATCTTCGTGCGCAACGCAGCAACCGACGCGCGCGAGGTGAGCCGGCTCCTCCTCCAGCCTGCCAGCCCCGCGGCGCCAGTGGTGGACGAGGTGACCTGGACCACCTCGGCGAGCGGGCGTTTCCTGGTCGCCGACCATGGCAACCCGGGGGCGATCTGGGTGATCCACAAGACGCCGGGCTTCACTTCGGGGCAGGCTTACGTGACGGTCGGCAACGATTCACCAACCTTCACCTCGAGCTTAGGGACGCTCGACACCACCTCCGGGCTGATCACGCCGGTGGTCACGAACTTCTCCAGCCCGAAGGGCCTGATCTTCGTCGAGTAAAGCTCGAGAGGACCGTCCGGCCGCTCTCGGGCGGCCGGGCGTGCGTCGGGGTGCGGATGTACCGCGGGCGTCCGATTCGACGTCGCCGCGCCCGTTTCGCCCCTCTAGGAAGCTGCGGCCAGCTCGTAGAGGTATTGGACGTGCGAGAAAACCGCGCCGTCCATGCCCTGGATGCGCGGATTCGACGATTCGATAACGTAGTACTCGTCCGGCGCGTGGGCGCCGCTGCCGTGCCCCAGGCCGAAGT
>WNEZ01005699.1_pt1 | contig 10918 bp, 17 predicted proteins | sample 5400521 | NCBI WGS metagenome assembly WNEZ01 (sample SAMN13153339, study PRJNA577476) | soil metagenome | isolation source: 120 cm saprolite under Douglas fir tree site 2 hole 1 replicate 1 | place: USA:California | collected 2015-04-18
CCGCCGGCAGCGAGGGCAACACCCAAAACAACAATACGCGCGGCTTTCATGACGCTCACATCCCACGTTGACGCGACGGCGCATGCGGCCGTCCTGGCGCTATTTCAGCAGCCAAACGTCAATTCATGGTTAATGAGGCGTATCCAAATCCGTTAATTAAAAGTTGATCTAACGCGTCGCGGGCGGGCCTACGCTCATTGACCGAGCCCCTGCATCCAGATGGTCGAGGGATAGACGACGAGCGCCGCGATCGCGAGCGCGATCCCGTATGGCACGCCGCCGCCCGGCCGGTGCAGCCGCTCGGCCCATTCCTTGCCGATCAGCGGACGCGGCATGGTCAGCTTGCGAAACTCGAGCAACGCGAGCGTGAGCACCCCGCCGAGGAGCGACGCATAGAGCATGTAGTCGAAAAGATGCGCCCAGCCGAACCACAGCGCCGTGGCGGCCGCGAGCTTGGCATCGCCGCCGCCGACCCAGCGGCGGATGAAGAAGAAGAATGCCAGCGCCAGGACGAGCGCGCCGGCTGCGAGATGATTGCCGATCTCGACGAGCGGCATGCCGGTGCCGAGCGCAAGCGCGAAGAAGCCGGCGGTGAGAATGAGCGAGATGCGATTGGAGATCGTCATCGTGAAGAAGTCGCTCGAGGCGGCGAACGCCATCACGGTCGGAAAGATCAGCAATTTCGCGATGTCGATCAGCAGCATGGTTGTCCCAGTTCCGTCGCCCGGCCCCGACCGGCTGTTCGTCCGCCGCGGTCAGCGGCCTGCATTGCCGAGATTGTCGGAGAGATCGGAGAAGGTGTTCTCAAGCTGGCCGCCGAGCGAATTGACCACCGCGATGATGGCGATCGCGATCCCGGCGACGATCAGGCCATATTCGACGGCCGTCGCGCCGCGCTCGGCGCGCAGAAAACGCCTGAACAGGGACATCCTGATCTCCCGCAAACCGTCCGCCACGTCACCAAAGGCGGACTATGTGCGAAAACTGGATAATGAGCAGTAAAAGGCCGATCTCGGAATACCTGCGCTCGCGCTCGCGTCTTCCGCCTTGTCCCTGCGTCAGGATGGCGCAAATGCAAACCGCCTCCGGCGCGCGGCCGAAGGCGGTCGGCAACGGAAAGACGGAACCTTATCTGCCGGCGGTGCCCATCTGGGTCGACACGTTGGAGAACGTGTTGCTGAGCTGGCCGCCCAGCGTGTTGACCACCGCGATGATGGCGACCGAAATGCCGGCTGCGATCAGGCCGTACTCGATCGCGGTGGCGCCGCCCTCGTCGCGAAGGAAATGATTGAACATCGACATGCCGTTCTCCCGTGCTGCACTGACCCCGCGTCGGATCGGCGGAGGCGTGCGCATCGCACTTTCAACCTCAGAATGTTCGGTAAAAGACACTCGCTCGAATTTCGACAATTATGGCTGTGTTTCTGCGGAACTATGATCGAAGAGCGCGGCGACAAAAAAAGAAGCGGCCCCGGCGTTTCCGCCGGAGCCGCTCGAAAGAGATGGCGACGGTTACTTGCCCGCGGTGCCGAGCTGGGTCGACACGTTCGAGAACGTGTTCTTCAGCTGACCGCCGAGCGTGTTGACCGTGGCGATGATCGCAACCGAAATGCCGGCCGCGATGAGGCCATACTCGATCGCGGTCGCTCCGCTCTCGTCGCGCAGAAAACGCTTCATCATGATGCTCTCCCAAGGTTTATCGGCGTACTCGCGCCGAGACTTCACCGGTTATGGCGGACAAATCGAAAGGATCGGTAAAAAGGTGGGGGAGGAATTTCCGAAAAGACCGAACAGATTTGCGAGTATCGTGAACGATCGGTAGCCAACGAAAAGGCCCCGGCGCATGGCCGGGGCCTCGATATCGGAATTTCGGCGGATTTACTTGCCCGCGGTGCCGAGCTGCGTGGACACGTTCGAGAAAGTGTTCTTCAGCTGACCGCCGAGCGTATTCACGACCGCAATGATCGCGACGGAAATGCCGGCGGCGATAAGGCCGTATTCGATGGCGGTCGCGCCGGACTCGTCGTTGGCGAAGCTCTTGAACATGGTCGTCATCAGTTACTCCTCACTAAAGTCCACACGTGGCTGTCTGAGCTCGGTCCCATAGCCGTTGTGTCCCGGCCGACCGGACCGTCGGCACGCTAGCGGCCGCGCTGTTGATTTGAAGTTAACCAGACCGCCAAAACAAATTCGTTCCCTCCAAAGTGCGACCGTGGTTAACGCAGGCTTTCCGGGCGCCGGCGCCAGTCGCCTTGCGTGCGCCGGCGCGTTTCCGCGCGGACGCTTTTTGGACTTCATTCACCATTTTGGCGTCTAACTCCGTCTCGAGTTTCCCGCGCGGCCGCGCGTGCGTCTGCGGTCGTCGGATCCGGGATTTGTTCGGAGCGTTCCGATGACGGCACTGTTCGCGTATCGCCGGCTGCATGTTCGTCTGCATCGTCTGACCTGGGTTGCCGCGATCGCGGCCGCGCTCGCAGGCCCGGCCGGCGCGGCCGAGGACATCACGGTGGTGCTCGACCAGGCCACGCTTTCGAAGCTTCCCGAACGCGTCTCCACGATCGTGATCGGCAACCCGCTGATCGCCGACGTGACCCTGCAGGCGGGCGGGCTCATGGTCATCACGGGCAAGGGATACGGAACGACCAATCTGATCGCGCTCGATCGCGGCGGAACGGTGCTTTCGGAACGCAGCATCAAGGTGGTCGGCCCGCAGGAGAGCGTCGTGATCGTCTATCGCGGCGTGAACCGCGAATCCTACAGCTGCGCCCCGCAGTGCGAGCGCCGCATCACGCTCGGCGACACGCCCGAGTTCTTCGATCCGACGCTCGCGCAAGCCTCCAGCCGCAGCGCGCGCGCGCAAGGCCAGGCTGCGGCGACGTCGGGCCCGCCGACCGGGCCGCGCTGAGCCGCGCGAGCGCTCCGCGCCCGGGCGCAAGGCAATCTTGGTTACCGCAACGTCAACGCCCAGTGTCCGCGGCCGGCAGTGACCGAAACAATTCGACAATAAGTTTTCGGTAAAACACGAGGCATTGGTAACCCGGTGCAATTCGGGGGCGTCATAGCGTGCTCAGGATGTTGCGAACCAAACTCTCAGTCGGAACGAAACGGCTTGCTCGCGTCGTCTCGCCGCGGCGTTTCCTGCGCCGCCAGGACGGCGCGGTCGCGGTCGAATTCGCGCTCGTGCTGCTCCCGTTCCTCGCGGTCATGTTCGCGATCATGGAAACCGCGCTGGTGTTCTTCGCGGGGCAGACGCTCGAAACCGCGGTGGCGGATTCGGCGCGCCTCATCCTGACCGGACAGGCGCAGAACCAGAGCCTCACCCAGACCACGTTCAAGAACGCGGTGTGCGCCCGCATCTACGGGCTGTTCAACTGCTCGAGCGGCGTCTACGTCGACGTGCGCACCTATGCGAACTTCTCCAGCGTGAGCATGACCACGCCGGTCGACGCGAACGGCAACCTCGTCAACAATTTCGTCTATCAGCCCGGCGGCCCGGGCGACATCGTCGTGGTGCGGCTGTTCTATCAATGGCCGATCACCGTCTCGCTGATGGGGCTGAACCTCTCCAACATGTCCGGCGGCAACCGGCTGCTCGTCGCCACCGCCGCGTTCCGCAACGAGCCATTCTGAGGCGCTCCATCATGACGCGCGAACGCACCCGTTACTCTCTTTGCGCCAAGCTGTCGCGCTTCGCCGGCGACGAGGGCGGCGTCTCGGCGCTCGAATTCGCGCTGCTGCTGCCACTGATGATCACGCTCTACCTGGGCGGCGTCGAGATCTCGCAGGCGGTCACCGCCGACCGCAAGACCACGCTGGTCTCGCACACGACCGGCGACCTGGTGGCGCAGTCGTCGGACGTGACGACCGCCGACATGACCAACGTCCTCAACGCGGCCTCGTCGGTGGTCTATCCGTTCGCGGTCGCCAACCTCAAGGTCACGGTGTCGAGCGTCTGCATCGACTCCCAGCAGAGGGCGACCGTCGCCTGGAGCCAGACGCTCAACGGCACGGCGCGCAGCGGCACCGTCACGAGCTCGATTCCGGCCGCGCTGCTCGTCGCCAACACGTCGCTGATCTGGGGCGAGGCGAGCTACTCCTACAGGCCGACCATCGGCTGGACGATCACCGGCACGCTGAACCTCAGCGACAAGATCTTCCTGCGGCCGCGTCTGACTTCCTCGGTGACGCTCAACTCCGCCGCCGGCTGCCCGTGAGCTAGGCCGGCGGGATCGGCAGCGCCGTCGTCGACTTGATCTTCTCCATCGCGAAACGCGACGTGACATTCTTCAGCGGCACCGCGGCGATGAGCCGCTTGTAGAACGCGTCGTAGCCGCTGATGTCGGGCACGACGACGCGCAGCATGTAATCGACGTCGCCCGCCATCCGGTAGAATTCCAGCACCTCGGGCATCGCTCCGACGAGCTGCGCGAACTTGCGCAGCCATTCCTCCGAATGGTCGTCGGTCTCGACCGACACGAAGACCGTGACGCCCAATCCGAGCTTGTTCTGGTCGATGACGGCGACGCGCTTCTGGATCACGCCGTCCGCCTCGAGGCGCTGGATGCGCTTCCAGCAGGGCGTCGACGAGAGACCGACGCGGCCGCCGATGTCGGCCACCGAGAGGGAGGCGTCCTCCTGGAGGACGGCGAGAATCTTCCGGTCAATGGCGTCCATGCTGCGAAGCCCCACGCGATGAGACAAACTTTTCATACATGTCGATGTTATAGATGTTTTTTCTTCTTTGGAAGCCAATATTGCAAGCTGGTAGAAGAATATTTTAATTCTACGGCGGGAAGTTCGGCCAGCCCCCTGCCGGGCAGCGCCCCTTCCCCCGTGCCCCCTCCGTCGATGCTGTCGGCCGGTGCGCTCCATCTGGTAAGAGTCTGACTTCCATGCGCCTGCCCTCCGCCCGCTTGCTTTCGCCGTTGCGCGCGCTCATCGCCCTTGCGCTCGCCGGCACGCTCGCGTCGGCGGCCGGCGCCGCGCCGCTGGTCTCGGCCGAGTGGCTCGCGGCCCGCCGCACCGATCCCGCCATCGTCATCCTCGACGTGCGCTCGTCGATCGACGGCGGCGGCGCGCAGGCCTACGCCAAGGCGCACATTCCCGGCGCCATCCACAGCGACTATGACAAGGCCGGATGGCGCGTCACCCGCAACGGCGTGCCGTTCGTGCTGCCCACGGTGGCGGAGCTCGAGAAGCTGATCGGCGAGCTCGGCATCGACGAGGACAGCCACGTCATCGTCGTGCCGGCCGGCGTGCACGCCAACGATTTCGGCGCCGCCGCGCGCGTGTACTGGACGCTCAAGGTGTCCGGCCTCGCGCAGGTTTCGATCCTCGACGGCGGCTTCGCGGCCTGGACGGCGGATCGCGCCAATCCGATCGAAAGCGGCATCAATACGCCCTCGCCAAAGATCTTCACGGCGGCGATCGACCGTGGCCTGATCGCGGAAACGCCCGACGTCGAGCAGGTCGCGCGCGAGCGCGGCGCGACGTTGATCGACGCGCGCCCGGCGTCGTTCTTCCTCGGCCGCGAGAAGGCGTCGGCGGTGGCGGCCTATGGCCGTATCGGCCCGGCGATCAACCTCGACCACTCCGCGTTCTATGACGTGGCTACGAACCGGCTCCGTCCGGCCGCCGAGCTGGCGGCGCTCGCCGCAAGCGTGCCCGCAGGCCCGCTCATTACCTATTGCAACAGCGGCCATTGGTCCGCCACTGACTGGTTCGTGCTCACCGAGATCCTTGGCCACACGGGGGCCAGGCTGTATGACGGCTCGATGATCGCGTGGACCGCCAATGCGAACCGCCCGGTGGTCTCGTCCCGCACCAAGTGGGACGATCTGAAAAAGGCGCTTGGCCTCGGGGGCTGAATCCTCTGCGATCGAAGCGAGGCCCAAAGCAACGCCCATGACCGCTGCTGTGACGGACGGGGCCGCGACTCCGCCAAAAATTCGATCCATCGACTGGCTGTTTCTCGCCGCCGCCATCCTGGCTACCGCGGTGCTGGTGGCGCTCGTCGTGATCGACGGCCAGCCGTGGTCCGCCGGACTGATCGCGTCGGGCTTCGCACTCGGAGTGGCGTTCCTCAAGTTCGAGTTCAGCTTCACCGCATCCTGGCGGCGCTTCCTGGTGCGGGGCGAAGCCGGCGGCCTGCTCGCGGTGCTGCTCCTCATCGTGATCGCGGCCGTGGTGATCGTGCCGGTCGCGGCGCTCGGCCGCGGTTTTGGCGGCGCGATCGCGCCGCTCGGACCATCGCTCGTGATCGGCGCATTCGTGTTCGGCATCGGCATGCAGCTCGCCAACGGCTGCGGCTCGGGCACGCTCTACACGGCCGGCGGCGGATCGGGCCGCATGCTGATCGCACTCGCCTGCTTCATTGTCGGCAGCGTGGTCGGCAGCCTGCATCTGCCGGCATTCATGGCGCTGGGCGGCATCGATCCGATCCTTGCGAGCGACTATCTCGGGCCGTGGGGCGGCCTCGCGGCGACGCTCGCGAGCCTCGCACTCGCGGCCGCGGTGGTGACCGCGATCGCGCGCCGCCGCGGCGCCGGCACGACGCTCGGCGGGCCGCTCCTCGCCGGCGCGATCGTGATCGGCGTCCTGGCGATCGCCGCCTTCCTCACGGGCGGCCATCCCTGGAGCGTGACGTTCGGCTTCACGGTGTGGGGCGGCAAGCTCGCAACGCTTGCCGGTCTCGATCTCGCCAGCGCCGAGTTCTGGCAATGGCCCGGACCCAAGCGCGCGCTCGCCGAGTCGGTTCTCACCGACACGTCGAGCCTGACCGATCTCGGCATGATCCTCGGCGCCATGGCGGCGGCCGCCGCCGGCAGGCCGTTCGCGCGCGCGAGCTGGCCGCCGGCGCGCTCGCTCGTCGCGGCCGCCATCGGCGGCCTGCTGATGGGCTGGGGCGCGCGTCTCGGCTTCGGCTGCAACATCGGCGCCTTCGTGGGCGGCGTCGCGTCGGGCTCGCTGCACGGCTGGATCTGGTTCGCGGCGGCGCTCGGCGGCTGCGCGGTCGGAATCCGGCTGCGGCCGCTGTTCGGCCTGTCGCGCGAGTAAGCCTTGATGCGCACCGTTTACGCCATCGTGCTCGCGGCCGGATTTGCGGCGCTGCTCGCCGACCACCTGGCGAGCCCGTCGAGCGCGGGGCGCGCGCTCTCGCCGGAGGATTTCGTCGGCGCCTGCGCGCCCTGCGGCGCGCCCTGCCCTTCGGTGAAGAAGAAATAGACCTACCGAGCGTGTTGCATGAACGCATCGACTTCGGCGCGGGTCGGCGCCGAGGCGCTGCCGCCGAAGCGCGTGCATTTGACCGCGGCGGCCGCCGCGCCGAACCGCATGGCCTCGAGCGGATCGCGCCCTTCGACCAGGGCGAACGCGAACGCGGCGTGGAAAATATCACCTGCCGCCAGCGTGTCGACCGCCGCGATCTTGAACACCGGCAGCTCGCGGATCGCGCCGGCCTCGTCGCGCCAGAGAACCGGATTCGGCCCGTCGGTCACCGCAAGAAACGCATTCGTCGTGTGGGCGAACTTGCGCAAGGCCGCCGCGAGATCGTCGGTGTGCGCCGTGGCGCGCAGACCCTCGGCCGAGAAGATCACGTGCGAGCTGGCGGCGAACAGCGGATCGCCGGGCTGCGCCGGCTTGTCGGCGTCGAGCACGACCGGCAGCCGGCGGCGCCGCGCCGCCTGGCAGATCGGCAACGAGAAAGCCGGAAACCGGTTGTCCGCCAGCACCGCGTCCACGCCCGCCACGAGCGCCTCCGCATCGGGAGGCGTCACGGCGTCGAGCCGGTGATCGCGATAGGTCGCGATGGTGCGCTCGCCGCGCTTGTTGACGAAGATCGCCGAGAACGCGGACGCGGCACCGTCGAGCCGCACGCAGCCCTTGGTGTCGATGTGCTCGCGCGCGAGGCCCGCCACGATGCGGTCGCTGATCGGCTCCTGCCCGGCCGGCCCGCCGAGCGGACCCGCGAAGCTCGCCTCGCCGCCGAGCCGCGCGATCGCGACCGCCGCGTTGGCGGCGCAGCCGCCGCCCACGGTGACGAATTCCGACGCCATCGCCTTGCCGTCGGGCGCGGGAAATTCGTCGACGCGAAACACCTCGTCGAGCACCGCGATGCCGGTGCACAGGATGCGTGGATTATGAGAAGGCACCCGCCTCGGCCTCCACCCAGGCGCGGATGATGTGATGCGCGATGGCGACCGGCGGCGGCGTGCCGAGTCCCTGCGGGTGCCGGCGCAACAGCATCAGCGCGGCTTCCTCGCGATCGAACCAGCGCGCGCCTTCGAGCTCGGCCGGATCGACGCTGATGTCGCGGGTCAGCGCCTCGGCATGGCAGCCGATCATCAGCGACATCGGGAACGGCCACGGCTGCGAGGCAAAGTACGCGACGCGTCCGCACACGATGCCGGCTTCCTCGTGCACCTCGCGCCGCACCGCCTCCTCGATGCTCTCGCCCGGCTCGATGAATCCGGCGAGGCACGACCACATCGCGGACGCGAAGCGGGCCGAGCGGCCGAGCAGGCATTCCTCGCCGCGCACCGCCAGCATGATGACGACCGGATCGGTGCGCGGGAAATGCTCGGTCTTGCACGCGGCGCACTCGCGCTTCCAGCCGGCCTCGACCGGCGCGGTCGGCGCGCCGCAATTGGCGCAGAAGCGATGGCGCGCGTGCCAGCCGAGCAAGGCCTTTGCTTCCGCGATCGGCGGCAGATGCTCCGCCGCCACCAGGCCCTGCACCGCGATCGAGCGCAGATCTGTCACCAGGAGGTCGTCGCGGGCCTTCAGCGTCTCGGCGGCGGCGGGAGCGATACCGATCGCGAAGCGGCCCGCGCCCTCGGCAAGCCCGAGAAAGACCGTGTCGCGCGGTTCGGCAAGCGCGCGCGCCTCGGGGACGGCGAACAACGGGTCGCCGCCGTGCGCCAGTTTCTTTGCGACCACAAGCTCGCCGCCCACCACGTAGGCGCCGGCGCGCGCGTCGGCCGCGAGCGCCGCCAGGCCCGCGGCATCGTGACGCCGGTCGGCCGCCCGTTCGATCTGGCTAGCGGTATATCCGAGCTTTGGTTTCGGCCCGAGATCGGGACGGGGGGACATGCGGGGCTCCGGTGGGCGGCCAAGCTGGCATGGCGTCGCATGAAGCGCAACGCTGCGGCCATGCATGTCCCGTTCCTGCAGAACGGCGACATGCTCTGGATTTATCGAGTGGCGCATGTCCTTATCGGCGAACCGGCGACCACTTCGCCGGGACATGCGCGAATGGGCAGTGCTTTACGGGTTATTGACCTGTAATAATCGAAATGGCTTGCGCCGCCCTCCGCTTGACCCGGATGGCTGCGGCGAGCCGTCGGGGCTGATGCGGCCATGGAAACGGTGAATCGAATCGAGCTGGAAGAAGCCCGCCGCCTGCTCGGCGAGTGCATGCTCTTCCGCGGGCTGCGCGCCGAGGAGCGCAACTCGCTGGTGGCGCGCGCGCATGTGCGCAAGCTTCCCGCGGGCGAGAACATCTTCATGATGGATGACGCCGGCGACAGCATGATGGCCGTGCTCAGCGGCAGCGTGCGCATCAGCGTCCCCTCGCCGGAAGGCAAGGAGATCGTGCTCGCCATTCTGCATGCGGGCGAGGTTTTCGGGGAAATCGCCGTGCTCGACGGCAAGGGGCGGACCGCGGACGCGCGCGCGCTCACCGAGTGCAGCCTCGCGGTGCTCGACCGGCGCGAGGTGCTGTCCTTCTTCGAGCGTCATCCGCAGGCGTGGCTGCGGCTCGTCGAGGTCTTGTGCGAACGGCTTCGCGTCACCGACCAGCACATCGCCGAGGTGGCGCTGCTCGAGCTGCCGGCGCGCCTCGCCAAGGCGATGCTGCGCGTATCGGCGGCCGAGCCCGACGCGAAAGGTCGCGCGGCGCCGCAGGTCGCGCTCTCGCAGCGAGAGCTCGGCAACATCGTCGGGGCGTCGCGCGAAAGCGTCAACAAATGCCTGAGCGATTGGCAGCGGCGCGGCATCGTGAAGATCGAGGAGAACTTCATCCGGATCTCCAATCCGGCCGCGCTCGAGAAGCTGGCCGAACCGGACTTTTCCTGAGACGGCATTCGCGTATGAAAAAACCCCGGGCCGACGGCCCGGGGTTTTTCCATTTCGGCTTTCGAGATTACTCGTTGCCGCCGCCCGCATGCGTGCTGAACTCGCGCAGCAGCTGCGAACGAATGCCAGCATCCGGGTCCTGTCCGATATACTTGTTGTTGAACGTCACGACGCCAGAGGCCTTCGGGCTCTGGGCGAACGCGGGGGAGGCAATGAGCGTGGCGAGGGCCACGATGGTCGCAAGGGTCTTCATGGGTCGTCTCCGTGGGTTGAGTGGGCATCGACGCGATCGTGTTTACGCGATCGCGCGCGATTCAGCGGTGAACTCGTTCACATCGAGCAAAAATTTTTTCGTCGGCTGGTGCGACGGCGATTCGCAGAACGGAATTTTCCGCGCGCTTGTGTCATCGCGTGCGACGAGCACGACGCAAACGCAGGCATCGATTTTGGGAGAGCCGAAGAGTCCGGAGAGTAATGTACACGCGCCTGAGCGCGCTCAGGCCGCCGCACGCAGCTCGACGGCGTCGACGACCGCCACCGCGACCGCGGTCATGCCGTGTTTCTCGCGCCACCTGGGGCCGGGACCGCGCATATAGTGAAGCTCGGGGCGATAGGGATCGAGCAGATCGCGGGAGAGCGACCGCAACAGCGTCATCGCCGTGCTGCGAGAGGGCGCTTTGTCGGTCCTGTCCATGAGAGCCCTCATCGTCCCGCGATGGGCAACGCCCGGCCGCTCAGGCGGCGCGGCGCAGAACGGCGCCGGCCTTGCGCTGCACGGCCTCGAGCAGCTCCTGCCTCTTGTCGGAGAAGCCGTTGGCCACCCAGATCGCATAGGTCGCCGCGC
>WNEZ01005700.1_pt1 | contig 10918 bp, 8 predicted proteins | sample 5400521 | NCBI WGS metagenome assembly WNEZ01 (sample SAMN13153339, study PRJNA577476) | soil metagenome | isolation source: 120 cm saprolite under Douglas fir tree site 2 hole 1 replicate 1 | place: USA:California | collected 2015-04-18
GCCTCGAGAGCGCCGGTGGAGGCGCGGGAACGCTCGAGCCGATCGAATGCGGCGCGATAGATGTCGGCCGTGGGGACATCCGCCCGCTCGGCGGCAGAACGGGCGGCGGCCACGTCGCCCCGCAGCAGGTGCTTGGCAATCGTCTCTCCCAGGGCGCGGGAGCGTTCGCTCAATCCCCAAAGAGCGATGGCCCGCTCGATTGCCACCACCAGGGCGATCAACGAAGCAGCCAGGATCACCCCCATGGTGATCCCGCCGAGTCTCAGATAGTGAAACAACTCATCGAAGCCCATAATCACCTAAGTCCGGACCTGAGGGTCCGATTGAAGAGAGCGACTTTTTGCGACCCGCCAGCGCCACGCGAGGCATAAGGCCCCAGAGCCTAGGAATGCAAATAACTCGACCGAAAGAGCTTGGCGAGAGGTCAAATTGACCCACGGCAACATCTGGCGCGCGGCGTTGTTCCTGGGGATCTTCCTCGGCTGCGCCAAGCGGATTGATTTCGGTCCGGCCGGAGAGATTCGAAGTGCGCAAGACCTTCTGACGCTCACCGATCAGGCCGAGCGCCAGATCCTTTCGCTCAAGGGCGAGGCTCGCCTTCGCGTCGGCTCCCCCAAGGGCTCAGGAACGCTGAACATCTTCGCTGCCGTCTCAGACCCCGACAAGCTCCATCTGGAATCCCTGAATTTCTTCGGGAAGCCGCAAGCAATACTGAAGACGAACGGCGCTCGCTTCGGTCTGCTCGACGCAGAGGAGGGGAAGTATTACCGCGGCCCGGCGAGCGGGGAGAATCTCTCCCGGTTCATGCCGGTGGCATTGCCGGTCCAGGAGCTGGTCGCGATCATGCTCGGCCGCGCTCCCCGGATCGCCTTCTCTGCGGCCTCGCTGAAGCTGGATTCGGCGCGCGGGTCCTACGTCGTCGCCCTGGAGGGGAGCGGGCTTCAGCAAACGCTTTGGGTCGATCCGGCGAGCCATCGCGTCCGCCGCAGCGAGGTGCGCGGCCCCAAAACCTACGAGCTTTCCTTCGATGACTTCCAGGGCTTCGGCCCCACCGAGTTTCCCCGCCAGACGATCCTGACCGTGCCCAGCGAAACCACCCGCCTGGAGCTCAAATACCGCGACCTCGAGCTCAATCCGCGCTTGGACGCATCCCTTTTCGACCTCGCACCTCCGTCGCGGATGAGCGTGATCGAGGTTGACGAAGCCGGGAATCCCAGGGCGCAGCTGCCTGGCGCGCCCGGCGCACCGCTGTCGCATCTTGGCGCCCCTCCCTAAGCGCGCGGGTATGGGGTGCCGGTGACATCGCGTGAAGCGTGGTATGCTCCGCGTCGCGATTCGGACTCCTCTCCTTCTTCTGCTTCTTGCGCTGAGCGTGACCTTCTCGCTCGCCTGTAACGGATGCCGCGCTGGAGATCCGCAACGACCTCTGGGTCCGGGTTTGTCGCTCGATGAGGGATGGTTGGAGGGGAAGCTTCCGTTGGAGGTAAATCAGGGTACGCCGCTGTCCGGAGGCACCCTGACGGTGCGCCTTTACTCGGAACCCCTCGGGCTCAATCGCCTCCACGATGAGCAAAAGGAGGGGCTGATGGTGCGCTGCACCGTCGGCTCGATTTACGAGACGCTGTTTGAGTTGGACCGGGAGGACCACCCTCGCTACCGGATGCGGCCGCTGCTCGCCGAGAGCTACGAGGAGAGCGCCGACCGCCTCACCCAGACGATCCGGCTGCGAAAAGGGGTGAGGTTCCACAATGGCGAGCCAATGACTTCGCGAGACGTCAAGGCGGTGATGGACGCTTTGATGAATCCGAAAAACCCCACCCGGACGTTCAGCAGCTCGTTCACCGATCTGGCGGGATATGAGACTCCGAACGACTACACCTTTGTGATCAAGTGGAAAAAGCCCTATTACCTGGGCTTTCGCACCTTCGCCACCGCGCTGCCGATCATGCCCGCCAGTGCGCTTCGCGGAGAGTTCAATACATTGGCCATCAATCGGCTTCCGATCGGTACCGGGCCGTTCAAGTTCACCGGATGGGAGCCAGGCAAGATGATTTCACTCGTTCGCAACGAAGAATACTGGGGGGAAAAGCCGTATCTCGATCGGCTCGATTTTCGAATCGTGAAGGATGATTCGGTGGCGACCCAGATGTTCGAACGCGGCGATTTCGACCTGATGGTCGCCATCCAGCCGTCGGTCTGGAGAGCCCTGGAAAAGCCGGAGGCGAAGAACGCCTGGGCGGTGAACAATTACAACCGCATCTATTTTGTCGACTTCAACTACAGCTGGATCGGCTGGAATGAAGAGCGTCCCTTTTTCAGCGACTGGAGGGTCCGCGTCGCGTTGGGAATGCTGATTCCCTATGACGAAGTCTTCCAGGACATCGACCTCAAGCTGGAGATACCGACCAGCTGCCCGTTCTATTCGGAGTCACCCTACTGCGATCCGGTGGTGCAGCGGCTCGCCTACAATCCGGAGGCGGCGAAGAAATTGCTCGCCGAAGTAGGGTGGGTCGATACCAATGGAGATGGCGTCCGGGACAAGGACGGAATCCCCTTCAAGTTCACCTTCGTCACCCGCGTCTACTCGGTTCGATTGAACAAGATCGCCGAGCTTCTGCGCGACGAGTTCCGGAAGGTCGGGATTCAGATGGAGATCGAGCGCGTCGACAATGTCACGCTAAAAGAAAGGCGGCTGAAGCACCAGTTCGATGCGTTGGCGATGAACTGGAGCAACCAGGACGTCGAGGAGGACTTGTTCGAGCTGTTCCATTCGAGCCAGATCGGAGGGGGAAACAGCATCTCCTACCGCAATCCGGAGGCCGACCGACTGATCGAGGAGGCTCGCGCCGAATTCGATTTTCAGAAACGGGTCCAGCTCAATCGCCGGATCCACCGCATGCTCTATCACGACCAGGCCTACTACTTCATGTCCAGCCGCCCGACGCTCGACGCGGTGAAGAAAACGGTTCGAGGGATCAGGCCGTCCATCGCCTGGTACGACTTCCGCAAAATGTGGATTCAACGCTGAGCCACGTGGGCGCCCTCGCTGGGGCGCTCGTCGCCTGCCGACAGCTGACTCAAGGCAAGCGCGGTGGAGGCTTTGACGCAGTCGTTGAGTCCTACCCCCCGATAGGCATTTCCAGTCACCGTCAGCCCGGGCAATCTCGAAACGGCCTCCTCGATCCGTCGGACTCGAGCCAGGTGGCCGACGTTGTATTGAGGAATTCCCCGCGGCCATCGGACGACTTGCTGAAATGAAGGAGGCGTCGCCAGCCCCAGCACGCGCTCCAGATCCTGGCGGACGCTGCTGACCAGCTCGGCCTCCTCGAGGCCGAAAAGCTCGGGCTGCCGCGCTCCTCCCACCATGCAGGTCAGAAGCGAGCGGCGGCCCTCCGAGCGCCACGGAAAGATGCTGGAAACGAAGATTGCCCCGAGGATGCGCAAGCGCTCCTGCGCCGGGACGAGGAATCCGAAACCGTCTGGAACGGCGGCTTCCGCCCGCGGGTATCCTAGATGGACCACGCAGATCGGCGCGTACTCGATACCCTCCAGCTCCGAAGCCAGGGCGCGGTCGATCGGTTCGAGCAGTCGGGCCGCGACGTAGGACGGAACTGCCAGGACCACCTGCTCGGCGGCAACCGTCTCGGCTCTTCCGGCCGATGAAATCTGCAACTGCCATTCCCGGCCAGAGCGGGCGATTGCCCGGACCTCGGTGTTCAGCCGAACCGCGGGGCCGAGCCTCTCGGCGAGGGCTCGGGTCAACGTCTCAAGGCCGCCTTCGAAGCTGCAAAGCGTTCCTGCGGGACCCGCCGTTTCGGTCGCCACCGCCGCTCCCTTTCGCTGCCGCTGGACCCGGATCATCGCGAGAATCAAGCTGCGATGGTCGCGCTCGAGCTGGCGCATTTTCGGAAAGACTGCCGCAAGGCTGAGCTTCTCGGGATCCCCGGCGAAGATGCCGGCTTGCATCGCATCCACGAGGACGCTCGTCGCGGTGCTGCCGAGGTGACGGCGTGCGAAAGTGGCAAGCGTTTCGTTTTCCGGATCCCTGGCGCGTCGGGAAAACAGCTCTGCCGCGACGCGCAGCCGCGCGCCCAAAGGCAAAATGTCTGATTTGAGAAATTCCCCCGGCGACGACGGCACCTCGCGCAAGGAGCCTCGCGTGAAGATGAAGCGTCTCTTCGCGGTGGGATCGGCCTTTCGCATCCGGTCGATCAGGCCGAGAGACGCGGCGAGGGCGCGGGTGGCCGGCTCCTTGTCCAGAAATCCGTTCGGGCCCGCTTCGGTGAGAAAGCCCTGCTCGGTCGAGCTTCGGATGGTGCCGCCGACCCGCGGCGATGCCTCGAGAAGAACGACCGAAGCTCCCCGGCTGCGAAGCTCGAAAGCGAGCGAAAGACCGGAGATGCCGGCTCCGACAATGGCGATCAAGGTCGCGGTCCTTTCCTCGTCACTCGATCCGGAGTTACGGAAAACCGGCTTTGTCGGATTACCATCAGCTCTTCGGGCTTGACAAGGATGGCTTGACCGCTGTTCTCTGCCCGGGCGCGGGAGAATCTTCTTTCCGCACCCATGCCGGTTTCTATTCAGGAATCCGGGGGAGGACTGCTTTGAAAAAGATCGTCGTATTGCTCCTTGGTTTGGTGCTCCCAGCAACAGCGCTCGCCGGAGCACCAGCGCCGGAAGTCGTGGTCGACACCGTTCAAATTCCCTGGGCGCTGGCCTTCGCGCCAGATGGCCGAATCTTCTTCACCGAGCGACCCGGTCGAGTTCGCGTGATCAATGCCGACGGAACGTTGCAGGCGGATCCGGTGCTCACCCTGGGGACTGCGGATGCCGTCCCGGATTTCCGGGCAGTCGGCGAGGGTGGATTGATGGGCCTCGATCTGGATCCCGATTTCGCGACCAACGGCTATATGTACATCGCTTACACCCATGGGACGACGTTCCCGTCAAACCTGCACAACGCGGCTGCCCGGCTGATTGAAAACGGCGCCGGAACTGCGACCTACGACATGGTCCTGGTGGAGGCTCCCGGGGGGCAGATCCACGACGGCGGGCGGCTCAAGATCGGTCCGGATGGAAAGCTCTACATGACAGTCGGCGATTCCACCTGCATGCAGTCGCAGGACATCAACTCCTACGGCGGAAAAATCCTCCGCATGAATCTCGACGGAAGCGTCCCCGATGACAATCCCTTCGGCAATCACGTCTGGAGCTATGGGCACCGCAATCCCGAGGGTCTTGCTTGGGACACCACTGGCCAGCTGTACAACTCGGAGCACGGGCCCACCGGGGACTGCGGCTCTCCGATCAGCTGGTACGATGAGGTCAACATTATCTATGCCGGTGGCAACTACGGCTGGCCTCTGTGCTACGGCGCTTGCGGTGACCCGCGCTGGATCGATCCGCTCTGGTTTTCCAGGCCTCCCAACAGCCAACCCCCGGCAGGCGCGGCGTTCTACAACGGGAGTTTCTATTACGGAATGCTCGGGACCTTCCAGTCGAACCCGGATGGTTACATCCATGCTCGCCAGATCCATAAGCTCACGTTTGATTCCGATGGCGTGACGATCATCGACGAAGCAACGCTCTATTCCCGTCAATTCGGTCGGATCCGCGAAGTCATCGTCGGTCCAGACGGCCTTCTGTATTTTACGACCAGCAATCGAGACGGGCGCGGGAGTGACGCGCTCCAGCCGGACGACGACAAGATCTTCCGCGTGCAGTTGTAGAGCGCTTCAACGCCTTCAATCAAAGGGCTGCGCTTTGCTACGGGCGCGGCCCTTTTTGCCGCCTGAGATGACGATCGATAAATCGCTCGAGCTGTCCTCCGCCGAGATGCGCAACCTCGTCGCCATCGCGACCGAGGCGGTCGTCAAACATCTCGAAACTCTGGCCAGCCAGCCATCGGCGAATACCGAAGGGGGCGCCGCGCTGGCCCGGTCCTTGCGGGATGGACTGCCCGAGCAGGGAGCCGCGGCGCAGGATCTGATCAGGCTCGTGCTCGAGAAGCTCGTCCCGGTCAGCTTCAATACCGCCGGTCCGGGATACATCGCCTATATCCCGGGGGGCGGATTGTTTCACTCGGCGGTCGCCGACCTGATCGCCGATGCGACAAATCGCTACGTCGGGGTGTGGGCGGCGGCGCCGGGTTTGGCACAGCTCGAGGCCAATGTCGTGGCCTGGTTCTGCGAGATCGTCGGCTATCCGAAGAGCGCCCGCGGAATCCTCACCAGTGGCGGCTCGCTGGCGAACTTTTCTGCCTTGGTGACCGCGCGGCGCGAACGACTGCCCGAAGATTTTCTCCATGGGACCGTCTACGTTTCCGATCAAGCCCATCATTCGATTCATAAGGCCGCGCTGCTCGCCGGGTTGCCGCAGAGGAACATTCGCGAAATCCCGTGCGATCAGCGCTATCGCATCCGCATCGACCGGCTGGAGGCGCGCCTGCGCGAGGATCGCCAGGCAGGTCTCTGTCCGTTCCTGATCGTCGGCAGCGCGGGCACGGTGCACACCGGCGCAGTGGATGACCTCGAGGCCCTCGCCGAGGTGGCAGAGCGGGAAACTCTCTGGTTTCACGTCGACGGAGCCTACGGCGGATTTTTCATGCTCACCGATACCGGCCGCGAGCGGATGCGGGGAATCGGGCGCGCGGATTCGATCACGCTGGATCCCCACAAAGGCCTCTTCTTGCCCTACGGTACCGGTTCGCTCCTGGTCAGAAACGGGGAGGCCCTCAAACGGGCGCACCAGCTGAGCGCGGACTACCTGCCGGCGATGCAAGAGGATCCGGATCTGGTCGATTTCTGCCTCTACTCGCCCGAGCTGTCGCGCGACTTTCGCGGGCTGCGGGTCTGGCTGCCGATCAAGATGCACGGGATCGGGACCTTTCGACGAAATCTCGAGGAGAAGCTCGAGCTGACGCGCTGGGCGACCGAGCAGCTCCGCAAAATTCCGGAGATCGAGATATTGGCGGAACCGCAATTGTCGATCGTGGCGTTTCGCCTCAATCGCCCCGGCCTGGATCTCCCGTCTCTCAATCGACTGAATCAGGCCTTCCTCGAAAAGATCAACGGGCGCAAGCGCATTTTCATGACCGGGACCAAGCTCGGCGAGGTGTTTGCGTTGCGCATTTGCATCCTCTCGTTTCGCACCCATCTCGATCGGATGGAGCAAGGCATCGAGGACATCGAGGCTGCGGCTCGCCAGATGTAGCTACGTCGCCGGCTCGCTTCGTGCGCTGGCGGTGTTATACAGCGCGAATGCTCCTCCAACTGCTCGCCGCGCCTTTGTCGCTGGCGCTCCTCGCGGCCTCGCCGGCGCCCAAGGTCGCCAAACCAGACGCCAGGGAGATCCACGGATCCTCGCTGGTGATCGACACCCACGCCGATACGACCCAGCGATTCCTCGACGAGCAGCTCGACTTCGCCAAGAACACGCCGATCGCCGAGGGCCACATGGATCTAACGAAGATCCGGCAGGGAAATCTCGGTGCGGAATTCTTCTCGATCTGGGTCGATCCGAGCCGGCACACCCGATTCGCCCACCGCGCCCTCCAGCTGATCGACGCGGTCTACGAGCAGGCCCGAAAGCATCCGGGCGAGATGGTGATGGCCTTCAGCTCCGCAGACATTCTCGCCGCGCGCCAGGGTGACAACAAGAAGCTGGCCGCGCTGATGGGCGTGGAGGGTGGCCATGCGATTGAGAATGACCTGGGAATTCTCCGGGACTTCCATCGCCTCGGGGTTCGCTACATGACGTTGACCTGGTCCAACACCAACGAATGGGCGGACTCGTCCGGTGATATCAACAAGAACATCCCTCACCACAACGGCCTGACCGAGTTTGGCAAGCAAGTGGTGCGGGAGATGAATCGCCTTGGAATGATGGTGGATGTCTCACATGTCTCGGACAAGACGTTCTATGATACCCTCAGCGTCGCCCGGGCGCCGGTGATCGCCTCGCATTCTTCCGCTCGCGCCCTGACCAACAGCCCGCGAAACATGACCAACGAGATGCTCAAAGCGGTGGCGAAGAACAATGGCGTGGTGATGGTGAATTTCTTTTCCGGCTTCATCGACGAGAGCTACCGCAAGGCCTTCAACGCGCAGACTCCGGCGCGGAACGCGGCGATTGACCAGCTCATGGCCAGGCTGAAGGACGCAGATCCGGCGATCCAATATCGCGAGCACGATCGCGTGCAGAAGCAATGGGCAGCCAGGATTCCGCGGCCTCCGTTCAAATCGCTGATCGACCATATCGACCACATCGCCAAAGTGGCCGGAGTCGATCACGTCGGGCTCGGCTCCGACTTCGATGGAGTCAGCTCCCTTCCCGAGGGCTTGGACTCGGTGGCCGACCTGCCGAAAATCACCGAGGCCCTTGCCGAGCGCGGCTACTCCAAAGACGCGCTGCAGAGAATCCTCGGCGGCAATTTGATCAGGACCTTCGAGGAATGCGAGCGGGTCAGCGATCAACTCCGTCGCGAGCCGCCCTCGAGCCGCTGACCTCATGCCCGAGACCCTGCTCGAAGTCCGCAATCTGAAGACGCAGTTTTCCTCGGACGGGGTGAGCTTTCTCGCCGTGGACGACGTGTCCTTTTCCATTGCGCCCGGAAAGACGCTGGGGGTGGTGGGGGAGTCGGGGTGCGGCAAGAGCGTCACCGCCCTCTCGATTATGCGGCTGGTCTCCGATCCACCGGGCCGCATCGTCGGCGGCCAAATCCTGCTTCGGGGGAGCGATCTGTTGAAGCTGCCCGAGCCCCAGATGCGGCAGGTCCGCGGGAACAAAGTATCGATGGTGTTCCAGGAGCCGATGACGTCGCTGAATCCCGTCTTCACCGTGGGCAACCAGATTTCTGAAGCGGTACGGCTGCATCAGAAAGTGGGCCGCCGGGCGGGAATCCAGAGATCGATCGAGATGCTCGATCGGGTGGGAATTCCCGCTCCCCACCAAAGGGTTGATTCCTATCCCCACGAGCTTTCCGGCGGCATGCGGCAGCGGGTGATGATCGCCATGGCGCTGGCTTGCAACCCGGATCTGCTGATTGCCGACGAGCCGACCACCGCGCTGGACGTGACGATCCAGGCCCAGATCCTGGACTTGATCCAAAAGCTGCAAACGGAAACGCGAATGGCGGTGATGCTGATTACCCACGATCTGGGCATCGTCGCCGAGACATGCGGCGAGGTGGTGGTGATGTACGCCGGTCGCGTCGTCGAGCGAGCGCCGGTAAAAGCGCTTTTTTCGACGCCGGCGCATCCCTACACCGCCGGGCTGCTGCGCTCGATTCCTTCCCTGGAGAAAGCAGGGGGCGTGAATGGGCGCAGCCGGCGCCTCGCCGCAATCCGGGGCACGGTTCCTGATCCCCGCAATCTTCCCGGCGGCTGCCGTTTCCGCGATCGCTGCGATCGCGCGATTGAGATTTGCTCCCGGATCGACCCGCCGCTCGAGCTCAAGCGCGAGGCCCAGCTCGCCGCCTGTCACAACCCGGTTCCCTGAAGATGACCGCGCCGATTCTCCAGATTCAAGACCTGGTCACCCATTTCCCGATCCGCCAGGGGGCGTTTGGCCGAGTCCGCGGAACGGTGCGGGCGGTCGACGGCGTGAGCTTCGAAGTAGAGCGAGGTGAAACCTTTGGCTTGGTGGGCGAAAGCGGGTGCGGAAAGAGCACGCTGGGCCGGAGCATCCTTCGCCTGATCGAGCCGACATCCGGCTCAGTCCGCTTCGACGGGCAGGAGCTGGTCGGGATGCCGCCAGCCCAGCTGCGGAAGCTTCGCCGCCGGATGCAGCTGATTTTCCAGGATCCGTACGCCTCGCTCAACCCGCGAATGAAGGTGAGGGAGATCGTCGGGGAAGGGCTCGCCATCCATCGCCTTGCGTCGGGCGCCGAACGGGAAAGAAAGGTCGCTGCATTGCTGGAGAAGATGGGCCTGGGTGCCGAGGCAATGGACCGATATCCCCACGAGTTTTCCGGCGGCCAGAGGCAGCGGATCGGAATCGCCCGCGCTCTCGCGGTGGGGCCGGAGCTGGTGATTGCCGACGAGCCGATCAGCTCTCTCGATGTCTCGATTCAGGCGCAAATCGTGAACTTGATAGTAGATCTACAAGCGGAGCTTGGCCTCACCTACGTCTTCATCGCGCACGATCTGAAAATCATCGAGTACATCTCGACCCGCGTGGCGGTGATGTACCTGGGAAAGATCGTCGAGATGGCCAGCGCGGCAGAGCTTTACCGAGCCCCCAAGCATCCGTACACCCAGGCCCTTCTTTCCGCGATCCCGGTGCCGGACCCCACGCGAAAAAGGGAGCGCATCCTTCTGCCCGGAGACGTTCCTTCTCCTGCGAATCCCCCGCCCGGCTGCCCCTTCCATCCGCGCTGCCGATACGCGTTCGACCGCTGCAAAACCGAGGTACCGCCGCTTTACAAGCTCGATGGTGGCCATCTGGCATCGTGCTTCCTGATCGAAGACGAAGCAAGCGCGAGTCCCAAGCCTGCGGCCGGCTGACCGGCCATCGAGGCCATCCGACCTTCCGGCCCCACACCCACCTGCCTTGCCGGCAAAGACCAGTCCTTGAGGCAATCGTTGGAACAGACGTTGGAGTAAATTCCCAAGTTGGGGATTTACTCCAACGGGCGAGTCGAGGGATGTGCCTAGAGCACGCCCCATGCGGGTCCGGGGCCACCAAGAAACCGCCGACGCTGCTTCACGGTGATGGCCGGGCCATCACTTATCCACAGTCCCCGATGCGGCTGATGGCTTGAGGCATCAAAATCTACGGTGGCTGAATCAGGGTGATGGCTTGAGCCATCACTTATCCACAGCCCCTGGTGCGGCTGATGGCCTGGGCGATCAAAATCCGCCGTGGCTGAATCAGGGTGATGGCTTGAGCCATCACTTATCCACAGCCCCTGGTGCGG
>WNEZ01005701.1_pt1 | contig 10917 bp, 11 predicted proteins | sample 5400521 | NCBI WGS metagenome assembly WNEZ01 (sample SAMN13153339, study PRJNA577476) | soil metagenome | isolation source: 120 cm saprolite under Douglas fir tree site 2 hole 1 replicate 1 | place: USA:California | collected 2015-04-18
GGCCTACACATCGTCCTTTTCGAGGCTTGCTCGACGTTCACTCGCGTTGCGGCCTGCACACTCGCGCTGTCACCAATTCGTGACACGCTAATCGAAGGCTTCAGCCACTTCGTTACCTCCATGACTGCTCCGATTGCTTTCCGGCTGGAGCGGATGCCGGGTGGGACTTGCACCCACTGGAAAGCGCCGCCTTTGCACGGCGCACGCCAATTCCGGACCTTCGTCGCGCTTGTCTGAGCTGGGCATTTCCGTTGGAGATGATACCGGCGCTTCCGAGGCTGTGGGGCATACGTCGAGCATCTACGCCAGTGCGGCTGGCAGTTCCACCTGTCGGAGCCGACCGTAGGGCACGGCACCGGGAAGGGCGGCTCGGACTGACCGCAAAGCGGCTTGCGATTCGAATGAAAAAAGCGGCGCCCGAAGGCGCCGCCCTGTCGTCAGTCGGCCGTGTGCCGGCTGTCCTGGTCCTTGATCGTCCGCAGGATCACGATGCCGTCTACCGGCACATGAGGTCCGCCACGCAGCTTGCCCCGGTCCGCCGTTTCCGTACCGTAACGCTGCTCTCGATCTCCTTGAGAAAGCGCCGCCGAAACGTCGCGATCGTGTCGTGGTCGGGATGGTCATTCGCCGCGATGAAGCGGAACGTCACCGAATTGTACGTCGCTCGCTCCAGCTTCCGGCTCGAAAACACGCCCGTCGCATACCCGTTCGCTCCACGGTCAGTCCGCCTGTTCCGTCAAACGCTCGCGATTGACAGAGATGCGGAAAGAGCGCAACGTTTCACGTCGTACGACGTGACACCGCAGGCAAGAATCCCATCGGCCCACCGGGAGGAATGCATGAGCCAGCATCGTCGTCGTCCTCGAAACAACCAAATATCTGTCGAAGCCGTCGCCGGCAACGGACTTCTCGATCGTCGTGCCCTGCTTGGCCGAGGCCTTGCTTTTGCTGGCGCGATGACCACCGGCGCTACCGCGTCGCTCGCGGCTGCCGCCGAGCCGTTGGCGAAGCCTCCATGGAGCCTCGAGCCCGGGGCCGCCATCGTCCCCTATGAGGTACGGTCGCGGTTCGAGAAAAGCGTCGCGCGCACCCTGAGTAATCCGAACTTCCGGCCGGGCGCCCAAGGCGCGCGCACACCGCACCACCTCCTAAACGGCACCATCACCCCGAGCGGCCTCCACTTCGTAGTCTCATGGGGCGGTGCCCCGGATATCGACCCGGACGAACACCGCTTGGTGATCCACGGACTGGTGAAGCGGCCGCTGATTTTCACGCTCGATGCGCTCGGCCGCTATCCCATGGTGTCGCGCATGACGTTTCTCGAATGCGGCGGCAACAGTGCGCCACTATTTTCCCCCGAGCCGATCCAGGACAGCGTGCAAGCCCTGCACGGATTGGCCTCCTGCGCTGAGTGGACAGGCGTGAAACTGTCCACACTGCTCGAGGAGACCGGTATCGACTCGACGGCAAAGTGGTTCATCGCCGAGGGGGCCGACGCGCCTCACTTGAGCCGCAGCGTGCCGCTCAAGACGACTTTGGACGATGCCATGATCGCGCTCTACCAGAACGGCGAGCGACTCATGCCGGCCAACGGCTATCCAATGCGCTTGCTGTTACCGGGCTTCGAAGGCAACATGAACGTCAAGTACCTGCGGCGGATCAAGCTCGTCGACGAGCCGTCGATGAGCTTCTGGGAGTCCAAGATCTATACGCAGCTCCTTCCGAATGGGAAAGCATATCAATTCTATTTCCTGCAGGAGGTGAAGTCCTTCATCACCCGTCCCTCGCCAGGACTAACATTGAAGGAGCCGGGGCTATACGAGATTTCTGGTATCGCCTTTTCGGGGACGGGCCGGATCTCCAGAGTGATGATTTCGGCCGATGGGGGACAGAGCTGGGGGGAAGCAGCGCTGCAGGAACCGGTCTTGAGCAAGGCTTTTACCCGGTTCCATATGCCCTGGCGCTGGGACAGTTCTCCTGCAACGTTACAAAGCCGGGCGTGGGACGAGGCAGGCAACGTGCAGCCGACTCGCGCACAGTTCGTGGCGGAGCGCGGCGAGTTGAAGAAAATTCCACCCGTTGCGGCCGTCCTGAATCAGCATTGCAACTGCATCACAAGTTGGGCGGTCGACGAGAAGGGGGAGGTCAAGCATGTCTATGCGTAGCTTGGACGCCTCCGCCGTTTTGCTTGTGCTCGTCCTGGGCGCGGGCAGGGCGTTTGCCGAAGGGCCGAATCTCGGAAAGCCTGTGAATCTTACCGGCATCGCGGAGTGGGATATCAGCGTTCACCCAGACGGTGCCGGCTTGCCCGTTGGCAGCGGCACGCCCGCTGAAGGCGCCAAGATCTATGTGGCGAAATGCGCGCTGTGCCACGGTCAGGACGGGAAAGGCAGCGCCGAGAGCCCCACTCCGCTCATCGGTGGCGGTCCGATTACCGACATCTCGGCGTCGATGAAAACCATCTCCAACTTCTGGCCATACGCAACCACCGTTTTTGACTACATTCGGCGAGCGATGCCGTGGCAGCAGCCGATGACGCTTACCAACGACGAGGTGTATGCGTTGACGGCCTACATTTTGGCGGCAAACAAGCTCATCGGCGAGAACGACACGCTGAGTGCCGAGACGCTGCCCAAAGTGCGGATGCCGAACCGTGACGGGTTCATCATCCGCTTCCCGGATCTGATACAGTGAGACGTTCGTGCGTATGCCCCTGAACCGACGCGACGCGATCTGAATTGTGGTCGCCGGTCGTGCCGCCCGAGACCAGCGCACGGGAACGGGACCGCGGCGACCCGGGGGCCGCTCCGCGGCGCGCCGTCTGGTCGGACCAGCCGCGCTGGGCAGGATCAGGGGTCACGCGCCTCGTTGTCGAGCTTGCCGATCTCCCCGGCCATCCCGCACGCGTCATCGCGCGCCGTCACAAAGCCCTGCTCGAAGCTCATCTCGCAGAGCTCCTGGCGCGAACCGGAATCGGTCAGCCGCGCGACGTTGCTCGTGAAATCTGGTTGCTGTCCGAAGGCGCAATCTCCTCGATCCTTGTCCACGGCGACCACAGCTATGCGGAAGCGGCGGCTCGGGCAGCTAAGAGGCTGGTGCAAAGCAATACACCCAACACGCGGTTAGCCTGTCGAGCGCGCGTCGACCATTGATGGGGGAGACTTCGGCTGTGGGTCATTCGCGACCGAATCGAGCCAGCAGCAAGTCCGGCCATGTCCGCTGTGCCGCCGAAAGCGGAAGTAAATTCAGAGCATTATCTGCTCCGTAATGGGCCATTGCGGCTTGATGGTATCGCCGTGGACATGATTCAAGCTCCGAAACTGGAGCCTCGAATCATGCGCTACGAACTCAGCGAGTATGAATGGACTGCTATCAAGCCGATGCTGCCAAACAATCCTCGTGGCGTTCGGCGTGTAAATGACCGTCGCGTGCTCAATGGCATCTTTTGGGTCCTACGTTCAGGTACACCGTGGCGCGACCTGCCAGAGAACTATGGGCCATACACGACTTGCTACAATCGCTTCGTGCGCTGGCGACAGGCTGGCATCTGGGACCAGATCATGGAAGCACTGGCGGTCGCTCATGACGCGGCGGTGCAGATGATCGATACCTCGGTCGTGCGCGTGCACCAGCACGGAGCCTGCATCGCGGACAACAATCACCAAGACATGGGTCGCACGCGAGGGGGCCTGACGAGCAAGATTCACGCGGTCGTGGACGCCAACGGCCTGCCGGTCCATCTCGCCCTCACGCCCGGTGAGGCACACGACAATAGGCTTTGTTCGGTGCTCCTCAGCGCCTTGCTGCCACAAACGATGCTGCTCGCGGATCGCGGATACGACGCAGATTGGATCAGGGAGCTTGCCCGCCAGCAAGGTGCATGGGCAAACATTCCGCCGAAACGAAATCGTAAAGCCCCTATCTGCTTTAGCCCGTATCTTTATCGCCCGCGCAACTTGATCGAACGGTTCTTCAACAAGATCAAGCAATGTCGGCGTGTCGCGACCCGATACGACAAACTCGCGGCCAACTACCTGGCGTTCGTAAAACTCGCATCAATCCGAATTTGGCTGCATGCTAATGAGTCCACGCCCTAATCGGATCATGATCCAGGGGATCTCAGCCCCTGGTGTGCCCCCAGGCCTCGTCCCAGTCCTGGCCCGCGGCATCGACGACGCGGCCGTCGGCCTCGAAGAACTTGTTGGGGACCTGGAAGATCGCAAGCATCAGCCCGCCCTCGGGACACCACGCGACGTGGCGGCTGCCTGGCTCGCGCCAGACGAATTCGCCGGCCTTGGCCTCGATGCCCTTTGCCGGGCCTTCCTTGTCGACGAGGTGGCCCTCCAGAACGTAGGTCTGCTCGATATGGACGTGCTCGTGGTCGGGCAGCACCGCGCCAGGCTGAAACCGCATCAGCGCGGTCATCAGGCCGGTCGCGCGGTCGAACAGCAGCGTCTTGGCCTCGCAGCCGGGGAAGCGGGTCTGCTGCCACTCCATGCTGTCAGGGCGAACCAGGTGGGAATGGCTATCGGCGGTCTGAGAGTCCTTCGGCGTCGCAGCGTCCATGGCGATGCTCCGTTCCATTGAACCTTTAAGGGGATCATAGCAGCTTTGCTTGCGCCCGTCAGCCGGCCAGCGCGTGATCTCTTGAAACGCGGCCTGATCCGTCAGAATCCGCGTTGAGTCCGACAAAACACGAATGATGCAGCGCAGCGCACGACGCGATGTGCCAATGGGCGAACCCGGTATGAAATGAAAGAAGCCGCCAACTCGGGCGGATTACTTCTGCGGCGGCGCTTCCGGAAATTCGGGGAGCTGGTCCTTCGGATCGAACCATGAGGCGCTTTCGGAGCGCCACATATGCAGCTTCGGACGTTCCGAGATAGGGGTATCGAGGCAACCGAGCCTCAACAACACCGTATCGCGATTGGTTCGTTCCGCGACGATATGCGACCCGCATCGCGAGCAGAAATGGCGGAATTTACCGGGTGACGACTCATAACTGGATAGCTGTTCCTGGCCCCGCACCCAACGAAACCTATCGCGCGGCACGTTGCTAACTGATGAAAAGGCCGACCCGTGAGTCTTGCGGCAAGTCTCGCAATGACAATGAACGATGGGGCCGGGAGCCGCATCGACCTCGTACGCTACGCTCTTGCATAAGCAGCTTCCGGTCAGCACCGACGGTCTCCCGACTAAATTTAGAACAATGGATTATCCAGCTTCCTCGCATTTGTGCCAAGCGCGGATCTCGCGCAAGTTGGCCCATTGGTTCACTGACGTGCTGGCCGGCCTCGGTTTGGGTGTGGCCGTGGAGCCTGTCATGCGGTGGCTGACCAAGCCAACGCCAATCCACGGTAGCCATAGGAGATTAGCGTGCGCGTCAACAAACCTGTCGGTGACAACGCCCGCAGGGGCGCAGCAAGCGCCTCTCTTCAGTCGCGGGCCGCAAACGCAATTTCGATCGTTGTCCCGGCGGGGCTACTTTGAGTTCGGATTGTCCCAGCCAGCTGTTCAACCAAGCCTTGAACGATCCGACTACCGAGCCCGGGACTCGTCGTGTGATTCGATCCTTCAGGAAGCCCTTTGCCGTCGTCAGCAAAGATCAGGTGATAATTAGCCCCCTTGGCTTCGAGGCGGATCACGACCGAACCTGGCCACGCCTCGTCGAAGGCGTGTTTGGTTGCGTTCATCATCAACTCGGCCACGATCAAGGATAACAGCATGGCCTTGCCTCTTCGCAGTCTGATTGAAGATGGACTTACGACAACGAGAACGTTGCTGTTGCCGATCGAGGCTAAAATATCCTGGCAAAGAGCTTCCAGAAATGGCGTCACTTCAACGTCCTGTATCTCAGGACTATAAAGCCGCCGATTGATGCGACTCATAATTTCAAAGCGCCGTTCGGCCGAATCGATCACCTCTGCCGCTTTGCTGGGGTCGCGTCGGATCGCATCGCGGTTCTGCCGTAGAAGCGCAGAAACGTTCTGAAGATTATTGGCAGTGCGGTGCTGTAACTCACGAAACAATTCCGCTGACAGATCACGCTCCTTTTCCAGCTCTCTCAACGTTTCGTTGAGCCCGCGTGTCGACAGCAGGAGAATCGTGGACGTAAGCACGTAAAGAAGGATCGTGAGCTGGCCGGTCGGCCACTCCAGCGCAAAGGTTCCGCGCGTCGGTAACCACAAATACCAGGCAATGATGCCACCAACGACCGCAGCCAAATTGCCGGCAAGTCGCCCGCCGACCAGCGAGCAAACGACCATTGCTGGGAAGAGCGTGACATATGGGATTTTAATGTAGGGATCCAACAGTTCGCAACCGCCCAATGCCAGAACCAAAACAAACAGGGCGATCGTATATCCGGACGGTTTGTCCTGATATCTTCGCAGAACACCAATAAAATCAACGACCCGCATCAAATAGCCCAACTACCCTCATCTTCGGCGATTGTGCTGCAGGAATACAGTCATTTGTCTTGGGAATTTCGACGCAGGCGGTACGTTCGGTCGGGTTCTAGCGCAGGTCGTTCCGTCGCACCCCTGGTCTTGGTTGTCTCCCGCGCGCTTGCGCAAAAGACCGTGGCAGCATTCCCCGCTTGGTGGCTGTCTTGCGGGAGGACCTGAAATGCGCCAGCATTTCGCGCCAGTCCAGCAGCCATCCGCGCTATCTCGCCGTAAAGGGTACCAGTCGTGAAGATCGTGGATCTCAGCCGTGAGCTCTACCACCGCACCCCGAGCTATCCGGGCCATCCCGCCATCATCCACGGCGTCTGGAAGACCCACGAAGACGCGTTCGCCGAATCCGGCAACTTGCACGGGCTTTCCTCGATGTTCATCACGATGCCCGACCACGCCGGCACCCACATCGACGCGCCCCGACACTTCGACAAGACCGGCCAGCCGATCAGTGAGTACCCGCTGGAGAACTGCATCGTGCCGGGGATCTGCATCGACCTGCGCCACATCGCACCGCGTGCCGAGATTACGTCCTCCGATCTCGAAGCGGCCGTTGAGAAAGCCGGCGTGCCGGTGCCGAAGGGCGGCACCGTGCTGCTCTGCACCGGCCATCACGAGCGCACCTTTCCGCGCAAGGAATATGCGACCGACAACTCCGGCGTGAATGTCGCCGCCACCGAATGGCTGGCCAGGCAGGGCATCGTGCATTTCGGCATCGACTCGATGCGGCCCGGCCCGGAAGGCAAGGTGAATTTGCTCGTTCACAAGGCGTGTTTCGACCTCGATATCACCCACATCGAGAGCCTGTGCAATCTGGAAGCACTGCTCGGCGCCGGCCAGTTCACCTTTATCGGCCTGCCGATGAAGTGGCGCGACGGCACCGGCTCGCCGATCCGCGCGGTGGCCGTGTTCGATATGTGAGACGCAGACCAAGCTGAAACAAGGTGACCCGGCGCAAGCCGGGCAATTCAGGCCGGGGAGAAACACAATGTCCGGTAAAAAATCCGCGCACCGATCGCGCCGCGAAGTTTTGAGGGCCGCCGGCCTCTTTACCGGAGCCGCCGTGGCGTCATGCCTCGGGCCGGCCGGTGCGACAGCGGCGGGCTATCCCGAACGCCCTGTCAAGATCATCGTGCCGTTCGCGCCGGCCGGGCCGACCGATATCATGGCGCGTATTCTTGTCGCGCATCTCGCCGACGCCATCGGCGGCACGCTGATCGTCGAAAACAAGCCCGGCGCCGGCGGCAATATCGGGATCGGCGCTGCGGCACACGCCGAGCCGGACGGCCACACGCTGCTGATCACGTCGAGCGCCTACGTCGTCAATCCCGGTCTCTACGCCAAAATCCCCTACGATCCCTACACGGATTTCGCGCCGATCGCCGAACTCGGAACTTCGCCAAACGTAATTCTGGTCGATCCGAAGCTCGGCGTGAATTCGATTCCCGACCTGATCGCGCGTGCCAAGGCCAATCCCGACGAGCTCAATTATGCGAGCCCCGGTATCGGCACGACGCCGCATCTGTCCGGCGAACTGTTCAAGATCGTCGGCCGGATCCAGATCACGCATGTGCCATTCTCCGGCGCAGGCCCGGCGATCCAGGCCGTGCTCAGCGGCACCACGCAAATTGCCCTCGCGGCCCTGCCGCCGGCACGTCCGCATATCGAATCCGGCGCCTTGAAGGCGCTTGCCGTCACCGGCGCCCATCGCTGGTTCGATTTGCCTGATGTGCCGACGATGGTCGAACTCGGCTACACCGATTTTATCTCCGACACGTTCCAGGGCTTTCTGGCACCTGCGAAAACGCCGCCTGCCATCGTCGATCTGCTATCGACCAAGTCGATCGAAATTTTGAAGACGCCTGCTATCGCGGAGCAATTGCGCAACAATGGCTTCGAGGTCATCGCCAACGGGCCCGACGGCATGCGCAAGCGCATCGCCGACGAGGTGCCGAAATGGCGTGACATCGTCGCCAAGGCCGGCATCAAGCCCGTCTGATCAACATTCAGCGGGCTCGATGCGGGGTCTTCTTCAGCTTCGATCCGGCCGCGGAACGTCGATGCCATGGGCCGAATATTCACTGATCTTGTTCCGCAACGTGCGAACGGACATGCCGAGCACACGCGCCGACGCGGTACGATTTCCACGGGTGCTGGCAAGTGTCTCGATCACGAGATCGCGTTCGACATCTCTGACAGGTAAGCCGACCAGCCATCGCGTCAGACGGCGTCGCGAGGCATCAGATATCGGCAAATCGGGGGACGGCCGCAGCATGCGAGATACTCCACTGTACAAACGATTCTCAACCCCGCCCCAGAGGACAAGAACGAGGTTAACGAATTCTTAACGGGATCTTTAAATTTGGAATCGGACAAACCGGCGGGCGCCGTATGTCGGCCACATTCCTGAAGAGGCAGAGCCGGCCGATTCGCCGATTCAGCGTCGACCAGATTCGAGCAGGCGATCAACCGGGGTTCTTCAACACCACACCAACTAGAGTCGCGCCTTGGGCGACAGCGGGATTCGAAAAATCCTGAAGCCGGCGATATCGGGAAATGCTTCCGCCGCTTCCGCCGATACCAACGTCAAAACCGCAGCCGGCACCTCGCCACCGATCAACCGATCGATCGCTTTCGCCTCACCTTTGCTTAGTTGGACTTCAGCCGCCCCCGCCGCCACGATCCCGGTCCTGACATTGCCGTTGGACGCTGATGGCTCGCCATCTATCGCAATGTTTTTATTGGCCAGATCGGATACCGATCTGATTTCCGGGCGCGCCATGACGAGGGCAACCAGAAAATCAGGATCGATCGCCGAGACGGATGCGGTCATGTCGGCATCGCCGGGCGACACGGTTTCCTGATGATCGGCACGGTCGCTATTATCAACTTCCGGTTCCGGCGCCAAAACCGCGGCGGCGACCGTCAATCGCTCCGCGACCGCCGTAGCGGCCATCACCAGGTCCCGTGGTGTTCGCGTCGTGGAAGCGGCAGCCGCATCAGCCGTGGGATGCGAATCCGCGATCCTTGTTTGCGCAGGTTCGGAAGTGTTGGCGGCGCTGGCCGCGGGCTGCGGATCCACGTTCTTTGCTTGCGTGGGTTTGGAATCGGCAGCGAGACCCGCCAGCCTCGCGTGCGGCATTTCGTTGGAATTTGGTGCGGCCTGTCTGGAATTTGCTGCGCCCTGTCTCACGACACGAGCATGCGCCGCGGGCTTCGCTCTTTGTCCGCGGATCGCTATCTCGCGGTGGACCAAAGCTTTCGGCAGAACCTGCGGAGGTTGCCCAGCTGCGCGCTGCGCCTGTATCGACAACGATTGCCGGGACCACGCCATATAGGACTGGCAAAGGCTGTTACATGGCAATCCGTCGACATACACGATGTCAGGTGGATCCAGCGGCGTGGCTTCCGAATTTCCCGCAGAACCGAGAAACAAAACGCAGGACAGCAATACCCATTTCCTCATCATGACTACTCCATTTGGGCGCGCAGATGTTTGGGGCGCCGAATATTCGATGGAGGCTCACGCACGACGGAACAATCACGGTCCGTGCGGCCCTAAAAAATCTAATAAAGGCCGGTTAGCTCACGATTCCGACGAAAAAACGGCCGGGTCTTGCATCGGTATTTCTGAACCGCGTTTTGCCGGAAAGATGCATTCTCGATCGTCAGAAGGCCTGCGTAACGAGCACTCAACCACGCGAGCTCCGATCACAACTGCAGCACGGATGATGGTACTACCGTGAGAGATTTTCTTCGCCGCGTCTCTCGCGTGCGCAACTTCAGGTGTCGCGCACCTACTCGACCACTATGGCGCGCCCTGAAAAATCGCTCGCACTGGATCGAGGTCAGCCCAGCCGCCAGCCGACCTCGGCGGCAAAGCTCTGGTAGAACTCAGGCTCGTAAGCGCGCTCCGGTGTTTGCCGGACGCGCTCATCGAGGCGGTGGGCGTCCTCGCCAACCAGAATGCGCCAGCGCTCGGCCTTGACGCCATCGAGAATGATCTTCGCGGCAGCAGCCGCAGTGGTCGGCGCATCCTCGCGAAAACTGCGGGCGCGCTCGGCCGCGGCGGCCTGCACATCCTCATCCGACATCATTGATGCGTCGATGCCGGCCGTGGTGAGGCGGACGCGGGTCTGCGCGATTTCGTTCTCGTTCAGGCGCTCGGAATCGGTGCCGCTCTGTACTTTTCGCGAATTCGAAACGATCGAGGTTCCGATATGGCCGGGCATGACCACGGAGCACTTGATGTGCGGCGCGTTGAGCCGGAGATCGTTGATCAGCGCTTCGGTAAATCCCTTCACCGCGAATTTGGCGGCACTATAGGCGGTGTGCGATACGCCAGGTCCGACGGAAGCCCAGAACCCGTTGACGCTGGAGGTATTGACGATGTGGCCCTCGTCGGCCTTTTGCAGCAGCGGCAGAAAGGTGCGGACGCCGAGATAGACGCCGCCCCAGC
>WNEZ01005702.1_pt1 | contig 10917 bp, 10 predicted proteins | sample 5400521 | NCBI WGS metagenome assembly WNEZ01 (sample SAMN13153339, study PRJNA577476) | soil metagenome | isolation source: 120 cm saprolite under Douglas fir tree site 2 hole 1 replicate 1 | place: USA:California | collected 2015-04-18
CGACCGCGGCCGGAATGACGTCGCGCTTGTCGGCGATCGCCGAGGCGCCGAACACGAGCACGAGCTCGGCGCCCGCCTGGAGCACCTCGTCGAGCGCGCGGGCGAGCGCCGCCGTCTCGTGCGGCACGCGCCGCTCCGCGACGATGCTTGCGCCGGCGGGGGCGAGCCGTTCCGCCGTCACGCGCAGCGTCTTCTCGATCACCTTGTCGGCGAGGCCCGGCAGCACGGTCGAGATCACGCCGACCTTGCGGATCTTGTAGGGCGCGACCTTGACCAGCGGCTTTGCGGCGAGCGCGGCGGCGAGCGCCTGGTCGCGCGCGGCCCCGGTGACCGCGAACGGAATGATTTTCACGGTGGCGATCATTTTCCCCACGACCACCGGCGCGAAAGCGTCGAGCGTCGCCAGCGTGATGTCGGGATCGACCTGGTTGAGCCGGTCGATGCCGTCACGATCGACGACGAGCACGCCCGCCGCTTCGGCAAAAAGATTGGCCCGCCCCGTGAAAGCGCGGTCGACATGGACGCCCTCGCCCGCGACCGCGGCGGCGATCTCGGCGGCGGCGACATCTTCCGAGACGTCGCCCGGCTCGAGTCGCGCCACCGTGATCGCCGGAATGCCGGCCGCCGCGAGCGCCGCGATCTCAGGCTCGCCGACCACCGTGCCTTTCTTGAGCGTAAGCCCGCCCTTGCGGATCGAATGGACGACGATCGCGCCCTTCGCCTGGTCGGGCGGGACGGCGCCGAACTTCATGCCGCCTTCTCCGCCTTCTCTGCCGGCAGGCGCAGCGCCGCCGTGACCTGGCCGAGGATCGCGACCGCGATCTCGGGCGGCGACACCGCGCCGATGGAGAGGCCGATCGGCGCACGGATGCGCGCGATCGCGTCGTCGCCGATGCCCTGCTGTTTGAGCCGCTCGACGCGTCGCGCGTGCGTCTTTCGCGAGCCGAGCGCGCCGATATAGAAGCAGTCGCGTTCCAGCGCGTGGGTGAGCGCCGGATCGTCGATCTTCGGATCGTGGGTGAGCGCGACGAAGGCGGTGTAGCCGTCGATGTTGAGCGGCGGCAGCGCCGTGTCGGGCCATTCCGCGATCACCTTGACGTCGGGAAAGCGCTCCGGCGTCGCGAAGGCGGTGCGCGGATCGACGATCACCACGTCGTAGCCGACGAGCTTCGCCATGGGCGCGAGCGCCTGGCTGATGTGTACGGCGCCGGTGATGACGAGCCGCGGCGGCGGCACGTAAACGGTAAGAAAGACCTGTCCCTGCGGCGTCTCCACCATGCCGCTTTTGCCGCTGCGCAGCGCCGCCTCGAGCGTGGCGCGCAGCGGATCGGACGCGACGTCCTGCTTGCGCACGAAGCGCTGAGTGCCGGTCGCGACGTCGGTCACCACGATGGCGGCGCGGCGCGCCGCGCGCTCCGCGTTGAGAGATTTGAGGATGTCGAGACGCATCGCCGCCTAGTCCACTTTCTCGACGTAGACGCGGATCGTTCCGCCGCACGACAGGCCGACCTTCCATGCGGCCTCGTCGGCGACGCCGAATTCCAGCATCTTCGGCTTGCCGCTGTCGATCACGTCGAGCGCCTCGGCGACCACCGCTCCCTCGACGCAGCCGCCGGACACGGAGCCGAGAAAATTGCCCTCGCCGTCGATCACCAGGTTCGAGCCGACCGGCCGCGGCGCCGAGCCCCAGGTCTCGACCACGGTCGCCAGCGCCACGTCCTTGCCGGCCTTGCGCCAGTCCTCGGCGGCTTTGAGAATGTCTTCGTCGCGCGCCAGCATGGTGGTCTCCCTATTTCTCTCCTCGTCATGCCCGCGCTTGTCGCGGGCATCCACGTCTTGTTTTCGGCAAGGCGTGGATGGCCGGGACAAGCCCGGCCATGACGACTGGGTATATATTACGCCACTTTCCTCAACCAAGCCTTTGGATCGCCCGCCCGCGCGTGCGCGGACAGCGCCCGGCACAGCTCGGCCATGGATTCGAGATTGTGGATCGGGCGGAATTCATCGACCGCCGGCAGCATGGTGCGGATGCCCTTGGCCTTGGCCTCGAACCCTTCGAAGCGCAGCAGCGGATTGAGCCAGATCAGCCGGCGGCACGAGCGATGGAGCCGGTCGATCTCGAAGGCGAGGCGATCGTCGGGATCGCGCTCCAGCCCGTCGGTGATCAGGAGCACGATGGCGCCCTGCCCGAGCACCCGGCGGCCCCAATGCTTGTTGAACGCCTGCAGCGAGGTCGCAATGCGCGTGCCGCCCGACCAGTCGACCACGTTGGCCGAGCAGAGGCTGAGCGCCTCGTCCGGATCGCGCGCCTTGAGCGCGCGCGTCACGTTGGTGAGCCGCGTTCCGAAGAGAAACGAATGCACACGCTTTCGCGCATCGGTGATCGCGTGGAGGAAGTGCAGGAAGAGCCGCGTGTAGTCGCTCATCGAGCCGGAGATGTCGAGCAACGCGACGATCGGCGGCATCTTTGTCTTCGGTCCGAGATATTTTAGATCGATGATGGCGCCGCCCGCCTTGAGGCTCGAGCGCAAGGTGCGCCGCATGTCGATCAGATGGCCGTGCCGGTCGCTCGCGAGCCGGCGCGTGCGCACCTCGTCGAGCGAGAGCACGAGACGGGAGATCGCCTGCCTGGCGGCGGCGATCTCGCCCGTCGTCATCTGGGCGAAATCCTTTTTCTGCAGGACCTCGCGATCCGACACGGTGAAGGTCGCGTCGATCTCGGTGTCGCGCTCGCGTTCCTTGAGCTGGTCGTCGAGGCCGGCAAACAGCGCCTCCTGCACGCGCGTCGCGCCCGGCGGCGGCGCCTTCGGCGCGTCGCCCGGCGCCTGCGGCAGCATCATGCCGAGGAGCTGGTCGAGATAGCCGCGCTTGCGGAAGAAGATCTCGAAGGCCTGGCGGAAGATCAGCGAATGCTCGTGCCGCTTCACGAACACGGCGTGCAGCGTCCAGTAAAAATCCTCTTTGGTGCCGACGCCGGCCGCTTTCACCGCCTCGAGCCCATCCAACACAGTGCCAGGGCCGACCGGGAGGCCGGCGACGCGCAGCGCGCGCGCGAAATGCACGATGTTGTCGGCGAGACGGCCGTCTTTCGCGTCGTTCGGCCTGTCGATCATCGAAAAGGCTACTCCGCGGCGCGCAGCTCCGCGCGCACCTGGTCGATCAGCTCCTTGGCGCCCGAGCCTTCGAAGCGCGCGATGTCGTCCTGGTACTTGAGCAGCACACCGAGCGTGTCGGACACCGTCGCCGGATCGAGCGCGACCGCGTCGAGCTCGGCGAGCGCGCTCGCCCAGTCGAGCGTCTCCGCGACTCCCGGCGCCTTGAACAGATCCTGCTTGCGCAGCGCCTGGACGAAATGCACGACCTCCTGCGACAGCCGCTTGCCGATGCCCGGCACCTTCGTGCGCACGATGCTGAGCTCGCGCTCGGCGCTCGGATAGCCGATCCAGTGATAGAGGCAGCGCCGCTTGAGGGCGTCGTGGATCTCGCGCGTGCGGTTCGAGGTCACCACCACGATGGGCGGTTGCGCCGCCTTGACGGTGCCCATCTCCGGGATGGTCACCTGGAAGTCCGCCAGCACCTCGAGCAGGAAGGCCTCGAATGCCTCGTCGGTGCGGTCGAGTTCGTCGATCAGCAACACCGGCGCGCCGGCCGTGTCGGGCTCGAGCGCCTGCAAGAGCGGGCGCTTGATCAGATAGCGCTCGGAGAAGACGTCGTGCTCGAGCCGGTTGCGGTCGACATTGCCTTCGGCCTCGGCGAGCCGGATCGCGATCATCTGCTCGGCGTAGTTCCACTCGTAGACGGCGGCGGCGACGTCGAGCCCTTCGTAGCACTGCAGCCGGATCAGCCGTCGGCCGAGCGTCTGCGACAGCACTTTGGCGACCTCGGTCTTGCCGACGCCCGCCTCGCCCTCGAGGAAGATCGGCCGCCCCATGCGGAGCGCCAGGAAGAGCACCGTCGCGAGCGAGCGGTCGGCGAGGTAATTGGCCTCGCCGAGCAGCGCGAGCGTCTCATCGATGGAGCTGGGGACCGGGCGCGCCGTCGTTTTCATGGCCCCAACTTATACGCTGAGGCCCTCCAATACGAGGTCCGGCCGCTGCATGCCGGGGGTGCGGTAAACGACATTGCCGGACGAGTTCACCGACTGGTCTCGGGCGCGCTCATGGGGATCACGCGCGCGACCGTCCGCAGGATGTCGTAGATCACCGCCGTCGACCAGCCGAACAGCAAGACGCCGTTCATCGCCGCCATCGGCCCGAGCAGCCGCCACTGCTTGACCGGCAGCACGTCGCCGTAGCCGAGCGTGGTGTAGTTGACGAAGGCGAAATAGAACGCGTCGGTCTGCTCCTGGACGGCTTCGACCCAGCGATAGGTGGTCGCCCAGATGCCGACTTCCACGATGTGTGCCGCCATCAGGACGGTGACTGTCGCCGTCATGACGACGACGAGCCGCATGCGGACATTCGCGGCCTGCGTCGCCAAGGCCGCGCGATGCGCCGTCCACGTCACGACCGTCATGATGACGGCATGCACCGAGATGTTGACGAGACTGGCGAGCAGTCCGACCGGGAGCTGCCCTTGCAGCAGATCGATGTTCTCGAACATGTCCCTCTCCGTCTTCATCGGGCGGGGCCGCGTCCCCCACGATTTGTATCCGATTCTCGGTTGTGATTAGTTTTTCCGAGAAATTCGCACGAGACGGAGAATGGAAATGCCTGGACTGCCAACGACGCTTCAAAGCCACGCATGGCATCGCCGTCACCTGCTGCGGCGCGTCCCGCGCCACAGCCCGCGCCGCAAGCCGCGCCTCAACCCGCGGCGCTCGGGCCGATCCCGCCGCTGCCGCTTCGCGTTCGGATGCAGATCCTGCGGGCCTGCGGCGCCGAGCAGCGGACGTTCTGCGCGAACGTGCCGGCCGGTCAGGGCCGCATCGTCGAGTGTCTCGCCACCAATGGGACGTCGCTCTCGCCGGGGTGCCGCCAGGCGATCGTTACCGCGACGCGCTGACGGAGTCGCACGACGGCGGCGGCCGGATGCTTATTCCTCCAGCATCGTCTGCACGAACGAGGCCGGATCGGCGCAGAATTCCCGGATGAGCCGGAAGTGCTCGGTGTCTTCGAGCGTCACGGGCTCAAGGCCGTACTTCGTCAGCCGCAGCAGGCGTGCGTTCGGATAGGCCATCAGGATGGGCGCGTGGGTCGCCATGATCACCTGGCAGATCCCGGACCCGTCCATGCGACGCAGCAGCTTGAGGAATTCGATCTGCCGCGACGGAGAAAGCGCCGATTCCGGCTCATCGAAGATGAAAATGCCTTGGCGGCGGCACCGCTCATCGAAGAAACGAAGAAAGCCTTCGCCATGCGAGTGGGAGAGGAAATCGGGCGGCGCACCGTCCGCGTCGCGCGCCGCTTCGTCGAGATAGCGTGCGACCGAAAAGAAGCTCTCGGCGCGGAAGAACCAGCCGTTGGTGATCTTCGGCAGCCAGCTCGCGCGTAAAGCCTCGGCGAGGCGCCCGCCCATGACCTCGACGGCGCGGGAATGATCGACCGGCATGTAGCCTTTGCCGCCGCCCGCCTCGTCGTAGCCGGCGAGCGCCGCGATGCCTTCGAGCAACGTCGATTTTCCCGTGCCGTTCTCGCCGACGATGATGGTGACCGCGCGGTCGAAGCCGAGCTCGAAATTGCTTTTGCTGAATAGCGGGAGGCAAAACGGGTAGCTCTCGGGCTCCTTGACCCGCGACGCGTCAAACCAGATGCGCCGAAGATACGGCGCCGGCATGTTCACATCACGCCTGCGCCGCGAGCTCATGGCGGCGCCTTCGGAGCCGCGTTTGCGTGGTGCCGCAAATCACCCCGCCGCCGCGACCGCGCGGCGCGCGAGCACGCCGATGAGATGCGCGCGATACTCGGCGCCGCCGTGGATGTCGCTCGCCATGCCGGCCGCCGGCACGGAGAGTCCCTCCAGCGATTTCGGCGAGAAGCGTTTCTTGAGCGCCTCCTCGAACGACTTCACGCGGAACACGCCGGACGCACCGGCGCCCGTCACCGCCACGCGGATCTCCGAGGGCCGCTTCGCCACGAACACGCCGACCAGCGCGTAGCGTGACGCCGGATTGCGGAATTTCTGGTAGGCCGCCTTCTTCGCCAGCGGGAAGCTCACCTTGGTGATGATCTCGTCGGGCTCGAGCGCGGTCTCGAACAGGCCCTTGAAGAACTCGTCGGCCACGATCTTGCGCTTGGTGGTGATGATCGTTGCGCCGAGACCGAGGCAGGCCGCCGGATAGTCCGCGTTAGGATCGTTGTTGGCGACCGAGCCGCCGAGGGTGCCGCGATGGCGCACCGCGGGATCGCCGATCATGTGGGCGACCGCGGCGAGCGCGGGGATCGCCTGCTGCACCGTCGTCGAGGCTGCGACGTCGGCGTGCCGCGCCAGGGCGCCAATGACGAGCGAGCGGCCCTTGAGCTCGATGTTGGACAGCCCTTCGACACGGTCGAGATCGACGATATTGGCGGGCGAGGCGAGCCGCAGCTTCATCGTCGGCAGCAGCGTCATGCCCCCGGCGAGCAGCTTGGGATCTTCCAGCTTGCCCATGAGGTTCTGCGCCTGCCGCAGGCCGCTCGCGCGATGATAGGTGAAGTTGTACATCGGTTCTGCTCCGTCACTGCGCCGCCTGGCGGCTCTGATTGCGTTTCTGGATCGCCGACCACACCGCCTGGGCGGTCGCCGGCATGCTGATGTCTTCGCTGCCGATCGCGTCGGTGACTGCATTGATCACGGCGGCGGGCGCCGCGATCGCGCCGGCCTCGCCGCAGCCCTTGATGCCGAGCGGATTGCTCGGGCACTTGGTCACGGTGGTGCCGACCTTGAAGGACGGCAGGTTGTCGGCGCGCGGCATGGTGTAGTCCATGAGCGAGCCGGTCACGAGCTGACCGTCCTTGTCGTAGACCGCATTCTCGAGCAGCGCCTGACCGACGCCCTGGGCGATGCCGCCGTGGACCTGGCCCTCGACGATCATCGGGTTGACCACGACGCCGAAATCGTCGACCGCGGTCCAGTTCACGATGGCAGTGTCGCCGGTCGACGGATCGATCTCGACCTCGCAGATGTGGCATCCGGCCGGGAAGGTGAAATTGGTCGGATCGTAGAACGCGCCTTCCTTCAGCCCGGGCTCGAGCTGCGCGCCGCTGAACTTGTGCGCGATGTAGGCGTTGAGCGTCACGTCGCCCCAGGCCGCGGACTTGTCGGTGCCGGCGACCGTGAACTTGCCGTCCTTGAACACGATGTCGTTCTCGGCCGCTTCCAGGAGATGCGAGGCGACCTTCTTCGCCTTGGCCTCGATCTTGTCGAGCGCCTTCACGAGCGCCGACATGCCGACCGCGCCGGAGCGCGAGCCGTAGGTGCCCATGCCGAACTGCACCTTGTCGGTATCGCCGTGCACGACCGATACGGTCTCGATCGGAATGCCGAGCCGCTCGGCGGCGAGCTGCGCGAACGTCGTCTCGTGGCCCTGGCCGTGGCTGTGGCAGCCGGTCAGGATCTCGACCGAGCCGGTCGGATTGACGCGCACCTCGGCGGACTCCCACAGTCCCACGCCGCAGCCGAGCGAGCCCACCGCCTGGCTCGGCGCGATGCCGCAGGCCTCGATATAGGTGGAGAAGCCGATGCCGCGCAGCTTGCCCTGCCGCTCCGCCTCGCGCTTGCGCTTGCCGAAGCCTTTATAGTCGGCGAGCTCGAGCGCCTTCTTGAGGGAGGCGTGATAGTCGCCGGCGTCGTACGCCATGATCACCGGCGTCTGGTGCGGGAAGTGCGCGATGAAATTCTTTGCCCGCAGGTCGGCGGGATCGATGCCGAGCTCGCGCGCGCCGACCTCGACCAGGCGCTCGACCACGAAGGTCGCCTCGGGACGCCCGGCGCCGCGATAGGCGTCGACCGGCACCGTGTTGGTATAGACTGCGTCGACCTCGCAGTAGATCTGCGGGATCGCATATTGGCCGGACAAGAGCGTGGCGTAGAGATAGGTCGGCACCGACGACGAGAAGGTCGACATGTAGGCGCCGAGATTGGCGACGGTCTTGGCGCGCAGCGCCGTGATCTTGCCGTCGCCGTCGAACGCCATCTCGGCGTGGGTGACGTGGTCGCGTCCGTGCGCGTCCGCCAAAAATGCCTCGACGCGATCGGAGACCCATTTGACCGGGCGGCCGACCTTCTTCGAGGCCCACAGGCACACGACCTCTTCGGGATAGATGAAGATCTTCGAGCCGAACCCGCCGCCGACGTCGGGCGCGATGACGCGCAGCTTGTGCTCCGGCGCCATGCCGATGAAGGCCGAGATGACGAGGCGCGCCACGTGCGGATTCTGCGTCGTGTTCCACAGCGTGAAGCTGTCGCTGCCGGTATCGTAGTCGCCGATCGCGGCGCGCGGCTCCATCGCGTTCGGCACCAGCCGGTTGTTGAGGATATCGAGCTTGCTGACGTGCTTCGCCGCCTTGAAGGCGGCATCGACCGCGTTGGCGTCGCCGAGATGCCATTGGTAGATCGTGTTGGACGGGGCGACCTCGTGGATCTGCGGTGAGCCTTTCGACTGCGCGGCGGCCGGATCGGCGACGGCGGGCAGCACCTCGTAATCGACCTTGATCTTCTCCGCCGCATCCTTCGCCTGCGCCGATGTCTCTGCGACCACCACAGCGACCGGATCGCCGACATAGCAGGCCTTGGCGCTCGCGATGGCGGGATGCGGCGCCATCTTCATGGGCGAGCCGTCCTTGGAATGGATCATCCAGCCGCAGATGAGATTGCCGATCTTGTCGGCGGCAAGCTGCGCGCCGGTGAGCACCGCGAGCACGCCCGGCATCGCCTGCGCGGCCTTGGCGTCGATCGACTTGATCTTCGCGTGCGCGTGCGGCGACCGCAGAAAATGGATGTAGGCCTGGCCCGGCCGGTTGACGTCGTCGGTGTACTGGCCCTTGCCGGTGATGAAGCGGAAGTCTTCCTTGCGGCGCACCGCCGCGCCGATACCGGTCGCGCTCATGGCGGTCTCCTCCGTCGGCACCTACTCTATTCAGTCGTCGGCCGCTCTCATTCGGCGGCCTGAGAATGTGCTCCCGAGCCCATGGCCTTGGCGCCGGCCGCGATCGCCTTGACGATGTTGTGATAGCCGGTGCAGCGGCACAGATTGCCTTCAAGCTCCTCGCGAATGGTCTTCTCGTCGAGGCTGTTTCCCTTGCGGTTCACGATGTCGACCGCGGTCATGATCATGCCGGGCGTGCAGAACCCGCACTGCAGGCCGTGATGCTCGCGGAAGGCCTCCTGCATGGGATGCAGCTTGTCGCCGGTCGCGAGGCTCTCGATGGTGCGCACGTCGGTCCCGTCGGCGGTCAGCACCAGCAGGGTGCAGGACTTCACCGCCTTGCCGTTGACGTGCACCACGCAGGCGCCGCACTGCGACGTATCGCAGCCGACATGGGTGCCGGTGAGCCGCAGGTTCTCACGGAGGAATTGCACCAACAGGGTGCGCGCATCGACATCGGCAGTGACGGCCTTGCCGTTCACCGTCAGCTTAACGGCGGGCATCGAGCTTCTCCCAAATCCGGACTAATGGGCCTTGTTTTTGGTGTTCGCCGGATACCCGGCGATGGTCGCAGGCGAATTCCGGGCGTTTTTGCCCGATTTCGCGGGTTGGAACAAGAACAAGTGTTAACCCCCTGCCCTCCCGGGTCAAGGGAGGTCGCCGCATGCCGCTCCTACCCGGCGTTACTCACGGCCGCGGCGAATTTCGCAAAGAACTCGTCGGCCATTTTCTTGGCGGCGCCGGAAATCAGGCGCTGGCCGAGCTGAGCGAGCTTGCCGCCAATCTGCGCCTCGACATTGTAGGTCAGCAGCGAGCCGCTATCCTTGGGCGCGAGCCGCACCACCGCGCTGCCCTTGGCAAAGCCTGCGATGCCGCCTTCCCCTTCGCCCGAAATCTTGTATCCGTTGGGCGGGTCGAGATCGGTGAGATGCACCTTTCCTTTCCACTTGGCCTTGACCGGACCGATCTTGGTGACGGCGATCGCCTGGAATTCCGTATCGGACAGCTTGTCGAGCTGCTCGCAACCTGGAATGCAGACTTTGAGCACTTCGGCGTCGTTGAGCTTGGCCCATACGACTTCGCGCGGGGCATTGAGCTCAACCTCCCCGGTCATTGTCATCGCCATTGCGGTCTCTCCCTGTCCCAAGCCGGGCCGCGAAGCTCCGACTTAGAGCCTCCGGCCCCCGGGGGGAAGGGCGAATTCCATGACAATCGACGACGCCGCATGCGACAACGCAGCCGTGAGCCGGTAGCCACTTTGCCGGAACATGCGCTAAGTGTGTCTGCCCGGAGAACTTTTCCGCAATTGCCATGACCGAACCGCTTGCGCCCTCACCCCTGCTGATGCCGATGTTTTCGAGCGCCGCGATGCGGGCCGTCGTCGACGACCGCGCGCGCCTGCAGCGCATGCTGGACTTCGAGGCGGCGCTCGCCCGCGCGCAGGCCGCCGTCGGCGTCATCCCACACGAGGCGATCGAGCCGATCGCGTCTGCCGCCAAGATCGAGCGCTTCGATATCGCGGCGATCGCCGCGGCCGCGCCGGGCGCCGGCAATGTCCTCGCCCCGCTCGTCAAAGCCCTGACCGCCGACATCGCCAAGGAGAATCCGGACGCCGCCGGCTACGTCCATTTCGGTGCGTCCGATCAGGACGTGATCGATACCGCCACGGTGCTGGAGCTGCGCGCCGGCATCGACGCGCTGATCGCGGACCTCGATCGCGCGGTCGCCGCCTACGTGGCGCTCGCCGGACGCCACCGCCGGACCGCGACCATGGCGCGCACTTCGCTGCAGCATGCGCAGCCGATGCCGTTCGGCCTGAAGGTCGCGGGCTATGCCGGGGCCCTGGCGCGCTC
>WNEZ01005706.1_pt1 | contig 10915 bp, 9 predicted proteins | sample 5400521 | NCBI WGS metagenome assembly WNEZ01 (sample SAMN13153339, study PRJNA577476) | soil metagenome | isolation source: 120 cm saprolite under Douglas fir tree site 2 hole 1 replicate 1 | place: USA:California | collected 2015-04-18
CATCGATCTGCAAGTCTTGTCGCATTCGATCCCCGGCCTGCAAGGGGTCGATGCCGCAACCGGTGTGCCATTGGCGCGGCGGGTCAATGATCGCCTCGCCGAGGCGGTGCGCGCCCATCCCGACCGGTTCGCCGGCTTTGCGGCACTGCCGACCGCCGATCCCAAGGCCGCAGCGGACGAACTCGAGCGCACCGTCACCAAGCTCGGCTTCAAGGGTGCGATGGTCAACGGGCTGACCGGCGGCCTCTTTCACGACGACGAGCGGTTCTGGCCGATCTACGAGCGGGCGCAGGCCTTGGACGTGCCGATCTACATCCACCCGGCATTGCCGCAGCAAGCCGTGATCGAGGCCTACTACAAGGGCTATGTCGAGAAGCATCCGGGCATCCTGCGTGCCGCCTGGGGGTTCACCGTCGAGACCGCGACCCAGGGCATCCGCTTTGTGCTGAGCGGTGTGTTCGACGCCTATCCCGGCCTCAAGATCATCCTCGGCCATATGGGCGAGGGGCTGCCGTTCTATCTCTGGCGCATCAGCCACGGGCTGCGCGGCAGTATGAGCGAGACGACGTTCCGCGACATCTTCTGCGAGCATTTCTGGATCACGACCAGCGGCTTCTTCTCCGACCCGGCGCTGGTGTGCTGCATGATGGAGATGGGGATCGACCGCATCCTCTTTTCGGTCGACTACCCGTTCATGGACAACCCGCCCGGCGCGGAGTGGATCAAGACCCTGCCGCTCTGCGCCGAGGACCGCGAGAAATTGCTGAACGGCAACGCCAAGCGTCTGCTGAAACTTTAAATTGCGACAATCGCCATCCCGTGGGCCTTCAGCCCACGGACTTGATCCGTGGGGAAGGCCGGGATCCATCAATCCGCTTTCCGAGCGGTTGAACGGTGGATCCCGGCCTTCGCCGGGATGACAGAAAACAGAAACCCAGGGGAGGACACGATGAAGTCTACACATATTCTTGCCGGCATCGGTCTTGTTGCTCTGGCGACGCCGGCGGGCGCACAATTGCTCAACCACAAGGATCTGTCATTGGCCACCGCCTTGACGATCGCGACGACCGCCGCCGAAACCTGCAAGGGCCAGGGTTACCGCGTCTCGGCCACCGTGGTCGGCCGCAACGGCGAGGTTATCGTCCAGTTGCGCGGCGACGATTCCGGGCCCCATACGATCGAAAACAGCTTCAAGAAAGCCTACACCTCGCGCACTTTCCGCATCCCGTCGGGCGAATTCGTGCAGCGGGTCAAGGACAACCCGACGACCGGCGCGGTGCATCTGACCAACATCGTCGCCGCGCAAGGCGCGCTGCCGGTCAAGATCGGCGACGAGGTGATCGGCGCGGCCGGCGTGTCGGGTGCGCCCGGCGGCGACAAGGACGAGGCCTGCGTCAAGGCCGGCCTCGACAAGGTCGCCGATCAGCTCAAATAGTCCGGCGACGGCTCGGTGGCAGTCAGCCGGACGTAGAACCGTCCTGCGTCCTTCGAGACGGCGCTTCGCGCCTCAGGATGAGGTAGGTTTGTCATGGGATGAAGGAAGAACCTCATCCTGAGGAGCCCGCAACGCGGGCGTCTCGAAGGACGCATAGTGCCCGTTCCCGGGTGCGTTCAGCCTTCCCCGTAACGAATTTCGAGCACCTCGATCGGCTCGGGCCCGGTCGGGGTGCGCAGCTCGACGGTGTCGCCCTCATGCGCCTTCAGGAGGGCGCGGGCGATCGGCGAAATCCAGCTCACTTGGCCGCGATCGAGGTCGGCCTCGTCGATGCCGACGATCGTCACAGTCTTCTCGGCGCCATGCTGATTGGCATAGGTGACGCTGGCCCCGAAGAAGACCTGGTCGCGCCTTGTCTGCTGGCGCGGGTCGACCACCAGGGCCACCTCCAGCCGCTTGGTGAGGAAACGGATACGCCGGTCGATCTCGCGCAGCCGCTGCTTGCCGTAGAGGTAATCGCCGTTTTCCGAACGGTCGCCATTGCCCGCCGCCCAGGCCACGATTTCGACCGTTTTCGGGCGCTCCTCGCGGGCGAGTCGGCGCAGCTCGTCCTGCATGCGGCTATGACCCTCGGGTGTCATGTAGTTCTTGACCCCGGCGGGGATGACCGGCTCCTCGTCGGGCAGCTCCAGCTCGTCGTCCGACTCCTTGACGAAGGCCTTGCTCATGGGGCGAGGAACCGGTGGGCGACCGCGGCGTGCATCGCGATCCCCACCGCCATACAGTCTTCGTTCAGCATCATGCGGTTGGAGTGGCACGGCGCGATATGGTCGTGACCCTCGTGACCCGCCGGCATCACCCCGAGAAACATCATGCAGCCCGGCATGCGCTGCAGGACATAAGAGAAGTCTTCGGCACCCATCAGCGGCGCCGGGCTGTCGATATAGTTGTCGGCGCCGAGCAGGTCGCTCGCGACGCCCCGGGCGAAATCGACAAAGCCGGCGTCGTTGACCGTCACCGGGTATCCCCGCCGGATCGCGACATCGGCCTCGCACAGATGCGCCGCGGCGATGTTGGTCGCAATCCGCCGGATGCCGTCATGGGCCAGCTCGCGCGCCTCCTCGGAGGTGGCGCGCACGGTGCCGCCCATCTCGGCCGTCTCGGGGATCACGTTGAGGGCGGTGCCGGCGCTCACCTTGGCGCAGGTCACCACGACCGGATCGAAGACGTCGATCCGGCGGGTGACCATGGCCTGCAGCGCCAGCCCGATCTCGAACGCGACGGGGATCGGATCGATGGCGTGGTGCGGCATCGAGGCGTGGCCGCCGCGCCCCTTGATCTTGATCGTCCAGGTGTCGGCCGAGGCCAGTATCGGACCTGGTTTCCCAAAGATGGCTCCGGCCTTGACGACCGGGTGGATATGCAAGGCGAACGCAGCATCGGGTTTGGGATCGGCGTCGAGCAGCCCGTCCTTGATCATCAGCCGGGCACCGCCATAGCCCTCCTCGCCCGGCTGGAACATGAACTTGACGGTGCCGGCGAACTGGTCGCGATGCCGGTGCAGCAGGTGCACCGCCTGGACCAGCATCGCCGTATGCGCATCGTGGCCGCAGGCATGCATGCGGCCGGCAATTTCGCTGGCGAAGTCGAGCCCGGTCTCCTCCGGCATTGGCAGAGCGTCCATGTCGCCGCGCAACAGGATCGTGCGGCCGATCTGTGCTCCCGGCTTTGTCCCGCTGAGCGAGACGACGAGCCCTGAGGTCGACGGCCCGCGGGCAATCTCCAGCTCGCACCCGTGCAGCGCGTCGAGCACCGCTTCGGTGGTCAGCGGCAGATTGAGCCCGAGCTCCGGCTTGGCATGAATGCGGCGGCGCAACGCCACCGCGGCAGGCAGCAACTCGCGCGCCTCGTCGAGGAAGCGGTGCAGTTCGGACATGCTCGCCATTCTCCGCGCGGTGATCGCCGATCGAACTCGCAGTCTACGTCAATTCAGCGACGGGCGCCTCATATCACGCCCTCCTCGCGCAACGCGGCGATCTCGGCCATCTCGTAGCCGAGGCTCTGCAGGATCTCGTCGGTATGCTCGCCGAGGAGCGGCGCCGGGCGGCGATAGGTGCCGGGGGTTTCCGACAGCTCGATTGGGGTCGGGGCCAGCGGCACGGTGCGGTCGAGGCCGGGATAGGCCCGCTCTTCGAGGAGGTGGGCGGCGCGGATATGGTCGTCGTCGAGCGCCTGCTGCGGCGAGTACACCTGACCGGCGACGATGCTGGCCTTTTCGAGCTCGGCGAGCGCCTCGGCGCAGCTCTTCGACGCGCACCACTCGCTCATCCGCGCTGAGATGATCTCGCCGTGATCGGCGCGCGCCTGATCGTCGGCGAAGCGCGGGTCGGCGAGCCAATGCTCCTCGCTGATCATCCGGCACCAGCGCCGGAACATCGGCTGGCCAATGACCGTCGCGATGATCCACCCGTCCGCCGTGCGGAAGATGTCGCCCGGCGCCGAGTTGAAGCCGCGGTTGCGGATCGCGGTGCGGTCGACCCCGGTCAGCGACTGCTCGATCAGTACGGAATTGGCGAAGGCGATCGCGGTGCGCAGCAACGCGCCCTCGACCTTCTGGCCGTTTCCCGACTTGCCGCGCTCGTAAAGCGCGGCCAGCGTGCCGAAGGCCGAGAGGCAGGCGGTCCCGAAATCGACCCAGGGGACCTTGCTGGCGATCGGCTGCTCGGGCATGCCGGACAGATAGACCGCGCCGCTCATCGTCTGGCCGATGCCGTCGAAGCCGTGCTTGTGGCTGAGCGGCCCGCCCGCGCCGAACCCGGTCACCGTCGTGAGGATGATGTCGGGCTTTGTCTGGCGCAGGCTGTCGAGATCGAGCGCCAAGGAGCGCAACACCGCCGGCGGCAGATTGGCGACGACGACATCGGCGGTCGCGACGAGCTTCCGGACGATCTCGCGGCCCTTTGGTGCTGCCGGGTCCAAAGTCATGCCGCGCTTGTTGCGGTTCATCGCGAGGAACATCGCGCCGCCACCCTCTGGTCCGGCGCCGACCGGGATGAAGGAGCGGTCCTCGCCGCCGCCGATCCGCTCGATGCGGATCACCTCGGCGCCGAGATCCCCCAACAGCGCGGCGCAAAACGGCCCCGCGATATAGCGCCCGAAATCGAGGATTCGAATGCCGTCGAGTACACCGGGCATAATTCCCTCCTCTAGTTCCGAACTCACCGTCATTCCCGCGAAAGCGGGAATCCAGGGCTACCGCACCGATTGCTTGCTCTGGACCCCCGCTTTCGCGGGGGTGACGCTTGGAAAATTATACTTGCGACCAATCAAACTCGGTATCGGACCCGGCGAGGAGCTGCGGCCCGCAGACCGCGGCGACGTAGGCGTGCGGAACACCGGAAGGTTCAACACGGTAACGCCGGGCGAGGCTCGCCGTCACATCAGGTAGCAGAGTGGCGAGATGACCCGCGATTAGCGCCGCAACTTCGCGCGAGAACGGGCCGGTTTGGCGCTCGATATAAACGATTCGGAGAGCGCCCGGCCGGTTGGGCTCGTGCGCGAGGCGGTCGCCGAGCCAGGCGTCGATGATCTCAAGCCCTTGCATCGGGTCGCCGGCGCGCGGGTCGCGTCCGTAGAGCCCGTCGAACACGAACAGCTCGTCGGGCGCCCGGCGCGCTCCGGCGATCGCGTCGATCGCCGGCATGCCGCCGCCCGAATGCCCCGAGAGAATGAAGCGGTCCACGGCCAGGCCGCGATCGGCGGCAAATCGCTCCAAGGCATAATCGACGAGCCGGTCGATCCCGCCATCGAGCAATGCCGGGAAGTCGTAATAGGTGTGCCGGAGCCAATTGCCGCGCGGCAGGATCGCGATGGTCGGCCTGGTTCGACCGGACAGGTCGAGGCCGCCGCGCGCCACCTTTTCGGCGAGCGGCATCGCGTCGCCCTGTTGCGAAAACCCGTGCAGATGCACGGCGACATCGGCCACTCGCGCGGCAAGCGGGATCTCGTTCCAGCGCAGGAACAGATCGGGCTGGGTCCCGGCATGGTCGCGCATCACCGGCGTGTCGCTGAGATAGGCCTCGCCCGGGAGGATGCTCTCGCCGGAAATGTCGATCGAGATCACCCGGTCACGCCGGCGCGAACAAATTCTCCTTGGTCGCGGGCTCTGGCACGCGTGCGGCCTCCGGCAGGCCGCCGCCGACGAAAGCGGGATCGCGCTGCAGGACCGGCAATACCCGGTCGGCGAAGAGGCGCATGTTGATTTCGGCCTCCTCGTGCGGCATCGCGCCGAACGAATATTCGGTGACGAGATGGTCGAGCCCGGTCAGGCGCTGCAATTCGCCGATCTTGTCGATACAGTCGTTGGGCGTGCCGACGATCTGGATGCTGACGTAGAAATCGGTTGCCTTTTGGCGTGACTCGGCGCTTTCGCCGATCTTGGCATAGGTGCGCGCCATCTTGCCGTAGCTCTCGTATCCCTTGACCGTGGCGAGGTGGCCGTCGGAGAAATGGTAGTGGTCGTCGATCGACTGCCATTTCTGGCCGAGATACTTGAAGGCGCGCTCGTGCGCTTCGTCGCGGCTCTCGGCACAGCACACATTGGTCAGGATGATCGGCGGCCGCGGCGTGTGACCCGCTTCGAGCGCGATCTCGCGATAGCGGGCGATATCGGCGGCGGCTTTCGGCCACTCGTTCTGCATCACCATCAAGAGGCCGAAGCCGAGCTTGGCCATGATCTCGGCCGAGTCGGGGCTGACCGCCGAGGCGTAGAAGCGCCGCTCGGGATGCGAGATCGGGCGCGGCCGGATCGCGGTGCGTGGGATGCGGTAGAACGCGCCCTCGTGCTCGAAGCTGTCTTGACTGAGCGCCTTGACGACGATCTGGGCTGCCTCGACAAAACGCGGCCGCGCCTCCTCCATCGGTACGCGGAACCCGGCGTATTCGACGCTCGCCGCGCCGCGCCCGAAACCGAACAGGCAACGCCCGCCGCACAGGATGTCCAAGAGCGCGATCTGCTCGGCAACCCGGATCGGGTCATGCCAGGGCAGCACGATGACGGCGGTGCCGAGGGTGATGCGGCGGGTGCGGCCGGCATAATAGCTCAACAGCTGGGGGGGCGCTGGCGACATCGCGTAACCGGTAAAGTGATGCTCGAGCGCGAACAGCGAATCAAAGCCGAGCGGCTCGGCAAGATCGCCGAGCGCCAGATGCTCGCTCATCACTGAGGCGTCGGAGCGGCCGGCCTGGCACAGCATGTTGAGCGCGACACCGACTTTCATGACGACCCTCCATCGGGTTTCGAGGAACGATCGGCCGATCGCGCGGCCGCGTCAACTGACGCCGTCTGATCGCCTGTGGCCGTCTGGGCGTCCGGTGGCGCCTTCAGCTTACGGCGGCCCTGCGGTCAGCTTTACGAAACCGAGTCCGAGGAGACGCAAATCATTCCCGAGGGCCAAATCCTTCGGAGCGGTTGCGTTCGGTAGAGCAAACGATAAGCGATTTGCGCCCGGGTTCAAGCGGGCGCGCGAGACGGTAAAGATCAACTCGACCGGTGTCTTGACCGTGCTGTAATGCACAAACAAGCCGTTCAAGAACACCCAGCAACCCTGCGCCGCGATCAAGCCGTCCGCCAGATACGGAAAGACCTCAATCACAAACCGCACATCGTGGCGCAAGGGCGGCAGCCGAAAGGTCAGCTCGGCGACCGCTGCCTCGCTCCAGGTGCTGACGACATCAGGAGGAAGGGAAAATCCAACCGGGCTGAACTCGTTCAGGTTCCCAGTCGCGCCGAAATCGATACCGGTCTTAAAATTCAGCAGCTCCACAAACCACCCCTCCGCCCCTCTTACGTCCGACAGCTCGGCTGGCACCTTCCTTACCGTGGAGTGTGCGTCCGTGCCATCTCTAGAGACGCCCTGCGGCATTTGCGCGGCCAACACCCCGACGAGAATCCCCGATTGATCAACTTTCACGCGTCGAAGAGTCGCGCTGGCAGCCACCGAGGTCTGCCGGAGCGGACGCGGTCTGGCGATCGACGACGAGCCCGCGCCGTGGATCGCCGAGCGATCAGGAGAATGTGATCGACCGAAGGATGTAGGATGCGCTCCGTTCATCCAAAGCGGACAGCGCTCCCTCATGGTTTGCCAGAAGTTCGATCGAGAACTCCGTAGAGGGGGCCGCGTGGATCGCATATTCGAGAACGCAAGGGATCTCTCTCGGTACCGTAAGGGTGACATCAGTCTCTGCGGGCACCCTCAGCGTCAGAGCCAACCGCTCGTCCCCGGGCGGTGCCCATATTCGCAAAGACATCGATGTGATCGCCTCGACCGCGCGGCACTTGAACACCATGCGGGCGCGCACCCACCCGTCGCTATAGAACCCCGTGGGTTCGCCAACGAGCACTACCTTGCTCTCTGAATTGAGAGGCGAATCCCCCGGCTCGGGTCTCGGAGGCGGCGATTCGACCTCCACGATGCGTGCCGGGGTTTCGCGGCGGCTTCTGCCTTTGCGGATACGGCGTCGGGCCGGAGGGGTCACCGGTTGCAGCCTGTCACTAGTCGGTTCAACCTTGGAGATGGATAGCTCCGTCACCATAAAGGAAAGCGACCGCACGTCCGGACCGGGTCCGGTGAACACCCGCTTCGTCCGGAAGCAGAGTGAGGTCAGACCTCCGGCCTGCACCGCATCCGCGGGCACCCAGAATGAAACGCGGTGGGTTCCTTCTTCCGACGAGCTGCAATTAAGCGGCAATTCGACCCCGCTGGCGTGAACGCCGAGGTCTTCGAGTTTCGGAAGCGTGACAGAAAGTGAGACCTCAAACCGGAACCCGGGCGCCAGCGGCAAGTCAAGCAATGTTTCGTTCAACGGCCCGGTCCAGCGATTTACGGCGCCCTGGGGACCCTCGCAATCATACCAGTTGGAGCCGGGGATCGGACCCGACATCGGGAAATTTGTCGGCTGGGAAATCGGCGCGTAGATACCGCAATCGAGCAGCGCGGCTCCGGCTCTGCCCCGGGTAAAACGGAAATGTCGCCGAGCCGCCTCATATAGCGAGATGTCAAGCGCGTTGCGCTCGCGCAGGATCGCCAGCGTCTCGGGCTGAAGCCGACTTATCTCGATCTCTCCGTCGGGATCTTCATTGCTTTTCGGTATTCCCGCCGGCGGATGTAAGCCGAGAGCGATCGACAGCAGCAACACGTCTTCCTGAAGAGATTCGACAAACCCGACGAACTGGAACCGCGCCAGGGCGCGTTCGGCCTTAGCCAGATCCGGAGGCAGGGCATAAGCATCCGGATCCGGGACTCGTCCGCCCGCCCGCTCGAAATTGAAGCCGGCCAGAAAGCTTTCTCCCGGAATATCATTGGACAGCTGCGCGGTTTGCACATTGGAGCAGAGCCCCATGATGCGATCATCCCGTACCAGCTCGTCCAGGGAGCGGCCAGCGGCCAATTTGTGAGCGGTATGGAAATGGGGATCGCGGCGCAAATGCTTCAGGTGCGATATTGTCCGGGCCACCGGCTCCCGGAGGAATACGATCGGCCTCACATCCTTCGGAAGGAGATCAAAAACCCCGCAAGTAAAATGGCCTTGGAAGAGGCGATATTGCTCGATTTCCTTCCGGTCGATATCGAGGAAGGTCAGCCAGTCGGTCGCCGGCATTATTTGAGCAACCGGGTATTGATTGCTTAGGAAGCGGCGCAGCGCCATGCCGGCGGTCTTCGGAATGTGCAGATAAAAGATGCGCGGGCGTGGCGGCGCCCAAACGGCTTGATCGGTCATAGGGGGATGATAGCGGCCTGGTGCCGGTCACGCCGATTCAACAAAGGTTTACTGACCCCTATGCCATGAAGCGCAACTGTCATCACCTTTGCCCAATCATGCGGTTTGGCAGTGGGTCGCGGAGACCCCATTGGCATAGGCTACGCTTTAGTTTCGGCTTTCATCCCTGTTGCTCTCAGGGCTGGAGGAAACGACCAGTGCACCGCCCGTCACTGCCCGGACGCTCTTGACAGTGACCGCACCGTCCGTCCGTGATGGCGGCGATCGATGAGGGGAGCGGCCCGTGCGGTTCGGCAATTTCCTGTTTCCCGACTGCCGCGATCCGGCCCGCGATAGCGCGGTTATCGACGAGACATTGGCCGAGGCGAGGTTGTCGGACGAGCTGGGGATCGACGTCATCTGGCTCGCCGAGCATCATTTCGACGGCATCTGCGCCTATGTCGACCCGATCAGCTTCGCCGCCGCCCTCGCCACCGCGACGCGCCGCAGCACGATCGGCTTCGCCGTCATCCAGACCTCGCTGCATCATCCGATCCGCCTCGCCGAGCAGCTGGCGCTGATCGACAATCTGACAAAAGGGCGGCTGATCGTCGGGCTCGGCCGCGGCACCGCCTACAACATTTACGATTACCAGGGGTTCGGCATCGATCACGGCGAGGCCGAGGCGCGTCTCGACGAGGCCGAGTCGATCATCCTCAAGGCCTGGAATGGCGGCGCCTTTACCCATCAGGGCCGGTTCTGGCAGCTCAAGGTGCCGAATTTGCGGCCGCGCCCCTACACGGTCCCGCATCCGCCGATCATCCGCGGCGCCTCGGGCGAAGCTTCGCTGGTCGAGCTGGCGCGCCAGGGACGGCCGTTTCTGATGAACGTCCAGTCGCTCGAGGCGACCCGGCACCGCGTCGCGCTCTATCGCGATGCCATGCGCGCCGCCGGGTACGACGAGCCCGCGATCGTCCGCAACCTTGACCTCTCCTGGGTGTGGCGCAATGTCTTCGTCGCGGCGAGCGATGGCGAAGCCGAGCGGGTCGGCGTGCCGTTGTTCGAAGCGATGACTCGCTCGCGGGCGGAATTACGCGACCGGATCTATGCCGAGACCGGCGAGCGCATCGCGGTGCCGCACAGCGATCTGCCGGCGGCGCGGGCGAGCCTCGCGCATGGCCTCCTGCGCGGTTCACCCGCGAGTGTTGCCGAAGCGATGGCCGGCATCGAAAAGCTGGGAGTCGGCGGGGTCATCGCCTCGTTCCGGCTCGGGCCGATGCCGCATGAGGTGGCGGCCGCGAGCCTCGATCTGTTCATGCGCGAGGTCGCGCCGCACTTCCGCGGCTGAGGGGCGCGCACGGGTCGGCGCTATTTCAGGGTCGCTGCGATCTGGCGGATCTCTTCCGGGGTATGGACGCCGCCGAGCGGCGTCCTCGGCACCAGATATTTGCCCATCGCGAGGCCGCCGACGACGACCGGCTCGAAGCCGATCTCCTTGATCAGGCGTGAGGCCAGCGCCAGTGCGCTCTGATCGTCGCCGGCGATCGGTACTCCGACCGGCTCGCCCGGGCGGTGCGCCAGGGTGGCCAGTTGCGTGTACCCGATCGCGTTGAACGCGCGCACGACATGCGCACCGGGCAGCGCCTTGGCGGTGGCAAGGCCGGCGCCGCCCTGCTCATCGGCCCATTTGACGATGTCCTCGCCGTCGCGCGCCCCGATCGG
>WNEZ01005707.1_pt1 | contig 10914 bp, 9 predicted proteins | sample 5400521 | NCBI WGS metagenome assembly WNEZ01 (sample SAMN13153339, study PRJNA577476) | soil metagenome | isolation source: 120 cm saprolite under Douglas fir tree site 2 hole 1 replicate 1 | place: USA:California | collected 2015-04-18
GGCGACGGTCAGTGGAACGCGCTCGGCGGTCTTCGAAGCATTGTGCACCTGCACAATGGCTTCCATTCCCCCTGGCATCGGCTCGACCCGTACCGCGGTGATGGCAACGTTTCGGTCGCTCTGGCCCACGATGCGATACTCCACATTCGGAGACTCTGTCGCGATGTGGTCGCTAAAGACGACCACGCGCGGGCGACTTCCGTCTGCGCGCTGACCGAGGGCAAACGTCACTGCGCGGTCAAGCTGGGAGGGCGCATCGACGGGAAACAAGCTGGCGAGCGCATCGCGCGCGGCCGCAGGAGAGACGAACCCGGTGACCGCGCTCGGCTGGGGACCTGCCCGCACCAGCATGACTGGCCCACGGCTGCGGGCAATCTCCGCCGTTGCTTCTGCGCGCGCGGCTTCAAACCGAGAGGGCGCGACGTCGGTCGCCTGCATCCGCACCGACACATCGATGACAACAACCGTCGCTTGGCCCGCCGCTGAGGGCAGAATCACTCCTGGGCGGGCCAAGGCTAGGGCGAGGGCCGACGCAGCAAGCAGCTGCAAGAGCAGCAGCAGGTTCCGTTGCACTCTCCGCAGGGGCGCGTGCGCGTACACGTCTTCACGAGCCCGCTGCCACAACAGCACCGAGCTGATGCGGACCCGTTGACGGCGCGCCCGCAACATGTGCAGCAGCACAATCACCGGTAGGACCGCCAGAAACCACAGGGCCGCCGGCGCACCGAACGTCACTGCACCAGCCCTCCCAGGCGCATGTAGCGCAGGATCAGATCTTCTACGGGAATGGTGGTGGTCGTGCGGATGTAGTCGATTTCGTGACGCAGGCAGAAGGCTTCGAGGTCGCGGAAGTACGCATCTCGCCCCTGCGTATACGCCTCCAGCGTGTGTGCGTCCACGCTCACATCGAGGGTCTGGCCAGTCTCACTGTCCACCAGCCGCGCGTCCCCGCGCACGGTCGGCGTGAGCTCATCCTCGCTCAGCACCTGCACCACAAAGGGATCAAAGCGATCGTAACGGGCGAGCGCGAGACCCTCCTCATACCCATCCGGGTAGAGGAGATCGCTGATGATCACCAGCAATCCGCGTCGCTTGGTCCGATGCGCGTATTCCCGCATGACCTGGCGGAGGCTGCTGGCATTCTGGACCGGGCCGGTTAGGCCGCCCAGAAATTCGAATAGGCGAAAGATGTGGCTGCGGCTGCGCTGAAGAGGCAGCAGGCTTTGCAGATGCGACCCGAAAGTCACCGCGCCCACACGGTCCAAATTGGCCAGGGCGACATACCCGATTGCGGCTGCAATCTGCACCGCGTAGTCCAGTTTGCGGGGGACGCCCCAGACCATCGAGGGACTCGTATCGATCAGGAGGTGAACGTTCACCTCTTCGTCTTCACTAAACAAGCGGACGAATAGGCGATCCAGCCGGGAGTAAATGCTCCAGTCGATGTGCCGATAGTCGTCCCCGCTCTGATAGCTGCGATAGTCGGCAAACTCCATCCCCCGCCCCAGCGTGCGGCTGCGTCGCTCCCCGCGGACCCCAGTGCGGATGGGGCGGCGGGAGCGCAAGCTCAGAGTCTCAAGCTTCTTTAGAAACGCCGGGTCGAGAAGAGGTGCGGGCATGGGACGTTGCGCCACCGGGGCGTCGACTGATGCAGGTCCTACGTCGCCGCTCCTTCCAGTTCGGGGGTCTCCTCCAGCGCGTTGTGGATAACGGCGCCGGGGGCGATGCCGTCCGCCTCCCCCTCGAAGTTCAAAATGATCCGGTGCCGCAAGGCCGGCAGCGCGAGGGCCGCGAGGTCACTGAACGCTACATTGGCGCGGCCGGATGTGAGGGCCCGCACTTTCGCGGCCAGGATGAGCGCTTGCGCCCCGCGGGGACTGCTGCCGTAGCGAACATACCGCGTCGCCATCGAGGCTGCGCCCGGTGCACCCGGGTGTGTCGCCTGAATAAGTCGGGCCACGTACCCTTTGACGTGGGAGGCGACCTCGACGGCCCGCGCCAGCTGCTGCATCTGTTGGACCTGCGCCGCCGTCGCGACTGCGCGGGCGTGGGGGAGCGCGGTCGCCGTCGTCCGGTCGATAATCTCGACGAGATCAGGGGCGCTAGGAAACTCCACTGTGAGTTTCAGGAGAAATCGATCGAGCTGCGCTTCGGGCAGAGGATACGTGCCTTCCATCTCGATCGGGTTTTGCGTCGCGAGCACGAAAAACGGCGCGTCCAGCCCGTAGGTGGTCCCGGCGACTGTGACAGCGTGTTCTTGCATCGCCTCCAGAAGCGCGGATTGCGTCTTGGGCGTGGCGCGGTTCACCTCATCAGCAAGCAGCAACTGCGTGAAGACCGGCCCACGCTGGAATTCGAAGTAGCGGCGGCCGGAGGGGTCCTGCATCACCACGTTGGTGCCGAGGATGTCGGCGGGCATCAGGTCGGGGGTGAACTGGACGCGGGAGAAGCGCAGATCGAGAGCTTCCCCCAGGGTCTTGACCAGCAGGGTTTTGCCCAGACCCGGCACGCCCTCCAGGAGTACATGGCCGCCCGCCAGGAGCGCGATCAGCACGTGGTCGATTAATTCGTGCTGACCGACCATGACGAGGCGAAGCTGTTGGCGAATGCGATCAAACGCGGCGGAAAACTCTTCTAGGTCCATGACCCCTCATTTCTCAGGGCCGGCCAGCCAAGAGTCCGATCCCCGTCGGTTCATTTCATCTCAGCGAGTCGAGTGAAGTAGTCGTGCACCATCATCCGGTACTGTATGGGAATATGCGCCCGCTCCATCGCGCGGTCGACGCGCACCACAAAGGCCGCCGTCACGCGCTGGACCGGGACCTGGGCGGACCCAGGGCGACCGGGACCGAGGATTTCAGACGATTTGATTTCGCCGTCCCCCTGCACCCCAGACACCTGCACCTGCGGATGTGCGACTGGCAGTCGGGGACTGGCCGCGGCGAGTTTCTCATCCACGCGACCGTTGCCCGGAGTCGATCCCTCCCACGGTCCCGTCGGAGGCGAGGCGGAGTCAGCGCCAGGCTGCCGATCAGGCCGTTCGCCGCCGGGGCCGCGAGGCGCTTGTGGCTGGTCGGCGCTCGACGGCTGATCGGAAGGCGTCTCGGAAGATCCGGAGGCGATTGCGGCGGAGGCACGATCGAGCTGCTGGCGGGCGGACCGCACGCCCTCACGGTCGGCGAGCATGGCGTCCATCCCCTCCAACATTCGCATCGCTTGGGTCAGCGACTCACGCGCACCTGCCGCATCCCCCGCCTCCAGCTGGCGGAGGGCTTGCTCGAGTTGCTGACGCACTTGGGCCGATTGCGTCCCCTCCCCTTCTCGGGTCACTGTTCCCAGCTGATCCATGACGTCCTTGCGCACCGCCGCGGGCGCGTGGGGCAGCTTCGCGGTGAGCTCTGCGAGTTGGCGGAGTTGCTTCTGCACCGCTTCGCGCCGGAATAGATCTGAGGGGAGTGGGGTCGATGGCGCAGGCAACCGCCCCATTTCATCGACACGCTGGTCGACTCGTTGTTGGGCCAGATCGAGTTCCCGGGAGAGATCCGCAATCCGGGCCAACGCCTGGGCGCGATCGAAATGCTCTCGCTGCAGCCGCAGCCCGAGATCGCGTAGTTGCGGGGCGGCCCGGCGGGTGGCGGGCGCTCGTTCTGCGCGGGCGAATGACTCCAGCGTCTGCGCGAACTGCTCAAGATGTGCTCCCTCGCGGCGAATCGCCTCCTGCACGCGATGCGCCGGGCTCCCGGGCAACGTCAGCCCACCGAGCACACGCGGCCACACGGCTAGCAGTAAAACCAGGGCGGGAATCCACCAGACGACGCGCGGCAGGTGCAACGGGAACGCGGCACGGATGTCTACGCCGCCCAGACGCTCCGAGGCGTCGGCGATAACCCGGGCTCCTAATGCAGATTGAGGACTTGGGGCGAGAGCAAGTTCCACCGCCGTGCTCGCACGTTCCTCCGACTGTGCGCGCCGGTCGAGGATCCGTGCGGCGGTGAGAGGGTCAGTGCGACGACGCATGAGCACGGCGGCAGCCGTCCCCGCGGTCGTGAGCCCCGTGATCGCCAAAGCAATCCACGGCGATACGGTCTGGACCGGAACCACCACGCTCGCAGCAGACCACCCCGTCAGGACGATCATCGTCCCGACAGCAACTCGCGCCGATACCCGCAGCGCATAGTCAGCCGTCAGCCGCTGCGCCGCGTCCTGCACGGCGCGTGAGAGAGTTGGGGGCAGACCTGAGGCCATCTCCTGCATCATATCACCGGCATTCCCGTGCCTTCGGCGATGAGCCTTTTGTTTAGGCCGCGTGTGCCTCCCGTCGGATCGTCTCCACACGCTGGCGGATCGCTATCGCACACCCCATGGCGATCGCAAGATAGGCGGTGACCGGCAGCAGCGCAGGGAGCACCGTCCCCTCCTTCAGGGTGATCGCGAGCGCTTGCACCGGGCTTAGCGCGTTCCACGGTGGCGGGAGCGCGTTGGTGCCCACTGTGATCGCAAGCAGGGTCATCCAGTGCACGAAGCTGCGAGCAAAATCAGAGTCCCACAGGGCACTGTACAGGGCGCCCGCCGTCCCGACCGCCGTCGCCGCGGGAATTGCGACGAACGCGACTTGCCACACGATCATCAGGGATCCCCCCCGAATGCCCGCGATGGCCGCGAGCAACGGGCTTGCTAAAAGCACTTGGACAATCGCCAGCGCAGAGGATGACAACACTTTTCCGACGGCGACCGTCCCCGCCGGCAGGGTTGTGGCCGCAAGATCCCACACCGATTTCTCTCCTTCGAGGGCAATTTCCCCGCAGGCGCAACTCGACGCAAAGTACATTACCAACAGGGTCGTCACCAGCACACACACGAGGAGCAACCCCTCCTGCCGAAGCGTGTCCAGTCTCCCGATCTCCGGTAGCGCGAGATACGTCAGGATCGCCACCACCAACAGGAAGATCGTGTGCATCGTAATCGCCTTCGGACTACTTACACGACTCCGGAAATCGCCACGCAGCACCGCATTCATGGACGTCCCTCCTCCCCCTGTAACGGGACAGCCACGAGCTGGTGAACCTCTACCGATGTGGAGCGACTCCGGATTGACAACTCCGGGGTGTTAATTCGCCCGACCAGCCACGCAGACGCACCCGATCCCTCGAGCCGACCTGCGATGCGGGAGAGAACCCACTCTCTCAGACGGTCGTCGAGGGCTGCTTGCGGGTTCGGGTGAGAGGCGAAAGGTTCCCAGCGGGCCGGGTCGAGGGAGATCGAGAGCCCAGCAGTGATGAGCGGAAGGTGGTAGATTTGGCCGCGACGGACCAGTACCGGGTCTTCAATCCGCAGACCGCCGCGAGGGGTAATCTCCGCTCGCTGGCCCTCCGGGCCCGCACGCAGGCGCCCTCGAACAGGCGTCGGCATCAACTGGAGCACATCTAGCTGAAGCCCTGAGGGTGGTGCCGTCCCGCGGACGGCAGCGGGTGAGTCGAAGGTGAGCGCGTGCGGCTCGATGGGCTGCACCCTCGCCTCGGCTGGAGTGGTGAATTCAACTGCTCCACCGTACGGACTGAGCAAGGCAACGACGGAGCGGACACGCGCCTCGTCTACCCCCGCAATCCCCTCGACGACCGACATTTGCACGGCAACCGTTCCGGCCTGACGCGCCCGGACTCCAAACCCGTACATCGTGGGGACAAACACCAGCATCAGGGCCAACACCGGTACCCACCCGAACCGAGAGCGACTAGCACGAAGGAGGGCGAATCGGACGACACCAAGGTACGCGAGCGCCAGCGCCGCGAACCAGACTTGCATCGCGATAGTTAGCGGCCGGTTAGCAGGAAGCACATCCTTCAAATCACGAGTGACCAGCCAGGACTGCACCGGCGTGTTGAGAGCTTCCTCCCATAAGGCGCCCTGCCCATTCCAGGTGCGCAGATCGGGTGCGAGGAGATCGATTGCCCACACTGTGACTGCACCTGCTCCTCTCCGCCCTTGCGCTCTCAGCTGACCGTGCATGGTGGCGCCTGAGCGCGGAGACAACGAGGCCGCAAGGATCGGACCGCGGGCACCTGGCAACTCCCGGGAAGGGTCTAGGCGAAAGAGACCTCCAGGCTCGGCGGGCAGCATCTGTCCTAGCCAGGAATCGCGCAGCCGCATTAGAGATTCGCCCCCTAAGACAACGAGCCGACCGCCTTGTTCCACCCACTGCACAAGGGCGTCCCGCTGCTCCGGAGTAACCATCCCGGGATCGAGATCGTGCACAACGAACAGCACGACGCCTGCGTAGCCCTGCCAATGAACTGGGAGCTCTGCTTCAGTGATGTAGGCTGGACGGAGTTTACGCGGCAGATCGAACAGGCGCTCCAAACCGGCGGGCTCTCGCGTCAGGACGAGGACGACACCGTCGGCGACAGAGCGGAGCGACAAAGGAATCTCCTCACGGGCCAGATCGCGCCCTCGCTCGACGACGCGGACGAGCAGGGCCCTGCGCGCCTCTGGAACGATGATCTCTAGCGTCACACGCTGTCGGACTCCGGGGACCATGCGCACCGCGTGGCGAAACGACATCGGAGTTGACGGGTCACGCGTCGGCACGTCAATCACAATCGTGCCATCGACAGCATCGGTGGAGATAAGCTCCACCCGCACGGGGACCCACGCGCCTAGGGGAATCCACCCCGACCACCCGGCCTGTGCGTGGAGGCTAACCTCAGACGCGGAGGCAGCACCCGTCACCACCAGCGTCATCAGGAAGGCTGCCGCGCCCGCTCGCCACCACAGGCGAGGGTGCGGGGCCTCGCGCAGAGCCCTTAGGACTTGGACGGGGGCGATGACTTAGACGAGGATGATTCGGAAGCTGGCGGAGTCGCCGGAGTCTTTGCCGCATCGCCGTCTGAAGACGACGCCTTGCGGTTGTCGGTGTGGTAGAATCCCGAGCCTTTAAAGATCAGACCCACTGAGGTAAACAGTCGTCGCGCGGACCCGCCGCAGACCGGACAGGGCCCGGGTGTCCCGCCGACGGCGTGCGTCACGTCAAAGGTGTGGCCACAGTTTTCGCAGCGATATTCGTACACCGGCATCTGACTACCCTCACCATACCTACTCTTATCTTATGCTGGCTGTCAATATTTCGTGGGAAAGCACAAAAGGACATACAGAGGATCTCCGATGCTATCGCCGCTGCAGCGTGGCCAACCAGATGGGCCCCACGAACGTCCCGGTATTGGTGCCAAACACCAGATGTCGACCGTCAGGAGCCCACGTCACGGCCAAGTCGATCCCGGGATCCGTGTATTCCATCGGATACGAAAAGAGGGGTAGCCGGTCCGAGCGATCAGCATCTGCCAGCCATAGTTCCGCCCTGCTCTCCTCAGTCACCCGCGCGTAAATCAGTTTGTCACCCTGCGGTGACCAAGCAAGCCCCGTGAATCGCCCAGGGTCTGCGGCTAAGACCAGACGGCCGCTGCCGTCCAAACGCGAGACGATCACTTCCCCGACGCCGACTGCCAGGCGATCTGCAGTAACAACCGCCACGCGCTGGCCCGTGGGTGCCAGGCGCAGCGACACCGTGCGGACAGGCAAGGGAATCTCTGTGTGGTCTGGGTAGCTGATCCGGACGCGGTGGGCTTCTCTAATGAAACGCTCGGCGGGGTCCGACAAGCCATACAGTATATACAGGTTGTCGGAAAACCATTGGACGTCGCGCATCACGCGGCCTTCGGGAGCGCGGGTCACCAACCGCTTGAACCCGCCGTCGTGGTTGGCCACCCAGAGCTCGAAACGGGGCTGCCCATTTCCAGTGCGGCGGAGGACGACGGCCATCCGATCACCTCCGGGAGCCCACGCCAGTGCGACGGCGACCCCCGGCAGGTCAATGACACGGCGGTCGCTCCCATCCGGCCGGAGGGTAGAGACGACCCCGCGATCAATGAGGGCAATCAGGTTCAACGCAGCCGACCACGACAACGCGGTTCCCATCTCGGCTGAAGCAATCCCCTGATCCCCGCGGTCTAGAGAGTACACCCATACGCGGTGGTCGCCGCTGTGCGCGAAGGCCCGACTGTCAGGCGCCCACGCCACGGGGGCGACGGCCGGATGCTCCACGATGCGTTGGACGTCGGCAACCTGCAACTGCCGCGTGCTCTCAACCGCCGGGGCCCGGCGAATGTCGCATCCCGCCACTAGCGCGGAGGCGAGGAGAAAAACCGCGAGGGTCCCCCACCCCTGCCGTCCTGGCCCGAGCACCTCGAGTAACGTGCGGGTGCGAGCCGACGACTTTGTCCGTGTCTGCATGCGGACGTCGTCCGTCCGGAGCGCGTGAGGGGTCAATCTGAACTGAAATGCGCGGGCGTGTCTAAACGACGGGGTACTTTCCTTGGGCGAGGTCGCGGCACAAGGCCCCGATGTTGGCCAGTTCGTGCTCCATGATGTCGCGCACGCGGCGTCGGGCCACCTCTTGGCGTGCCCGCTTCGAGAGGATCACTTGCGCCGCAGCGACCTGGGGCTGGTCGATTTGTGAACCGATCTGGCTGAGCAGCCAGACGTAGACCTCACGAATACCAGGCACTTCCCTGTAGATTCGGTCGGCGACCTGGTGCGTCATGATCGTGTAGATTTTGCCGACGTGGGACACGGGGTTCTTCCCGGCCGCCGCCTCGGTGCCCATCGGGCGGTTGAGAGCGATGACCCCGTTCACCTTGTTGCCACGACCGATCTGTCCGCTGTCCCCACTTTCGGCCGATGTGCCCGTCACCGATAGGTACATCCCACCCAGCCCACGGCCGGGTACGTCCAGCGTATTGAGACCCAACGTGATCTTCCGCAGCGTCTTCGCTTCGCTGTGGACGTACTCTTCGACCGCCTCATGCATCTTCTGCTTGCGGGCAAAATAGGTCTTCTCCGAATCGATAAACCGGTCCACAAACGCTACCGCTGCCGTCAGATTGAGCTCGTCCCCGCGGCGGCACCCCATGACTTTGATGTCCTCCCCAGCCTCGGGAAACGCCTGCTTGAACGCAGGCGAGTTCATGTGCCGCTCGGTCAGCAAGACCAGACGTTCGGTCTCCGTTAGCGGCGCGTACCCCACCGCAGCAGACGTGTCGTTGGCCCCTGGCACCTCCCGGCTGAAGATGTCCACCAGTTCGGGAGAACCGGGTTTGATCTGCACGTCGTAGCGGACGTGTTCGGCCGGATCCACAAACCGCAGATTCTCTTTTATCCAGCGGCGCGCGGTGTTGGTGGCGATTTCTTCGATCGGGAGGCGTTTGCCGTTCATCTCGTAAGTTGCGCGGTCGCCGAAGATCAGGCGCATGGGCTCGGTTATCCGACCCCCACCCAGCCGAATCTCCGCGTTGCCAGCGACAAGGAACGCCTTGTCGATGTTGTGATGCAGAATGACCCCGAACTCCCGCAAGTACTCGCGGCAGAGCTCGATGCTCACACGTTCCATAATCGCATCGCAGATGGAGTCGGGATGACCGAGCCCCTTGCGCTCGACAATCTCCACTTCGTGTTCGGACACCGGCTTGCCTGAGAGGGTCTCTACCGTAATCTGCCGCACGCTTCGACCTCCGCCTTCTACGACTATAGCCGAAAAATAGTTCGGGAGGGCAAGATGGGTTCCTACTCTGTTCACCCGGGGACTTTACCTGACCGCGGTCACTAGGCGGCCTGGTTCCCCCGGCGCCGGGCGAAGACCGGGACGAGTACGATCCCGGTGACAAATCCGCCAACGTGCGCCCACCACGCGACGCCTCCACCGCCCGTCCCGGCCTCAAGGGAGGCCACCCCAGAGAAGAACTGCAAGAGAAACCATAGCGGCAGATAGACGACCGCGGGAATCGAGACGGTCGTGACATAGAAGCCCAAAATTGCCAGCGAGCGAATGCGGGCACGGGGAAACAGCACCAGATAGGCACCCAGCACCCCGGCAATGGCTCCGCTGGCGCCAACCAGGGGGGCCGTCGACGTAGGGTTCAACAAGGCGTGGGACACCGTGGCCACTGCCCCACTCAATAGATAGAAGACGAGAAAACCGATGTGGCCCATCCAGCCCTCGACGTTATCGCCGAAGATCCATAAATACAGCATGTTCCCGCCCAGATGCAGCCAGCTCCCGTGCAAAAACAACGACGTCACCAGGGTGGGTCCGGCCTGTGCGAGACCGCCGGGCGCGAGCAGATGCGAGGGAATCGCCCCGTAATGCATGAAGACGCGCTGGACGGCAGCATCGGAGGGGAGGCCATAAAACACGTGCAAGAATACGGCCGTGCAGGCCAGGATGAGCAGGACGGTGACGATCGGAAGGGTTGACGACGGAAGGTTATCGCGTAATGGGATCATGCCGCCGCGGCGGCATCTTCCCACCGCACTTCATCCACGCCCTCGATCTCTCCCAGCGCCACCAACAGTTCGTGGCGGCTGATGCGCGCCGGCAGCCGGACGGTCATCGCCAGCGTCACCCGATCCACGGCACGCTGCGAAAGCTCGACGCCCTCGATGTTCACCCCAAACGCACCTAGCGCCGTGCCGATTTTCCCCAGTTGGCCAGGCCGGTCGGCCATCTCCAGGATGAGATGGCCTTGCCCGGACTTCGGGATCCGGATCTCGAAGATCTTGAAAAACGTGAGCACGGCCACCACGAGCACTGTGGTAAAGATCGCGCCGACATAGTAGCCTACCCCGGAGGCCAGGCCGATCGCGGCCACCGTCCATAGCGTTGCAGCGGTCGTCAGCCCTTGGACCGTAACGCCGGTGCGCCAGATGGTGCCGGCACCCAGAAAGCCGATGCCCACCACCACGTTGCTGGCCACCCGCGCCGGATCGGCCCCCGTGCCGAAAAACCCCACGGCGGACACAAGAGTGTACAGCGCCGCCCCTACGCACACCAGAATGTGCGTGCGAAACCCGGCGGGCTTGTCTGCA
>WNEZ01005709.1_pt1 | contig 10911 bp, 4 predicted proteins | sample 5400521 | NCBI WGS metagenome assembly WNEZ01 (sample SAMN13153339, study PRJNA577476) | soil metagenome | isolation source: 120 cm saprolite under Douglas fir tree site 2 hole 1 replicate 1 | place: USA:California | collected 2015-04-18
ACTCGGAAACTGGACGTAGGCGACGCCGCGATCACATCTTGGACACTCCAACACTCCGCCTTCATCCGGGAAAGCCTTTTCGCCTTTGCCTGCCCACCCGCAGTGCTCACAGGTGAACTGCAAAATTTTCCAATCCGAATACCATTGGTACAGGCGCTTCTCCCCAACAGGGAGTTGCCGTGGACGCTTTGTCGATCTGCACATTTTTCCGGGTGTTCTACTCATCCCCATGCCCCCACTTTCATCATCACCCCGCAGCTACTAAAGCTCAAGCCTGCGCACCGGATATTTGGTGTCAGATCATTTCCCGGTTGTAGGGACACCGACATCCAGTCAAAAAGACCGAGGCAGCGCCCTTTTAGCTTCGATTTAGCGGGTCGGGAGGGGTTCCCTAGGGGTTTGGGTACCCCTGTCTCGGGGGAAACCCTTCAGTGTCGTTCAGCGTCGATCTAGCGGATTTCGGGACAAACGGGCCGGGGCCAAGCTGTTGTTTCCCAGTTTTTTCTGACTTCCAGGTGTGCTCCCCCCTGCTCCGTGTCCAACGACGAAGCCAAGAAGCGGAGAACAAAGCGGAGAACAATAACTACCGGATGAGAGCCAATTCACCCGATTTCCGAGCACTTACTCCGCCTGTAAGGCGTTGACACAACTGGTGACGGGGAGAAAGGGTAAATTTGCTAAACCGTTATAGGGTCTAACAACTCTATCGAGGGTTCGAATCCCTCCCTCTCCGCCATCGCAATAGGTTACGAGGCTTCATCGTTTTGAAACTGGGATGAGGCGTCCCTTGAAGCTACAAACTGGTGGTTTTGAACAATCCAGCAAGATTATCGATATCAGCAGTGCTCGCGTCGCCGATCGCGAAGTAGCGAAGCCCTCCTTGACTCCAGGTTTCCAGGTTGAACGAAAGTGCTTTTGTCATGGAAGGCTCTTCGCCTAATCCGCTCGGCTGCGAACGCTCTTGGAAAATGAATACAGAAATTTCATGTTTCCTGATCCCATACACTAGATGCGCGCCTGGTGTTTGGCCGAGATATGCAAGGCGCCCTCCCAGCAGTGAAAACTCGGAATTCTTAAGTTCAGGCAAATCGAATGTAAAAGGAATCTTCCCTTGGAACCATGGCTTTACCGTATGCCGGTCTGAGGAGACTACGTCCACTGGCGACGAACTGGCCAGGGTCGCCACGTGCAGGTCAGCCAGTTCGCTGTAGACTTGGTTTCTGCGCGACCGTGTTGTTCCCACGTAGGTTGAAGTCAGCGCCCCGACCACGAGAATGGCGGCCGCCGCTACGGCTAACATCCATCCTAGACGCGGATTGCGCCGCGGTTTGGTTGCAATGCGCTGTTGCATCCTTCTGCGGAACTCGGCGCTGGGAGTAAACTGTTTTCCAGCGACTTGAATCGTGCGCTTCATTTGTACGCGCGCAAGCGCATCCGCCGCGCATGAGAGGCAGCTGCGCACATGAGCGTCGAAGGCGCGCATCTCCTCCTCCGCAAGCTCGCCGTCGAGGTAGGTATCAAGCTTTGCCTTCCAAGACTCACAAACCATGGTTCATCCCCTTTTCCCGTAGCCCCAGGTAATCGCGCAACATTTGCCTGGCACGCGATAAACGCGACATCACCGTGCCTATGGGAATGGAAAGTGTTTCCGCAATCTCCTGGTACGACATTTCCTCCACTTCACATAGAAGCAGGACTTCCCGGAAATTCACCGGCAGTTCATCGATCGCGCTCTGCACCAACTGCCGGTCCGAGCGTTCAATTAGAATCGTCTCCGGCGTGTCGCGGTCAACTGCCAGTGCAGGCCGACTGTCCTCGGTATCGAGGGGTAGATTCATTGTCGCTTTCAATCCCGTGCGCGAGGTCAGGAACGTGTTACGCAGGATGCGATACATCCAAGCCCGGAAATTAGTCCCCAACTGGAAAGACGAAAACCCCTTCAAAGCCTTAGCGTAGGTTTCCTGAACCAAGTCTTCGGCTTCTTCGCGATTCCTCGTCAGCCAATGCGCGAAGTTGTACAACTGATCGAAGAGCGGCATCGCCAGTTCTTCGAAGGAATCGGATTGAGGACCCGCCCCTGACATCCCCACAAGATTAAACCAGCGCGTCGGACTTTTATTCCCTCGGGTAACAATAATTCTGGGGGAATAAAGTACTGTCTGGCCGGTTATCCGTTATGAGCCCTGGGGACAGTGGGAGACCCATTTAATGGCTTCATCGGGCTCGTGAATGTGACGAACCTGAAGTCTGGTGGACTCGGCTCACTGGGCAGCGAGGAGCTCGAATGGATGGGGGAAGACGGCAAACATCTGACGCACAGTACGCCGATCGTGGTGTTCGCGCACATACCCCTATTGACGGTGTACCCGGAGTGGGGCTGGGGAACGGAGGACAGCGCGCAGGCACTAGCCTACGTGAAGAAGTTCGGTTCCGTGACGGTGCTGAACGGGCACATTCACCAGACGATGCAAAAGGTCGAAGGAAGCGTCACCTTTCACACAGCGATGTCAACGGCATTTCCGCAGCCGCAGCCGGGCAAGGCGGATTCTCCGGGACCGATGAAGGTGCCGGCGGAGCAATTGAGGACCCTGCTGGGAATTGCGGATGTGAACATCGTGCGGGGCCAGCACGCTTTGGCGATGGTTGACTCAAACCTTGAAACGGCCGGCAACAATCCCGGTAAGCAAATAAAACAATTCTGACGAAATCGAAAAGGGGAATCAAAGATGAGAAAAGGTGTGTGCGTTGTGGGTTTGGCCGCGCCGGCGATGATCGCAATAGTGCTGTTAGCAGGATTGATCAAGGCGAATGCTCAGCAGGCCGCGCCGGCGGCGCCAGAAGTGAAAATCGATAATTTTAGTTTTGCTCCGGGGATGCTGACGGTGGCGGTGGGAACGACGGTGACCTGGACTAACCGGGATGATATTCCACATACGGTTGTCAGCGCGGATGGTGTGTTCAAGTCCAAGGCGCGGGATACGGATGAAAAGTTCTCTTATACGTTCGCCAAGGCGGGAACGTATCCCTACTATTGCTCGATTCACCCGAAGATGACTGGAAAGATCGTAGTGCAGTAAGACTGGAGCGACAGTGGATGCTGTTGGCGTCGTCCAGGATCACGACCAGGTCATACCAGCGTTCATCCCGGAACAGTGAGCGCCATCTGACCTAAATACCGCAATGTCTTTAATTCGCGTTATTAACTTAGTCATACAAACAATCAGCGACACCCCACTTTCTTCCTATTGCTAGGGTAGCTGCTTTCCACGAGAATTCTTCCAACGGCCACTCTGGCGCGGCGTTTCGCGTCATACCAGCACTCTCCTGAGGTGAGCCGCAAGTTAGAAGTGGCGCTTGCGGAGAATTTCCGAACTCCCCTGGTTTAAAAGACAGAATTCATGCGACAGACAGCCCTTTAAGGCTGCGATCCGTTTTTGACGGCTTGGTGTCCCCCTGCGTCGCCGTCCTTGTCTCTTACGAGGTTCAATATGAAGTTTCGCGCGCTGCGTTACACCCTCCTACTCATTGCTCTTTTTAGCATCACCCTCTTGCTGCGGGCGTCGTTGCCCACGGTCGCAACCGGAACCTGGGTTGCGGCAGGCAACCTTTCCGCTGCGCGCAGCGGCGCGTGCACGGTGGCTTTGAGTGACGGGCGTCTGCTCATTAGCGGTGGCGCGGACGTCAACGGCCCCACCACAACGGCCGATCTCTTCAGCACAACCGGCAGTTGGTCGGCGGCGGCCAGCATGAATTCCCCGCGCTCGCACCAGTCTTGTGCCGTGCTGCAGGACGGCCGTGTGCTGGTGGCTGGCGGTACGACCTCGGGCGGAGGCATTACCAACTCGGCGGAAATTTACGATCCCAGCGCGGATTCGTGGGCGCAAGCCGGAGTAATGAGTGATGCGCGCTCGGGCGCGACGGCTTCGGTCTTGCAGGATGGCCGCGTGCTCATCGCCGGTGGGAAGAGTTCGGGCGGCGCGCTGAACACCCTCGAAATTTTCGATCCCAATTCCGGCAATTTCTCGAACGCAGGCACGATGTCCTCGCCGCGCCAGGATCATGCCGCGGCCGTCTTGAGCGACGGCCGCGTGCTCATCGCCGGCGGCAGTAGCGATGGCACGAACACGCTGGCCACAACCGACATTTACGATCCGCAAGCGGGAAGCGTTTCCGTCGGGCCGGCGATGTCCACGCCGCGCGCCAAACATACGGCAACAATGTTGCTCGACGGCACCGTAGTTGTCATTGGCGGCACGGACGGCACCAACGATCTCGCCTCCACTGAATTATTCGATCCTATAGCTAATAACTTCACAGCCGCTTCCAGCCTCGCCACCGCACGCAGCAAGCATTCGGCATTCTTACTTCCTAATAACAATGAAGTGCTGGTGGTGGGTGGACAGTCGGCGGGGACGGATCTGGCTTCGGCGGAACTTTACATTCCCTGGCAAAAGGCATTTCAGGCGACAGGTGCGATGGCAACTCCACGCTCGGATGCAACCGGCGCGGCCTTGACCAAAGTCGATGGACGCCTTCTGATCGCTGGCGGTTCAAGCGCCAGCGCCGAGCTGTATGGATTTGCGACGGTGAAGACCGGCGCCGCCGACTATCCTCCGGGCACGACCGTGACCATCACAGGTTCAGGCTGGCAGCCGGGCGAAACCGTCATGCTGACTTTGGTGGAATCGCCGCTGATTGATACTCACGGGCCATTCACGACCGTCGCAGATGCATTCGGGAACATTTCAAACAGTAGCTTTGCTACGGATATTCACGACATAGATATTCGGTTCTACTTAACGGCAGCAGGCTCACAATCACAGGCGCAGAACACGTTCACGGACGCGAGCAACAACTCTGGCTCAGGAACGATGACCGTCAGCCCGACCAGCGTAGCCGCGGGTAGCACGGGAAACAGCTTCACAGTTACCTTTGCCACTGACACTGGCAAAGATCTGACTGTTGCGGGCTCACAGGTCTCAGTTCAGGTACCGGCAGGTTGGACAGCGCCCAATACCACTAGCGGCAACCCGGGATTTGTTAGTGTTGCGAACGTCAGCTGTGCCGGGACTCCGACGATCGCGTCGGTGAGCACTGGCCTGATTACGATCAATATTAATTGTGCAAAGGGTGGGCAGAGTTTCACGCTGACCTACGCCGGTGGTGGAACCAAAGTTACAGCACCCACAACCGCCGGCCCCAACACATTCACGACGCAGACCAAAGATGGCAGCAACGCCGCCGCGGGCATCGCAACCCAGCCGGTCGTCACAGTTAATCCAGCTGGAGCTAATAAGCTGGTCTTCGGGCAGCAACCCACGTCGACGGCAGCCGGACAGACGATTACCCCTGCTGTAACGGTGCAGATTCAAGACCAGTTCGGTAATCTGACGAGCAGCACGGCCTCAGTCACCGTTGCCATCGGAACCAATCCAAGCAGTGGAACTCTCAGCGGCACAACCACAGTCGCGGCAGTTAATGGCACCGCGACCTTCGGCAATCTTTCCATCGACAAAGCGGGCACCGGCTATACCTTGACCGTCAGCAGCAGCGGTCTGACTGGGGCGACCAGCAATGCGTTCAATATCACCGTGGGCGCTGCCACGAAGCTGGTGTTTGGCACGCAACCATCGAACACGACGGCGGCTTCTTCGATCACCCCAGCGGTGACCATCCAGGTGCAGGACGCGGGTGGCAATGTAGTGACGGGCAGCACGGCCTCAATCACGATCGCCATTGGGACCAATCCGAGCAGCGGAACGCTGAGCGGAAGTACGACGGTGAGCGCTGTCAACGGCGTGGCGACATTCAGCAATCTGTCCATCGACAAAGCAGGCTCCGGCTATACGCTAACGGCAACCAGTGGGACGCTGACCTCCGCGACGAGCACTGCATTCATTATCACGGTCGGCACGGCTACGAAGCTGGGCTTCGGCACGCAGCCATCGAACACGGCGGCGGGCGCTTCGATTACCCCGACAGTTACGGTGCAGGTGCAGGACGCGGGCGGCAATCTCGTCACCACCAGCACTGCCTCGATTACCGTAGCCATTGGCACGAACCCGGGCAGCGGAACTCTCAGCGGGACCACCACGGTCGTGGCGTCAGGTGGCGTAGCCACATTCAGCAATCTTTCGATCAACAAAATGGGCACGGGCTACACGCTATCTGCAACGAGCAGCGGCCTGACTTCCGCGACAAGCAATGCTTTCAATATCACAGTGGGCGCGGCCACGCAGCTCGTGTTTGGCCAGCAACCGACGAATACTATAGCGGGCGCTTCCATCAGCCCTGCCGTGACGCTGCAGGTGGAGGATGCGAACGGCAACGTAGTGACCAGCAGCACGGCCTCGATCACAGTTGCCATCGGAACGAATCCCGGTGGCGGAACTTTGAGCGGGACGAAGACCGTGAGCGCGGTAAGCGGCGTGGCGACTTTCAGCGGCCTCTCCATCGATAAGACCGGCACTGGCTATACGCTCACAGCGGCGAGCACCGGACTTACATCGGCGACCAGCAACACGTTCAACATCACACCTGGCGCGGCAAGCAAAGTTGTATTCGGTCAGCAGCCGACCAACACCACGGCCGCGCAGACGATCACCCCGGCTGTGACCGTCCAAGTACAAGACGCAAACAGCAATCTGGTAACGACCAGCACAGCGTCGATCACGGTAGCGATTGGAACAAATCCGGGTGGCGGCACGCTGAGCGGCACGAACATCGTCAGCGCGTCGGGTGGCATCGCGAGCTTCGGCAATCTGTCCATCAACAAAGCCGGTACAGGCTACACCCTGTCAGCGAGCAGCACTGGACTCAGCGGAGCGACCAGCAGCACATTCAACATCACTGCCGGAACGGCCACACAGCTCGTGTTCAGTCAGCAGCCGAGCAATACCCAAGCGGGTTCGTCGATCAGCCCCGCAGTCAGTGTCCAGGTGCAGGATGGCAGCGGCAACGTAGTGACGACAAGCACGGCTTCGATCACGGTGGCGATTGGCACGAATCCGGGCAGCGGCACCTTGAGCGGCAGCAAGACCGTCAGCGCATCCGCTGGTATCGCGACCTTCAGCAATCTGTCCATCGACAAGGCCGGTATCGGCTATACGCTGAGCGCGAGCAGCGCCGGACTGACTGGAGCTACCAGCAGCGCGTTCAACATCACAGCTGGGGCGGCGACTAAGCTTGTGGTCGCTGGCTCCGCCGCGCAAACCGCGGGTACGGGCAACAACCTGACGATCACGGCAGAAGATAATTTTGGAAACGTGGACACGACCTTCGGACCGAACGTAAGTCTGATGTTCAGTGGGGCCAACCCGTCACCAGATCCGGCTACCAGTCCCACCGCAACCGGCAAGAACGGGCCGGTGGTTTTTGGCAGCGGCACCCCGGTGACCTTCACCAACGGTGTGACCACCTTGGCGATGACACTCTACAAGGCAGAGACGGCCAACATAGTTGTCTCCGACGGTCCCACCATCACGACGCTCGGCACACTGACAGTAACAGTGAGTGCAGCTTTGGCCAATAAGCTGGCGCTAATCGGGTCAACGGCCAACTTGTCCTCCGGCAGTACGCGCGCCCTGACCGCTACGGTTGAAGATGCTTTCGGCAACACCATCGCCTCGGACACGCGCAGCATTACCTTCGCCCAGACCTTAGGCACGGGCAGCGTGACAGGATTGGGTTCGAGCAATGCCGTCGCTGGTGTCGCTACCCAGACCGTTACCGGCAATCTGGCCGGTACGGTGACAATTACGGCGTCGGCATCCGGCTTGGCTGCGGGCACGGGTAATCCGATCACGTTTAGCGTGATCGCCGGAGCAGCCGCCAAACTGGCGCTGAGCGGCGCAACCACCGATCTGGCCTCGGGCAGCACGCGAACGCTGACGGCCACCATTCAGGATGCCGTCGGGAACACGGTCAATACTGGCACGGATAGCACGATCAGCATTACCTTCGCCAAGACTTCGGGAACAGGCACCGTGACCGGAGTTGGCTCGAGCAATGCCGTGGCGGGTGTGGCGACGGTCACTGTGACCGGTGCGCTCGCCGGCTCGATCACGATCGCGGCCTCGGGCACAGCATCCACAGGCGCGCTGGCAGCAGGCAGCGGCAATCCGATCACATTCAATGTCGTGGCCGGTCCGGCGGCCAAGCTGGCGTTGAGTGGCTCGACCGCAGATTTGGCCTCGGGAACCACCCGTCAACTCACCGCGACCATTCAGGACGCTGGCGGCAACACCGTTAACACAGGTGCGGACAGCACGATCGATATTTCCTTCACCAAGACTGCTGGCACCGGCACAGTAACCGGGCTCGGTTCGAGCGGTGCGGTGGCAGGTGTCGCCACGCTAACCGTGACCGGAAATCTGGCTGGGTCAGCGACGATCACGGCCTCGGGCACAGCGTCAACTGGCTCCCTCGCAACGGGAGCCGGGAATCCGATCACGTTTAATGTTATTGCGGGAGCCACCGCCAAGCTGGCGTTCGCGCAGCAACCGGCAAACACAACCGCAGGGCAGACCATCTCCGTTGTGACAGTGCAGATTCTAGACGCGAACGGCAACCTCACCGGCAGCACGGCAAGTGTGGCGATGGCCCTGACGGGAAGTCCGGCAGGCGTCACCCTGAGCGGCACGCTGACCAAAGCGGCGGTGAGCGGCGTGGCGACGTTTAACGACCTCTCGATCAACAAGGGCGGCACTTATACACTCAGCGCCGCCAGCAGCGGCCTGACCGGCGCAACCAGTGCGTCATTCACGATCAACAATCCTGCTCCGACGCTGACTAGTATCGCGCCTACCAGTGGGAATCTCACGCAGAGCCTGAACGTTGTCTTCACGGGCACGAACTTCATCAGCGGTGTCAGTTCGGTGAACTTTGGCTCCGACATCACGGCAAACACGACTTCGGTTGATAGCGCAACGCAGATCACCGCCAACATCACCATTGCCCCGACGGCGGCAACGGGCCCGCGAAATGTGTCCGTGACGAACAGCACTCCGGGCGGCGGAACGTCGGCTACCCAGACGTTCGCAGTGATCAACCCGGCGACGACCACACAGGTGGTTTCATCGCTGAATTCATCGACCTTCGGGCAGGCGGTGACGTTTACCGCGAAGGTTTCGAGCGACGCCGGAACGCCCACCGGGAGCGTGATCTTCTACGACGGCACATGCGGCGTTAACGCGTTGGCGGGATCGGTCAGCCTTGACGGCAGCGGCCAGGCAACTTTCAGCACCGCATCGCTGAACGCGGGCACGCACAACATCTCCGCCTGCTACACGCCCAGCGGGATCTTCCAATCCAGTTCCGGCAGCGTGAGCCAGGTAGTGAATCAGGCGACACCGACTGTGAGCTTCACGGGAGCGCCCGCGTCGGCATATTTCAACTCACAATTCACGGTTTCAGCCAGCACCAACGCAAGCACCACTCCCGCGATCGCGGCCTCCGGGTCTTGCATTATTTTGGGGACGAGTGTGACCATGACCAGCGGAACGGGCACGTGCAGCCTACTAGCAAGCTGGGCCGCAGACACGAATTACTTCGCAGCAACAGCGACGCAGTCCACGAGCGCGCTGCAGGTGCCCGTGTCGGTTACGGTGCCCGATACTACCGTCACTTACGACGGCGCGCCTAAGGCGGTAATACCAACTGTCGCGCCCGCGGTGGCTTATGCAGTCACTTATACAGGAATCTCGCCTACGGTATACGCGACGAGTTCAACTGCCCCTACTGAGCCCGGAAGTTATTCGGTGGTGGCGACGGTCACAGACCCAAACTATGTGGGCAGCGGCAGCGGTGCGTTGACGATCAGCCAAAAGGATCCAGCGCTGGTGTTGACCCTGCTTACTGGTATGCCAGAGCCTTCCACGTACGGCACGCGCGTGTACTTCGAACTGACCACGGCGAACTCGCCTTGCCCCACTGGTCAGGTGCAGTTCTTCGTTGATAGCGATAGCCAACCGAGCGCCACAGTGGCTCTGACCAGCACCACTTGCACAAAGCCAGTCGAGTTCAGCACCGCAACCCTGATGCCGGGTACGCATTCGGTGTATGCGGTTTACGGCGGCGACACTTATTACGTTAACAAGACTTCCGCGACCGTTTCGCATGACGTTATTGCGGACGGAACAACGGTTACGCTGGCCACCTCGGCCATGACGGTGTACGTTGGCGACCCGGTTACTCTGACTGCCACGGTCACGCCCTCGAACAGCATAGACGGTAGCGCGACCGTGCCCTCTGGTAAGGTGCAGTTCCACGATGGGACATCGCTGTTGGGTGAGAGCACGCTCTCGTCGAATACGGCGACGTTCACAGTTCAGTCGCTGCCGGCCGGTTCGCACAGCATCACGGCTACTTACGTTAGCGCGAACGGGGATTTCGCCGGTAGCAGTTCCCCGGTAAGTGTGGAGACCGTCGACAAGATCACGCCTGTCATCACTTGGGCCAACCCAGCGGACATTGTCTACGGGACCAAGCTGAGCGACACGCAACTGAATGCCACCGCGACCGATACACATAATAGCGGCATTACGGTAAGCGGCACTTTCACTTACAATCCGGCGGCGGATGCGGTTCTGGCAGTCGGATCGCGCAATCTGACGGTCACCTTTACTGCCGACGATACCGCAACCTATTCGAACCAGACGGCGTCCGCGACGATCAACGTTACGCCTGCGACGCTGACGGCTACGGCGGACGATGCTTCGCGACCCTATGGGGCGGACAATCCGTCATTCACCTTCCAGTACAGCGGATTCGTCAATAGCGAAGGTTCAGGCATCGTGACAACGGCGCCGACCTGCAACACCACGGCAGATTCATCGAGTAACGTTGGGACCTACGCTATCACTTGCTCGGGTGGCGTAGCGACGAACTACACGATCAAGTATGTGGATGGGA
>WNEZ01009164.1_pt1 | contig 10911 bp, 9 predicted proteins | sample 5400521 | NCBI WGS metagenome assembly WNEZ01 (sample SAMN13153339, study PRJNA577476) | soil metagenome | isolation source: 120 cm saprolite under Douglas fir tree site 2 hole 1 replicate 1 | place: USA:California | collected 2015-04-18
GTGGTGGGCTTGGGTGGCTGGGCCCTTGCGGGTGCCAGGCCCCACGACACACTGCTCGATACCGAGGCTTTGAAAACTTCTCCAAAGCGCGTGCTACGTAATCTGGCTTCTTCCTGATCACCCCCTACTCGATTTCGCTAAGAGGGATTGGCCGGTGTTCTACGAGAGACTTATGAGCCGCCAGCGCCATGATCACCGGGACACGCCCATCGTATCCGGTGACGGGAACCGGTGTCTCATGGAGCACAGCGTCCACGAAGGCAGCCATCTCAGTAACAAAGCTCTCTACATAGCGCTCTACGAAGAAGTGGAGCGGCAGATCGCGCCGAACACTGTTGCCATCGCTGATGACGGCAGTGTTCGAATAGTTGTTATCAGTGCTGATTGCCCCTGCACTGCCCAGCAGTTCCACACGCTGGTCATAGCCATAGGCGGCATGACGGCTGTTGCTGATCGTACCGATCACGCCGTTAGTAAATTGCAACGTGACGACCGTAGTGTCCACATCGCCCGCCGCACCGATGGCAGGATCGTCCATGACGCTTGCCTGGGCAAAGACCTCCTCCACTTCGTTCCCGATCAAAAAACGGGCTATATCGAAGTCATGGATCGTCATATCGAGGAAGATGCCACCAGACATCCGGATATATTCAATCGGCGGTGGGTCTGGGTCACGACTGATGATATGGAGCATATGCGGTCGACCGATCTCTCCCCGTTCAACAGCCTCTCGTACCCGGCGATAATTGGCATCAAAGCGCCGGTTGAAGCCGATCTGCAGTTTGACGCCAGCGCGTTCTACGGCATCCAACGCCTGATCGATTGATTGGAGGTCGAGCGCAATCGGTTTTTCGCAGAATATGTGCTTGCCAGCCTGTGCCGCTTCCTCGATGATCTGAGCATGAGTGTCGGTGGATGAACAGATCACCACCGCCTGGATATCCGGATGGTCCAATACTGCATGGTAATCTTGCGTGGAGTAGGGAATAGAGTAAAGTTCTGCACACTGCCTGGCCGCCTCCTCGAATACATCTGCCACCATGATCAAGTCGGCTGACGGGATACGAGTGGTGAGGTGCTCGGCATGCAGGCGACCGATACGCCCGGCGCCGATCAGGCCAATCTTCAACGAATGTGTATGCAAGTGGCAACTCCTTTCCATATGCCTACAGTCCTATGGTTCTCAGGTAGGCACGGTTACGTTCGGCACTCGCCTTTGGACTGCCCATGCCGGGTAGGACATCTTGTTCCACAACGATCCATCCCTGGTAGCCAAGCACGCGCAGCCACTCAGCAATAGCAGCGAAAGGAACAGCGCCCAGACCCAACTCACAGAACACCCCGTGCTGCACGGCTGTGAAATAGTCCCAGCCTTCCGTGCGGGCACGTTGAGCGATCTGCGGCTGGCAATCCTTGAAATGCATATGCCGGATACGTTCGCCGAAGCGATCAAGTCCATCCAGGACGCGCTGGCCGTCGACGAGGCCCGTGCCGTAGAGATAGTGGCCGGTGTCGAACACCAGTCCCAGCAGATCCGGGTCGGTCATGTCAAGCAAGCGGGCGATTTCTTCCGGTGTCTCGATATAGCCTGCGCAATGGTGATGAAAAGCCACCGGGAGCCCGGTCTCGTCACGCACAGCACGAGCAATGCGTTCGGCTCCGCGGGCGAAGATTTCCCACTCCGCCGGGCTCAAGCCCATCTCGGGTCTGACGCGACCGGCATGCTGTGTGCGCACCGGATCGGTGCCGTTGTCATCGGCAAGAATGACAAGAGGTAATTGCCCACCTTGCCCGCGCTCTGTACGGGCGTGATGGAGCGCTCCCACGATAAATCGGGGAGCTATCGGAGCGAATTTCATTTCTTCGCCCCTGAGCAGCCGCGCCACCTTCAATGCTTCGGCCTGACCGCTGGCATGTTTGTCCTGGTATTTCAGCGCCACCGGTACGAAGGCGCCAACCAGCGCCAGGTTGCGCCTCTCCAGTTCCTCTCGGAGAGCTGTTGGGTCAGTAGGCATGTAGCCCCAGTCGCCAAGCTCGGTACCCACATAGCCGGTGTCGCGCAACTCGTCAAGCATCTGTCCGTAGGCAATACTTTCACCACTCAGCCCTTCGAATTCGAGCGCCCCCCATGAACAGGGTGCGTTGGCAATTCGAATGTCTGTCATTTTGTTCCTCCGTCTAGTCTTTCGGCTTGCTGTAGGGAAGTGATTATGAATTTTAACAAAATACTCGGGATACCATGAACGAGGACGCTAGGCCTGTAGGGGCCGATTTATCGGCCTCTGGCACATCCACCACATACCCGGATAAATTTGTTATAACTCATCATCACACCTACCTGAGAATCGGCGCGATAAATCGGCCCCTACTAAAACTTGCGCGACCATTCTCGCGGCCAGCGCTCGACTACAACCTTTTTTTCTGTGTAGAACTCTATGGCGTCACGTCCCTGGGCATGCATGTCGCCGAAGAAGCTTTCTTTCCATCCAGAGAAAGGGAAGAAGGCCATTGGCGCGGCCACGCCAATGTTGATGCCGATATTCCCCGCTTGCGCTTCATAACGGAACTTTCGTGCCGCGGCACCGCTGCTCGTGAACAGGCAAGCCATGTTGCCGTAGGAGGTAGCGTTCACCAGGTCAATCGCCTCATCAATTGTCTGCACATGCATCAAGCTGAGTACCGGCCCAAAGATCTCGATACCGGCGATCTCACTATGCGGATCTACATTGTCCAGGACTGTAGGGCGAATGAAGTTGCCCCCATCGTAGCCAGGGATCGACGCATTGCGTCCATCGACGAGTACCCTGGCTCCCTCACTCACGCCTTTGCCGATCAAGGACTCGATGCGCTGCTTGCTCTCGGCGGTGATTACCGGCCCCATCTCGACCTCCTGGTCCAGCCCGTAACCGACCTTACGTGTCGCTGCTGCATTAGCGATATGCTCCTTGAAGGCAGAGCCAGCCTCGCTAACCGTGATCGTGACCGATGTCGCCAGGCAGCGCTGTCCGGCGCAGCCAAAGGACGAGTCGGCAATAATGCGGGTGGCCATCTCCATATCGGCATCGGGCAAGACGACAACCGGGTTCTTAGCCCCACCCGAGCACTGGGCGCGCTTCCCGTTGGCTGTCGCCCGGCTATAGACGTACTTTGCCACCGGCGATGAGCCGACAAAGGAGATGGCACGCACAGTTGGATGATCGAGTAGAGCGTCGACGGTCTCTTTCGCGCCGTTTACCAGGTTGACTACGCCAGGCGGCAGGCCCAATTCGTCGATCAGATCAAAAACCCGGCTCATTGTCACCGGCACCTTTTCTGAAGGCTTGAGAATAAAGCAATTGCCGCAGGCGATAGCATACGGCAGGAACCAGAGCGGGATCATACCGGGAAAGTTGAACGGCGTGATCGCCGCAACGACGCCTACCGGCTGACGAAGCATGTGTTCGTCAATGCCGCGTGCGATGTCTTCAACGTTGTAGCCCATCATCAACGACGGGATGCCGGTCGCGACCTCGACATTCTCGATGCCACGTTGCAACTCCCCCTTCGACTCGGCCAGCGTTTTGCCACACTCCTGCGTCGTCAGGCGTGCGATCTCGTCAAAGTGTTCATCCAGCAACCTTTTGAGCTTGAAGAGATACTGGATGCGCTCGGTCGGCGGCGTGCGTCGCCAGTCAGCAAAGGCTGCCTGAGCCGTCTGGACCGCCGCGCCCACCTCGTCACGCGGCGTGAGCGGTACGCGCACGATTGTTTCGGCGGTCGCAGGGTTACGGACGTCGAGATAGTCGCTTGCGTGCGAGCGCCTCCACGCACCACCGATATAGTTGAGCAATTGTCCATCCTGTATCATAGCTTAACTTCTCCATCTGTTGGCGGCAACTGATCGACATGTCGTTGCTCCGCCTCCACAAATTTCGACGGAAGCTGCTCAACGTGCAGCTCTTGCGCCTCCGCCTCAAATTCACGTGCCGCCTCCGCCAGTGCTGCGCGGGCCTTCTCATCCGTGTGTGCAAACTCGGCCAACTCGTGGCTCAGCTCCTCCAGTGCTTCGCCGCCGGCCATCATCCCGGTGAGTTCCTCGCGGCTGATTTCGGATTTGGCGAACGTGCCATAGCTGCTCCCGCGATTGAGGACCGTGAAGCGGTCACCAATGGGGTAGGCGTGGTGGGGGTTGTGCGTAATAAAGATTACCCCTAAACCGCGCGCACGTGCCTGGGCAATATAGCGCAGGACCACACCTGCCTCCTTCACGCCCAGTGCCGCCGTCGGCTCGTCAAGAATCAACACTTTCGCTCCAAAGTACACCGCACGCGCAATCGCTACAGACTGGCGCTCGCCGCCAGACAGCGTACCCACCGGTTGCGTAGTCTCACGCACCTGGATACCCATCTTCGCCAGTTCCTCGCGCGTCACCTGGTCAGCGAACTTCACGTTGAAACGGCGAAATGGTCCCCAACCCTTTGTTGGCTCCGAACCGAGGAAGAAGTTGCGCGAAATGCCCATCAGCGGGATCATCGCCAGGTCCTGGTAGACGGTGGCAATACCCACACTTAACGCATCGCGCGGCGAGGAGAAATGCGCTTCTTTCCCATCAAACAGGTAGCGGCCCTCGCTGGGCTGGTGGACGCCGGACAGGATCTTGATCAGCGTTGATTTGCCCGCGCCGTTGTCACCGAGCAGGCACATCACTTCGCCCGCATTCACGCTCATCGAAATGTCTTTCAGCGCAATCACGCTGCCGAAGTACTTTGAAACATTTTGCACATCGATTAAAGGAGCGGTGTTTGTCGTACTCATCGTCGCGCCTCCATTGCCAGTTTGCGTACATAGCTGTTTAACAGCACAGCGAGCAACAGTATTATTCCAATGACAGCCTTGTACCACTCAGCATTTACGCCTGCGAAGACGATGCCCTCTTCTACCATGCCAAAGGCCAGTGCCCCGAACATGGCACCGATAGCCGAACCGTAGCCACCCGTGAGCAGTACTCCTCCGACGACCGCCGCGACGATCGCATAGAACTCGCTGCCCTGGCCGCGCAGGACATCCGCGTTGGTAAAGGTCACATCCTGGATAATCGCCAGCAGGCAGGCGCAGACAGCTGTGCCTATGAACAGGAGAATCTTCACCCGGGTGACCGGTACGCCAATGTTGCGTGCTGCGTTGGCATCCCCACCTACGCCGAAGATCCAGTTGCCGAAAGAGGTGCCCAGGAGCAGCCAGGTTGCCAGCGCTACCAGCGCCAGCGCCCAGATAATTTCGATGGGAAATTGCTGGCCGCCGCCGAGCGCAGTGGCGAAGATCGCGTGAGCCGAGCTATAGCCCGGTGCCTGGTCGAGGCCATTCACCACGGTCAGCCCAGTCACAAGGGAGGTCACACCGGACGTCACGCCGAATAGGATGTATGCGGTGCCCAATGTGACGATGAACGACGGCAGGCGGGTGCGCATGACCAGGTAGCCGTTCATTATGCCGATCAGCACGGCAAAGATCAGGGCCGCGACAAATGATGCCCAGATGTTCCAGCCGAACTGAGCGCTTAAGATGGCAATGATCATACCGGTCGCGCCAACCGTCGAACCAACCGACAGGTCAAATTCCCCGCCAATCATGAGCAGGGCCACGGGTACTGCCAGAATGGCCAGTTCAGCCGAGACGCTCAGATAGCTCGATGCGCCTCTCGAGCTAACAAAACCACTGCTCCCCGCAACAATGGCGAAGAAGATCCACACAGCAATTGAACCGGCAACAGCTCCTATTTCCGGGCGAACCAGCAGCCGGCGGAGCGGATTGACTCGCAACATACGTTCACTTGTGATAACACTCATATTTTCCTCCTAATAGCCAGGGTTGGAGTCAACGTAGTGCCAGTCACCTTGTTGACTCCAACATGGAGCCTTTTTAGCGCGTCCCCTGCGCCGTCAACGCGATCACCTGGGTTACGTTAGACGATGTGACAAAGCCAGGGCCAGTCAGAAGAACATCGTTCGCGATGGTATTGAGGTTCGTCTTGTAAAGCGTCAACAAGACGATGGGCAGGTATCCTTGCAGATACTGCTGCTGGTCAATGGCAAACAGCATCTGACCGTTCTTAATCGCTTTCAGCACATCAGATGACAGGTCGAAGGTAGCCAGCTTGATCTGCCCGAGCTTGTTCAGGTCCTGGAGGGCTTTGATAGTAGGGGTGGCGCCCGTGGGACCAAGCGTCAGGATGCCATCAATCGAGGGATCATGCTGGAGTGCGGCCTCGACGGTCTGCTGGGTCTGGGTCGGGTTGGCCAGGTTAACTCCAATTACTTTAACTGTGCCGCCATCTGCCTGCGCCAAACCTTCCTGAAAGCCCTTGCAGCGCAGCGTGAGAGCGACGTTACCGACCTCCTGGTTGACACAAAGGGCGTGTTTGACACCGGCAGCACCCATTTTCAGACCGCCGCCAATGCCAGCCTGTTCCTCGGTCTGCCCGATGTGAACCAGCACCCCCAGGCTCTTGGCGACATCGGAGCCAGAGTTGATCGAGATCACGGGGATACCAGCAGCCACAGCCGCTTGAATCGAGGGACCCAGGCCTTTGGCATCGGGGATCGAGACGACCAGACCATCCGGGTGGGCTGCCACCGCAGTATCAATGAGATGAGCCATCGCTACCACATCGAAGGTGCCTGAGGCTGGCCCTTCATAGATCGCCTGGACACCCATGTCGTGAGCCGCCTGGTCAACGCCCTTCTTGACCACCGACCAGAACGGGTCCGTAGCTTGACCATGGGTGATAACGTAGAACTTGATGTTCGCGCGTGCCGGGTTGCCCGACGATGACGGGCTGGTGTTGGTGGTGTTGGTGGCTGCCCCTCCACCGCAGGCGGCAAGGACGACAAGCAGCATCACTAACGGAGCAATGAGTTTGAAGATACGTTGCATTTTGTTCTCCTTTGATGGTAATTGGGATCCACTAAAGATAACCCGCTTTGACTCACCTTGTTAGAAGACGAGTCGTATTATTGCTACTGATACTTCTGAGTGCTTTGCGCTAGCTTCCTCCTTTCCTGGCAAGTGATTTTGCCTCTTTTTATAGTTCAGCACTGGCAGGAATAGCGCCCCGTTCCTCTAGAAAATAGCGCTCTTGCGCCCGCATAGCTTCCCATTCCGTACGGGCGACCTGCACCTGGGGCATAGTGCTGACTTCAGCAATCGCTACATCCCACCAGCTCTCGTAGTTGGCCACACTCTCGTAGCGATCGTTCTGAATGTAGATCACCGACGTGCGATCGGTTGATCGCACCCTCTGGAGCGCGTCTACGAAATCTGCGTAGGTTTTGCACTCGATGACGTGCGCACCTAGACTACGCGCATTTGCTGCCAGGTCTACAGGCAGAGTCTGCACATCAGACCCCGCGTCGTCGCCTGGCAATATGCCGTTGCGTGGGTAAGTATAGCGAGTGCCAAAGCCATCCTGACCGAGTGATCTACTCAGCGCGCCGATGCTCTTAAAACCATGATTGTCGAGTAGGACGATGATGAGTTTGTAGTTTTCCTGGATCGAAGTGACAATCTCGCTGTTCATCATCAGGTATGAGCCGTCGCCGACCATCACATACACGTCCCGGTCTGGCGCTGCCATCTTGGCTCCCAGGCCACCGGCGATCTCATACCCCATGCAGCTATAGCCATATTCCAGATGATAGTTCTTGGGATTCCGTGCCCGCCAGAGCTTGTGCAGGTCGCCAGGGAGGCTGCCAGCGGCGCACACCATGATGGAGTTGGCAGCGCTCAGTTCGTTCACTGCGCCGATAAGCTCGCCCTGACTGGGCAGCGGTGTATGGCGAATCGCATAGATACGTTCGACCTCCATATCCCACTCAGCGTGGAGTTCGACAGCATGTAAGAAATGGCTCTCCTCGACGCGGTAACCATAAAGCAGCTCAAGTAGCTCTTCCAGGGTTACCTGCGCATCGCCGACCAGGGGCAGGGCCAGATGCTTCGAGGCATCGAACTCGGCAACATTAATATTGATAAAGCGCACGTCGGGATGCTGAAAAGCGGCCTTTGAGGCTGTGGTGAAGTCACTGTAGCGTGTGCCGATGCCGATCACCAGGTCAGCTTCTTTCGCAATGCGGTTGGCAGCGAACGTGCCGGTGGCGCCGATTGCTCCCAGGTTGAGCGGAAGTTCATACTGCAAGCTCCCTTTGCCGGCCATCGTCTCGCCGGCGGGGATGCCGGTCTGGTCAACGAAGCGCTTCAAGATATGAATCGCCTCTGAGTAAATTACCCCGCCTCCGGCGATAATCAGTGGTCGTCGGCTGGCGCGAATCCACGCTGCTGCCTGCTCCAGCGCAGTGCGGTCCGGTCGATTGCGTGGGATATGCCATACGCGTTTGTGGAAGAAGGCTTCTGGATACGCATACGCCTCTGCCTGCACATCCTGGGGCAGCGCCAGTGTGACGGCACCGGTCTCAGCAGGGCTGGTCAGCACACGCATGGCCTCGGGTAGGGCAGTCAGCAATTGCTCGGGGCGCATAATGCGATCCCAGTAGCGGCTCACCGGCTTGAAGCAATCATTGACAGAAATATCCTGGGTGTGTTCGGACTCAAGCTGTTGTAAAACGGGCGCGACATTGCGGCGAGCAAAAATGTCACCCGGCAGGAGCAGCACCGGCAGGCGGTTGATGGTGGCGGTAGCAGCGCCTGTTACCATGTTGGTCGCGCCAGGGCCGATCGACGATGTACAGGCAAACGTCTGCAAGCGATTCCTGGTTTTAGCATAAGCCGTGGCGATATGCACCATTGCCTGCTCGTTGCGAGCCTGGTAGTAGCGGAACGTCATGCGATTTGTTGCCTGCTTTTCCATTTTTGTCCTCTCAATCGTTCCGTACGGGCGTGATTATGAAATTTAACAAGCAAGATCGGGAATGATTTGTCACCCTGAGCGAAGCGAAGGGTCTGTCTCGATGGGCCGACAGATGCTTCGCTTCGCTCAGCATGACACTACCGGTTTTGGTCGTTAAATTTCATAATCACGCCCCCTACAATCCGCCGTGATTTTGAATGAACATCATCACCTCATCGTAGATGGGCATGAAGTTGGCGCAACCATGCTTTGTGACCAGGATTGCGCCGCAGGCATTCCCCAGGCGGGCAGCCTTGTACCAGTCCCATCCGTTGACGAAACCGTACAGAAACCCCGAGGCAAATGCATCGCCAGCGCCCAGGATATTTTCCACCTTCACCGGAAAACCTGGCACCTCGATCTGTGTGATCTGTGCGGTCTGTATGGTCTGTGTGGTCTGTAGGGGCCGATTTATCGTGCCCACCGCCGATTTATCGGCCCCAGGGAACTGCCCACCTACGTCATCTGACACGAGATGGACCATCGTGCCTTCTGCGCCGCGCTTCTGCGCAAGCACTTGTGGCCCCAGGCCAAGCAGTGCCTGGATCGCGACGTTGATGTCGCCACTGACGCGTGCATCCGAGACTTGAGAATGAGTCAAGCTGACCTGGCTCGGATCGGTTAGCATGAGAGCATTAATTTCGTCTTCCGTGCCGACCACAATGTCGACCAGGCGCAGTGCCGAGCGAAGCGTGATGCCGAAGGCACGAGGGTCGTGCCATTGATCGGGGCGAAAGTCGATATCCAGCATTACCGCCGTGCCAGCCTGGTGCGCCATCTCGGCAGCGAAGAGCGTAGCGCTGCGGCTCGGCTCCTTGCTCAGTCCTGTACCAGTAATCAGCAGAGCGCGACTATCGGCGATCGGCGTCGCCAGAACATCGTCGACATTCAGTTCGATATCTGCGCAGTTGTCACGATAGTATGTCAGCGGGAATCGGTCCGGTGGCTCAATGCCCAGCACAACCGCGCTTGAGCGGTGCCCCGGTTTGCGCGGGATGAAACGTGTATCCACCCCTTCCTGTTGCAGAAAATGCAGGATGAAGTCGCCCACCTGATCTTCCCCAACCGCAGTCAAGACTGCCGAACGCAGGCCCAGCCGCCGCGTGCCGACGCTGATATTGGTTGGGCAACCACCGACATAGGCTGCGAAACTGGTGATATCCACAAACGGAGCGCCGATGTCGTTGGAGTAGAGGTCGATTGAAGACCGCCCCATAGTGATCACATCGTATGACTTGCTGATCCTATCCATACCTGACTCCTGTTTTCATTTCGTATATGGGCACCCGCGGATCTCGCGACCGGTAGTTCTCCTTGACCCAGGTGTAGCGCGGGTCCTCGCTGTTGGCAAGCGATTGGGCGCTGCCGGCCAGGACATTCAGGTAGTAGGTCGTATAGCCTGGTGGACTGCTCACCGGGTGGTAGCCTTCGGGTACGAGCACTACATCGTTGTTACCTGCCAATAACACCGCATCGATGGGGAAACCAGCGCGCTGCAGCGGCGACTCCGCAGCTGTATAAATACGTTGAAAGGCAAACCCTTCCGGGCGATCTAACTTGTAGAAGTAAATCTCCTCAAGATCGGCCTCCATTACCTTGCCTTCTGGATTGGTCCTGTGAACATCATGCTTGTGTGGAGGATAACTCGACCAGTTGCCACCCGGTGTATAGACTTCCACAACGACTAACCGCTGGCATGGAAAGCCGGGCGGGATGATGTTGTTGATCTGCCGTGTAGCATGATCGCCCCCACGAATCTCGATCTCGATGTCTCCTGGCGTGACGAGCCGTGGTTGATGATCTTGATCGGTCGGCGCCAGGGCAACAGCAAGAGATAGAGTGCATACGGCAAACCATGGAAGACACTGTCTCGCTCACCAATGTGTGACCATTGTCCCTTATTCGACTCGACACCAATACGACCGCTCAGGGGTACGATCGCCATTTCGTAATCGCCGGTGGCGAATGTCCAGGAATGCTGTGCGTCAAGGCGGCGCAACTGAAAATGGACGTAATCCCAGCCTGCCAGTTCC
>WNEZ01006325.1_pt1 | contig 10906 bp, 11 predicted proteins | sample 5400521 | NCBI WGS metagenome assembly WNEZ01 (sample SAMN13153339, study PRJNA577476) | soil metagenome | isolation source: 120 cm saprolite under Douglas fir tree site 2 hole 1 replicate 1 | place: USA:California | collected 2015-04-18
CGGCTCCTGCCCGGGCGCGGGGGGGAAGAGCGCCGCGCGCCCGTCGCCGCCACCTGGGCCCTCCTCGCCGCCGGGGTGCTCTGCTCCGCCGGTCCGTACCTCTTCCTGCCCGGCGACCACGCGCTTCCCCTCCCCTACCTGGCGCTCCACCGCCTGGTCCCCGGCTTCGCCAGCCTGCGCGCACCGTCCCGCTTCTTCATCGTCACCGCCGCGGCGCTCTCGGCGCTCGCCGGCTACGAGCTGGCGCGCGCGACGGCGCGCCGCCCGCACCGCTTCCGGGTCATGACCGGCGCGCTCCTGGCGCTCGCCTGCGTCGTCACCGCCGCGCCCCGGCCGGCCCCCGTCGTCGCGGCGCACCTCGGCGCGGAGGCGCCGCCCGTCTACCGCTGGCTCGCGGAGCGACCGCACGGCGCCGTCCTCGAGGTGCCCGCCTGGCAGGTCGAGGGCGACATCGCCGGGCAGCTACTCAGCGGCCGCTACATGGTCGCCAGCACGCTCCACTGGCACCCGCTGCTGAACGGCTACACGGCCTACCCGCCGCCCACCGCCGAGTTCCTCGCCGCGGCGATCCGTCGCCTGCCCGATCCCGAGGCGCTCGGCGTGCTGGTCGACAGCGTGGACGTGCGCTGGATCGTCGCCCACGGCGTGCGCTGGCCCGAGACACCCGGGCTCGACCCCGTCGCGCGCTTCGGCGACGACCGCTCCCCCGCGCGCGGGCCCACGCCGGCGACACGCTCGAGGGCGCCCCGACCGCGCCACTCGCGCCCGCGTGCCGCGCGGCGCGGCTCCTCGAGCTGGCGCCGCCGCCGGCGATGCTCCCCGTCCCCTCGCCGATCCCGGTGCGCGTCCGCTTCGTGAACGCGAGCCCGTGCCGCTGGCCGGCGCTCGGCGTGCGCCGCGACGGCCTGGTCGGCCTCACCTACGGCTGGACCGCGCCCTCGGGACGGAGCTTTCCCGACGGCGCCTTCACGCGCCTCCTCCACGACGTGGCGCCGGGCGAGACCGTCGACACCACGATGCTCGTCTTCCCCGGAGGCGAGCTCGGCGCCTGGCGGCTCGAGGCGCGCCTCGGGCAGGAGGGCGTGGCCGAGCCGCTCGCGCGGCAGACGACCACGGTCGAGGTCCGGCCGTTCTACGGGACCAGGGAGAATCCGCCGTAGAGGATGGCGACGGAGAGCGCCGCCCAGACGACGATCGCCGCCAGGAGCGGGCCGTCGCGCACCAGCACGTCGTCCGGGTCCTCGCCCCGCGCCTCGACCATGACCAGCATCAGATAGCGGCCGATGCCGAACACGACGGGCAGGATGGTGAGCAGGAAGGTCTCGTCCGGCTGCACGGAGACGGCGTAGAGCGAGTAGCAGACGATGGCGATGCCCGCGCTCACGCCGAGGAGCACGTCGAGGAGCCCCACCGAGTACGCGCCCAGCGCGCGGCGCCGGGGGCGCACCGTCCCGACCGGCACGTCGATCAGCTCGGCGCGCCGCTTGCCCCAGCCGAGGAAGAGCGCGGCGAAGAACATGCACAGCGCGATCCACGCGCTCTGCGGCGCGGCGAGCGCCTCGATCCCCGCCTGCACGCGCAGCACGAAGCCCAGCGCGATCGCCATCACGTCGACGATCGGGAGGCGCTTCAGACCGAGGCTGTAGGCGAGGTGCAGGGCGAGGTAGCCGCCGAGCACGATGCGCGCCCGCGGGGGGAGGAGGAGCGCCACGCCGAGCGCGCCGGCGGCGAGCACCCCTGCCTCGGCGAGGGCCGCGCCGGCGCCGAGCCGCCCCGCGGCGACCGGGCGCTCGCGCTTGCGCGGATGGGCGCGGTCCTCCTCCCGGTCGCGCACGTCGTTGAACACGTAGACCGCGCTCGAGGCGAGGCAGAACGCGACGAAGGTGAGCAGCGAGAGGCCGATCGCGCGCGGGTCGCGGAGCCGGCCGGCGAAGACCAGCGCCGCCAGGCAGACGGCGTTCTTCGTCCACTGCCAGGGGCGCGCCGCGGCCACGAGATCGCGGAGCGACGGCCGCGCGGGCCCCGGCGTGGCGCTCAGGAGAGGCGCTTCAGTATCCACAGCAGCCCCTCGCGCACGGGTGTCCGGTGCGCCGAGCCCGCCCTGGCCGGGTCGTCGCGGCGGGCGAGGAACGAGTCGTAGGACTCGGCCAGCATCTCGACGTTGCCGTAGCGCGGCCGCCACTCGAGATCGCGCATGGCGCGCGTGATGTCGAAGTAGAAGGCGCGGTGGTAGGTGCGGTAGTGCCAGGGCGCCAGCGGCGAGAGGCGGAGCAGATCGAGCGCGCGGAGCGCGGCGATCGCCAGCCCCGCCGGCGTGCCGACCACGCGCGCCGCCGTCCCCGCATGACGGATGAGCGCCTCCAGGTCCTCGCGCAGGGTCGCGAAGCGCTCGGCGCCCACGTTGTAGGCGCCCGTGCGCCGCCGCTCCGCCAGCCGGAGGAGGAAGTCCACGCAGTCCGCCGCGTGCAGGAGCTGGAAGGGCTTGTTGCCGTCGCCGATCACGTACACGCGGCGCCCCTCGCGCACCCAGGTGAAGAGCATCTGGAAGATGCCGAGCCGCCCCGGGCCGACCAGCGTCCGCGGGCGGACGATGGCACAGGGGAAGCCCTCGCGCGCCGCCGTCGCCACGCGACGCTCCCCTTCGAGCTTGGCTCGCCCGTACGCCTCGAGCGGCCGCGGCGGCGTGTCCTCCGTGATCGGGCAGCGCTCCGGGAGGCCGTAGATGGCGCTCGTCGACACGTGGATGAAGAACTTGACGCCCGCCGCGCGCGCCGCCTGGAGCGCCTGGTGCGTCCCGTCCACGTTGACCCGCCAGAAACGCTCGCCCGCCTTGGTGAGCGGCACCAGCGCCGCGTGGTGGTGCACCACGTCGACGCTGGCCATGGCCTCCGCCACGCGCACCCGGTCGAGGATGTCGGCCGTGACCACCTCGACCGACGCGGGCAGGTCGGGGGCGGGAAGCACGTCGAGCACCCGCACGCGCTCGCCGCGCGCGGCGAGCGCGTGCGCCGTCTGCGAGCCGAGGTAGCCGGCGCCGCCGGTCACGAGATGGGTCGCCATGGCGGCTCAGATCGCCACGCCCTGCTCGAGGCACCAGCGGATCGAGCGGCGCATGCCCTCCTCCAGCTCGACCCGGGGGTCGTAGCCCAGCTCGCGCTCGGCCCGCGCGACCGAGCAGGCGATCGTCTTGTTCATCTCGGAGAGGACATGGAGCTCCTGCTGGTAAAGCCCGACCGCCTGGAGGAGCCGGTCCGCGACACCCGCCACCGCGCTCGCGACGCCGGGCAGACGGAGCCGCTTGTGCGCGACCGGGATGGCGAACTCGCGCTCGAGGAGGCGCTCCACCGTGTCGACGATCTCGTTCATGGTCCAGGGCCGGCGGTCCGCCACCCAGTAGAGCTGCCCGCGCGCCCGCGCGCTCCGCTCCGCCAGGAGGAGCGCCTGGCAGGTGTTGTCGACGTAGGACATCGAGCGGCGCGACTCGCCGCCGCCCACGATCGGCGCGCGCCCCTGCTTGATCATGGTGAAGAAGCGCGTCTGGCGGAGCGGCTGGTCCGGCCCGTAGAACCAGCACGGGCGCAGCACGACGGTCTCGAGCCGTGCCGACGCCTCGCGGACCAATGCCTCCATCTGCCGCTTCGATTCGCCGTAGTGCATGTACGGGTGATCGGGCGCGCTCTCGTCGAAGAGATGATCCGGGCGCGGGTTGCAGCCGGCGGGGCTGTTCGAGGAGACGGCGACCACGCGACGCGCGCCCGCCGCCGTGGCGGCGGCGAGCACGTTTCTGGTACCTTCGACGTTGATCGCGTAGAGCTCGCGGATGCGCCGGGGATGGATGATGCCGCAGAGATGGAAGACGGTCGCCCCCTCGGCGTCGCGGAAGAGCGCGCCTACGGCCGTGGGATCCCGGATGTCGCCGGGCACCAGCTCGACGTCGGGCGCGATCTCGGTGAGCGTGTGCCCGGGTGCCCCGGGCGCCACGAGGCAGCGGATGCGCCGCTCGCGGTCGGGCTCGGCGAGCGCCGGTACGTCGGGGAGCCCGTGCGCCAGCACGCGCACCAGGCGCGTGCCGAGCCAGCCCGGCGCTCCGGTGACCAACGTGAGCGGTCTCGTCACGATGGCGCTCAGCGAGGGCCCGGCGGCGCGGGGATGAGTTGACGGCAGGCGGCGGGCATGGCGGGCTCGCGGCGGGCGACTCTCGCAACCGTGCCCCTCGAAGTCAACCGAGCGCGGCGGCGATCGTCGTCGCGGCCGGGCTCGCCGGCGAGCTGGCATTGCACTTCCTCGAGCCGCGCCTCGCGATCACGTGGAGCTACGCGCACCTCGGCCGGCGCGCCGCGCTCCGCTGGCTGGCCGTGGCGCTCGTCGCGCTGATGCCGCCGGCCACCGCGTGGGCGTGGCGCCGACCGGGCCCGGCGCGCCCGCTCGGCGCCCTCTCCTGGCGGGCGGGCCTCTCTGCGTTCGCCCTCGCCACCACCGTCCTCGCCCTGGGGCGCGCGGCGCCCGCGCCGCCCGTGTCGATCGATCCCTGGTTCCTGGTGAAGAGCGTCGCCGAGGGCACGGGCGAGAACGGACGGTGGTACCTGCTGCTGTGGAGCTACGAGCGCCTCTTCGCGCTCGTGCGTCCCGCGTTCGACGCCGCGGCGTTCATCCGCGCCGCGAGCGACCTCGCGGCGAGCGTGGCGCTGGTCGCGCTCGCGGCCGCGGCGCGCCGCCTCGGGCGGACGCGCGGCGAGGTCGTGGCGATCACGCTGCTGGCGTGGACGGCCTTCGGCACCGCGCAGCTCGTGCCCGGCTACCTCGACATCTACCCGTTCGCGCTCGCCGTGACGGCGCTCTACCTCGTGACGGCCCTCGGCTCGCTCGCGGGAGACGTGCACCCCGGCTGGCCGCTCACGATCGCGTTCGTCGCTCCCTTCTTCTACATCGGCCTCGCGCTGCTCCTCCCCTCGACCGCGGTGATCGTGGTTGCACTGGCACGCCGTCCGGGCCGCCGCGGGCGGCTCGCGCTCGGCCTTCTCCTGGCCGTGGGCGCGGCCGGCGCCGCCACCCTCCCCGGCTTCGGCGCGCCCTTCGCCTGGGGCGCGTTCGTCGCCCGCGCGCATGCCGACAGCGGCTGGCAGCTCGGCCTCTCGCCGACGTCGAGCCTGCTGCCGCCCGGCTACATGGTGGGCGCCACGCATGCGCGCGAGGTGCTGCACACGCTGCTTCTGGTGGACGGGATCGGGATCCTATTGCTCGTCGCCTGTGGCGCCTGGCTGCCCCGGAGCCAGCCGGCCGCGCTCCTGGTGGCCGTGGTGCTCCCCTACCTCGCCTACGTGATCGCCATGGACCCGCTCTTCGGCGCGCTCGCCGACTGGGATCTCTTCAGCTACGGCGCCGCGGCGACGAGTCTCCTCGGCGGGTGGGCGTTCGTCGCCTGGGGGCGGGAGCACCCGCGCGCCTTCGGCTGGCTCCTCGGCCTCGCCCTCGCCACCGCGGGCGTCCACCTCCTCGCGCGCTGGAACGCGCTCGCGGTGGACCTGCCGCGCCACCTCCTCGAGTCACCGTACCACGTCCGCTGACGCGCGCCCGCGGGTTGGCCTTCAGGTTGAGCCACCAGATGAGCGCCCGCGTTCCGTACCGCGGGCATGAGCGCTCACCGCACGCGCGGACGGTCCGCCCAGGAGCGGCCGCCCCGCGTCCACTCCGGGCCGGTCCCCCAGTTCGCGCGCGTCTTCTTCCGCGGGTGCTCGGGGTCGTGGCGGCGGCACGCCTCGTCGTACTCGCGCATCGCCTGCTCGCGTGCCTTGACGGCCCAGAAGTCCTCCTCGCTCCTCCACTTCCCGCCCCCCGCGTACTCGAGGATGGAGACGCCCGGAAAGTCGATCGTCCCTTCACCGCCCGGACGATCGCGTCGGTTCTGCATGTAGAAGACGACCCGGCCGCGCGCCTCGTCGATCGTGTGCCACTCGTAGGCCGTATAGATCTCGCCGTACTTCTCCATCACCGGCTTGATCCACGCGCGGACGGTCTCCCGTCCGTGCATGCTGCCATAGAAGTGCTCGAAGTAGCGGCAGTCCTCCGTGAACAGGTCGGCCCATGCGTCCCAGTCCTCGCCCACCGCGCCGGTGCGCCAGTAGGTGCGAAACGCTTGCTCCAGCTCTTCGCGGGTGTAGGTCGCCATGGACGCGGGCCTACCTCCGCGCCGGCGCGTGGGTCAAGTCGGGGCGGTGCTAGTCGGACTTCGCCTTGAACTGCGTCGCTGGCGCACGGCTGCGGTGTACGTCGCCTCCCGGGGCACCGGGACGCGCGCTACGGCTCGAGCGCCGCCAGATGCCGGAGACCCGCGCGGTGGCCGGCGACGAAGGCCGCGCCGGTGACCACCACCACCGCGCCGAAGGCCGCCGCGATCAGCGCCGGCTCGCCTCCGGCGAGCGGGCCGTGTGTGAGACGGTGCCAGAAGAGCCGCGACACCGGCCAGGCCTCGAGCGCGACCACGACGGCGATGAGCGCGAGGCAGAGGATCATGTAGAGCACCGCGCCGAAGCTGGTCGCGATCTGTGCCGGGTTGACCGCGTCGAAGCGCGGGTACGCGGCCCCGAAGGCGATCCCCAGGCTCACGATGGTGGCGATCACGAGGAGGAGCGTCGCCATGAACACGGCGGTGAGACCGGGCGGGACGCCGAGGAACCGGTTGGTCACCGCCACCAGCCCCTCGCCCAGCACGGCGAGCGGCAGGAAGCCGATCGTGAACTTACTCCACCAGATGGTGGTGAGCGGGATCGGCGCCGTGTGCAGCACCCACCAGGAGCGGCCCTCGAGGCTGGGCGCGGGGTAGACGAAGCGGACAGCGACCGAGGTGGTGACGAAGGCGGTGAGCCCGAGGTTGAAGAGGGCGGCCACCTCCCGCATGGTCGCGGCGAGCGGGCTCCCGTCGTCCACCGGGAGAACGGAGAAGTTGTAGACGTAGACGACCACCAGGGCGAGCAACACGACGAGCTGCGACCACTGTCCCGGGTCGCGCAGGAAGACGGCCAGGTCCTTGGCGAGCAGCAGGCTGGCAGGCCGGCCGAGCGGCGCCGTCAGCGCCGGGAGCACGCGCGAGAGGAGGCGCTCGCGCCCGCTCCCGGTCTCGCCCTCCTGCGCCCGCGACCAGGCGCGGAGGAAGACGCGTTCCACGAGCGCCGCGCTCGCGAGGTAGCAGACGGCAGCGGTGCTCGCGAGGAGGCCGAGATGGAAGAGCGGCTGGCCCGGACGGACGCCGAGGAGGGGGATCAGTACCTCGCTGGCCCAGGTCGTCGGCATCCAGGGCGACGGCGCGCCGACGTCGGCGAGGAAGGCGGCGAAGCCGGCGAGGCCCGAAGGGCTGGCGAGGCTCTCGGGGCGGAGCAGGCGGATCGCCAGGTAGGCGGCGGCTGCGAGTGTCGGGCTCGCGACCAGGAGGACGTCGCGCGCGCGGCGCGCGCGGAAGGCGAGGACGATCGCCGTCGCCGTCACCGCGCCGAGCGCGGCCGGGATGACGAGGAAGGGTACCAGGGTGGCGACGACTGCGAGGTAGAAGACGGCGCCGGCCCGGTAGACGATCCCGTACGCCACGAACGCGGGGAGGCCGAAGAAGAGCGCCATCCAGCTCGAGGCGATGAGGCTCTCGATGAAACGCACCTGATGCAGCCGCCGGGTGGCGAGCGGCGCGGCGAGCAGCACGTTCACCTCGGGGGCGCCGTAGAAGGTGGTGAGGGCCGTCACCACGTTGCTCAGCACGAGGACCGCGAAGAAGCTGACGAAGATCAGCACGAGCAGGCGCTCGGTCAGGATGGGGCCGAGGGCGGTGATGGTCTGGAAGTAGGCGAGCACCCGCTCGAAGCCGACCAGGCAGGCGACCCAGCAGACGGCGGCGAGCGCGCCCAGCAGGACGGGCTTCGCCCGCCCGCGACGGAGCGCGCCGCGCGCCGCGAGCAGCCGCGGCGAGAGCAGCCAGAGGAGCGAGGGACCGCGCCTCATGCCGCGCCGGTGATGGCCAGGAAGACCGACTCGAGCGAGCCGTTGTCGTCCAGGGGATCGAGGCGCGCGGCGGCGCTCGTGCGCAGCTCGGCCAGGCTCCCGAGCGCGACCAGCCGGCCGCGATCCAGGATGCCGATGCGATCGCACAGCGCCTCGGCGACGTTCAGGCTGTGCGTCGAGAGGAAGATCGTGACGCCGCGCGCGGACAGCTCGACCAGCAGGCGGCGGAGCGCGACCGCCCCCTGAGGATCGAGCCCGACCATGGGCTCGTCGAGCACCAGGATGGACGGACGGTGCACGAGCGCGGCCGCCAGTGCCAGGCGCTGCTTCATGCCGTGCGAGTACGTCTCGGTCAGCTCGGTCGCCCGCTCCGCGAGACCGAACTGCGCCAGCAGCTCGGCGGCGCGCCGCTCCAGCTCGCTGCCGCCGAGCCCGTAGAGGCCACCGACGAAGCGCAGGAACTCGAGGGCCGTCAGCTTGTCGTAGAGAAAGGGATGGTCCGGGAGGTAGCCGGTGATCGCCTTCGCGGCCTCCGGCTCGCGGCCGATGTCGTGGCCACCGAGGAGCACCGTCCCGGCCGTGGGCGCGAGCAGCCCGGCCATGATGCGGATGGTGGTCGTCTTTCCGGCCCCATTCGGCCCGATGAAGCCGAACACCGCGCCCGCCTCGATCGTGCAGTCGAGGTCCGCGACGGCGACCGTCGGGCCGTACTCCTTGCGCAGGCGAACGAAGCGGATCATCGCTGGCTCTCCTCGGCGGTGAAGTGGAGCTCGCCGACGATGGCGGCGAGTTGCGTGTGCCGCTCGGGACCGCCGTCGAGCAGCTTCACGTGCGTCGCGTCGGCGGGTAGCTGGCGGAACACCGCGTCGGCGCTCACCCAGGCTCCGAGCCAGAGCTCGTCCCAGGCATGGTAGTAGAAGGCGCCGTCCAGGTACATCGCGCCGGCCACCACCCGGGCCGGGATGCCCGCCGCACGGGCGAGCGCGGCGAGCAGCACCGCGTGCTCGTTGCAGTCTCCGCGGCGCGCGGCGAGCACGTCCCGGGCGCTCGGTACGGTCAGGCTCGGTGCCTGCTCCAGGTGCTCGTTCACCCACGCCACCAGCGCGCGCGCCGCCTCCGTCGCATCGCGCCCGGAGCCGACGATCGAGCGAGCGGTCTCCACGATGGCGGCGTCGTCCGACTCGATGAAGGGCCCGGGGGCGAGGAACTCCGCCAGCGCGGCACCCGCCGCGCCGAGCGGCGCGTGCTCGGGGAGCGGCTCGCGCTCGACGCGCAGCAGGTCGCCGCGCACGCGCTGGCGGGGCGGGGAGAGCGGCACGCGCCCGGCCGCGGCTCCGTGCATGCGCAGCGTGAGGCGGGTGACGTGGCGCGGGTCGTCGATGCGTCCGGCGAGCGGGATGCGGGTCGAGCCGATCAGGTCGAGGGGCGCAAGGACGGCGTCGCCGGCGAGCGCCGCCTCGCGCGACTCGCGCACGAGCGTCAGGCCGAGCGAGCCCTCCTCGCGGAGCACGCCGCCGTCGGCCGTCAGCCAGACCCGCGCGCGCAGGCCCTGCTGCTCCTCGGCGAGCACGATCGCGTCCGCCCCATCGAGCGTGGCGCGGCCCTCCACCCGCACGGTGAGCGGCTCGTTGCGCAGCGTGAGCGGGTTGAAGACGGGTACGGTGTAGCTCGTCCCCGGGGTGAGATCCCCCGCCAGGACGTGCGGCCGGAGGGTGACGGGCAGGTAGATCGGCTCGCCGCGAGGGATGCTCGCCTCGGTGCTCCGGCCGTCGGAGCCGTAGCTCACGGCGAGGCGGCGACCGTCACTCGTCCCGCTGGCGGAGAACACGGCGGCCGGGGAGGCGAGCGTGAAGCGGACCCGCCGGAGCGTGAAGCGATCGTCGGTGTCGGCCTCGAGCGACGTGCGCACCGTCTGGGGCACACCGAGCATGACGAGCGAGACCAGGACGTCCTCCGTGAAGCGCACGCCGGTCGCGTTGCGGGCGGTCACGCGGTGGGCCCGCCCGACCCGCTTGCCGTCCCGCTGCACGGCGAACCACTCGTCACGCTCCGGCGCGGTCCCGGGGGCGGCGAGCGGCGTCTCCGCCGCGCCCGGGAGCGGCGCCTGCCGGCGGACGAGCAGACCCATCATCACGAGCCAGAAGAGGACGATCGCGAGGGTGAATGCGCGCCGCATGGCAATGGCCATCGTCCTCATCGTCCGACTGGGACGATTTCATTAGCCGCGCGATTCGACGGGGGCTGGTCCGGAACAGTCATTGCGGACCAGCCCCTTCTGGCATTGGCCGTCGCGGCACCTGCCATGCTCCTTCCCAGTGGCCGCGGACGAGAAGTGCGTCAGAGCCGGGTAAGCATGGGTCGGACCTACCTGGTTCGGGTGATCGCAGATCTCGCGGGACAGGACATCCAGGTCGTGACCGTGTATAGAACCAGTAAGGTGTCCAAGTACTGGAGGACCCCATGAAGGTCGGGTACGACGCTACCACGGATATCCTCACCGTCGTCTTGAGGCCTGGGGTCGTCGCGGAGAGCGACGAGGACAAACCGGGGGTAATCCTCGACTACGACGAGGCAGGCAATCTCCTCTCGATCGAAGTCCTCGACGCATCGAGGCGGGTCGAGGAGCCGCGGAGCGTGACGTTCTCGACGAACGGTTGACTCCCGAGCGTCCGAACCTTCGCGCACCCTTGGATCGCGAGGCACTCCTCACGCTGGGCGTCGCGCTCGCCGCCGTCGCCGTCCAGCTCCCCATCTACGACCGCGGCTTCTCCCTCCTGGACGAGGGCTATCTCCTGACGCTGGCCCAGGAGATCGCGCGCGGGAAGCTCCTCTATCGCGACGTGTACGTCGACAACCCGTTTCCGGGGGCGTTCTACCTGGTGGCGGCGTGGCTGCGGGTGGCGGGGACGTCGATCTGGTCCTC
>WNEZ01017812.1_pt1 | contig 10904 bp, 11 predicted proteins | sample 5400521 | NCBI WGS metagenome assembly WNEZ01 (sample SAMN13153339, study PRJNA577476) | soil metagenome | isolation source: 120 cm saprolite under Douglas fir tree site 2 hole 1 replicate 1 | place: USA:California | collected 2015-04-18
AAAAAGGATGAATCAAAACAACAGAAGTAACTAGCACGATCCTTGCCCACACAGCCCCAATATTGCCTGCTCACTTCTCCCGAGACAATGGCGGAACGGTACCACAAAACGCCTTCCCAAAACAGTACCCTTGTACTTGCACTTTTTGCCCAGCTTTCCCGCTTCCTAGGCCTCATAACCGTCGTAGTTCCGCCGGCACACAATCCATCCCTCCTGAACACCAAAATTGCCCAAAAGTTCTCCTTCCTTTGTCTTCCGGCGGAGATCGGCCCGAGGGGAACGGTTAGCGCTCCTGTCCACGCGAATCTCAGGGCCACATGGTCGCCGTCTGGCATCTCGCGCTTTATCTTATACTTCCGGCGATTCATGGCTTACCGCGACGGCGCAGTTTGGCACCGCCGGCCTATTGGTACTTGGTGATCCGACCGGCGCTTTGGTTTCAACTTGCAACTCGTCCCGCAAAGGCACCTGATTTGGCTCCAGGCGGTCAGTTCCCCAGCAACTTCACGATCTGGAGCGGGTTTACTCTGGCTCTCTCCACGGTGAGCCCCCAGTGGAGATGCGGTCCGGTGACGCGCCCCGTGGCTCCGACTTTCCCCAGCACTTCTCCCGCTGCCAAGGTATCTCCGGCCTTCACATCGATCTCGGAAAGGTGCCCGTAAAACGTATAAATTCCCAGGCCGTGATCGACTACCACGGTATTCCCGGAAAAAAACAGCTCTTCTGCCAGCGCCACGCGTCCGCGTTGCGCCGAATGTACCGGCGTCCCCGCCGCCGCCGGAAAATCCACGCCGCTGTGCGGCGAGCCGGCCTGCCCGTTCAGGATCCGCCGCTTCCCGAAATTCCCTCCCCTGGCCGCTCCGTCGAGCGGCACGAGGAAAGTTCCCTCCCACATTCGTTCGTCCGTCACGGTATCAAAGATTTTCCGCAGCCTTTCCCGCTCCTCTTTGGCGCGCACGAGTTGCTCCGGATCGGGCTCCACAAACTGTTTCTCCACTTGCAACCTCTCCGTCGCGTACCGGCCCTTCCTCACGGCCACCATCACACTGCAACCGATCTTCCCGCCACTGGCCGTCTGCCCCGCCACCTTCAATTCGTACTTCCCCTCGGACTTCTCCAGATCCACCCCCACTAGACCCCTTCGCACCGTTGCACGCCCGGCCTCCTCCCAGAACGGGACGCTTCGCCCATCCCATTCCCCCTGGACTTCCGCTAAGGGCCTAGCGCCTCTCACTTCCAGGAGCAGTAGGCTCCCCTGGCTCGATTCCGCGGAGCTCAGCCGCAATACCGTTCCCGCGCCGCAAGCCCGAACCATCGCCGCTCCCGCCTGCGGCGGAATCAGAATCAGACCAAGGAGCGCGAACAGGGCGGTGAAGCATTTTCGCAATGTTACTTCCTCCGGTAATTTGCAATTCTCATTCTACCTTCCGCACGCACCTCTCCGCTTCCGCTTTCTTCCGGAGTGCCCCGCAAAAGCAGCCGCTTCCTGACGGCGAGGTGAGCCGCGGCTATGCCGTTCGTGGGAGAGGCAGTCAAGTTTTCTCTTCAGATCTTTGCGCAAGTGTCCGGCAACGCGACAGTTTCATCCCGCAGATGGACGCCTGCGAGCCCGCCTCGGTCCTGCACTTCCCAAGAAGTCTTTTTGATTCTGTCGCTTCTGCTCTACTGGCGGACGGCACGAAGATTGCCCTGGATTGTTGCGGGAGCTACTGTCCTCACTCCTGGAAAATCTTAAATAACGAGGCCCCCGTGAAATAATTCGAACGCGTGCACGAAACCGTAACCGCCTGGCCGGATTCCGATCACCTCAAACAGCGCGAAGCCGCCGGATGGCGCCTGGTCGCCGTCGAATGGGAGCGCGAGGTCATCCCCGAAATCCCAAAGAAACCGGACGCCGCCTCCGGCGCGGCGCGCGAGGAAATCACCTACGGATTGCGCATCGCCTCCGATTGCCTCCACCTCGAGGAAAACTCTTCGGAAATGGAAGTCCTCAAGTTCCTCGCCGAGCTTATCGTCCAGGACGCTTCCTTCACTTCCATGGCCGACGCCCTCAATCGCCAGAATTTCCGTTCGCGCGACGGCAACCTTGGGAATGCCGCGGCGGTCTTCAAGCTGACCCCGCGTCTCATCGAGGTTGCCCCGCGCATCCTCTCGGGCAGCGAGTGGGAGTCCCGCAAAAAACAATTCTCCCGCGTGGCGTGGAATTCCTAAGAGATTTGAACGCGCTCCAGTGAATTGCGGGAGTGATATCCGGGAGTCATCCTCGCAACGGCGAATTCCCGCGGCCGGAAACTTCGCAGGGAATAAACTCCCGTCCAAAGCTTCGCCGGATTCGAAATCTATTTCCGCTCCAATTTGGCGCGCAACTTGAAGCGCTGAATTTTTCCGGTCACGGTCTTCGGGAGCGCGCTGCAGAAACGCACTTCACGCGGAACTTTGTAGGACACCAGTCTCGCCTTCACGTGCTCACAGAGCTCCGCAGCCAGTTTCTCGGACGCCGCGATTTCTTCGCGCAGCACTACATTCGCCACGGAATACGTCAGCCCCTGCTCATCCGTCGCGCCGACCACGGCAGCTTCCGCCACCTGCGGATGCCCCAGCAGCGCGTTCTCCACTTCCGCCGGCGAAACCCACATCCCCGCGACCTTCAGCATGTCGTCCGCGCGCCCGCAGTAACGGAAGTAGCCGCCAGGTTCGCGGACGAATTTATCGCCGGTCACCACCCAGTCCCCGCGCTTCGTGCGCGCCGTCAATTCCGGAATCCGCCAATATTCCGCAAACGCGCTCCCGCCGCTCACCCAAAGATTCCCGATCTCGCCGTCGCGCATCGGCTCTCCGGCGTCATCGACAATCTTCGCCTCGCAGCCGGGAACGGGAAATCCACAGCTGCCCGGCTTGCATTTCCCCGGTCGGCTCGAGATAAACATGTGCAACATCTCCGTCGAACCGATCCCGTCGAGAATCTCAATCCCGAATATCCCTCTCCATCGCTCAAAAATCTCTGCGGGCAGCGCTTCTCCAGCGGAAACGCACAGCCGCACCGAAGAAAAGTTCACGCGATCGCGGGCCCTTTCGGCTTCCCGCAACACGGATGCGTAAAACGTGGGCACCGCGAAGAAAACCGTCGGCCGGCGCCGGGCAACCAACTCGATCACTCTCTCCGCCCTGGTTCGCTCCGGATTCAAGATAGTTCGAGCGCCCGCCGAGAACGGGAAATACATTCCATTGCCCAATCCGTAGGCGAAAAACAGTTTCGATACGGAGAACGTGACGTCATCCTCGCGCAGCCCGAGCACGCCATGCGCATAACTCCTGCTCGTCACGAGCATACCCTTATGCAGATGCACCGCTGCTTTTGGCGTGCCCCCGCTTCCCGATGTGTAAAGCAGGAACGCCGGATCGTGCGGCGATGTCTCCGCAGCCGGGAGGCGTTCGCCTGCCCCGCCCGTCCATTCGCGCCACTTGGCGTAAGCAACGCCGCGTGTCTCGAGTTCCTCGGCGCCGGCCACGACAATCGGCATTTGCGGCCGCTGGTTCGACGCCGGCAAAAAATCTCCGAGTGCCTCCGCGTGCACGATGGCGATCCGCGGCTCGCTGTTCTCGATGTAATGAATGTAATCTGCCGTCCGCGCGTAGGGATTTACGGGCACGGCTACCGCGCCGATCTTGGCGGCGCCGAAAAAGGCCGCCATGAACTCCGCCGAATCCGGCAGCACAATCAGTACGCGGTCGCCCCGGCACACGCCTTGCTCCAGCAGCGCATTCCCGGCGCAATTTGCGAGCGCCGCCAGCTCGCCGTAGGTCACCTCGCGCGGTTCTCCCGCGATCGCCACGCGCTCGGGATGCCGCTTCGCCGGCACATCCAGAAAATGCACCGCCAGGTTGAATCGCTCTGGAATTCCTTCAGGAAGAAATTCATTTGCGGAGGTGGCTGTCATCCCGGACTCGTTATATCCTGCGCGCTACTGAGCCTGCGAACTTGCTCCCGTGATTCGCAGCTTGTACCACACCGTGCCCGCCGGATAGAGCGCGTCGTTGATCTGCGAATTTTTCTGTTCGCCCGGAGCGAGGGTGGCCGCAAGGGTCCCCTGGTTGATCAGGACCGCGTTGTTGTCCACACCCACATAAGTGGTCTCATATTTGATGTTGCTGTAGCTGTAGACCGTGGATTTGTTTTCAAGAGTCACGAACCATACCGCCATGGTGCCGGTGCGGTCCTTGCTCATCGTCGCGCGCTGAACTTTCAGGTCATGGACGGGGTCGACGTCGCCCTTGGCCGTCGCAGACGCGCTCGCCGCGGCAGGCGATGGCTTGGCTACATTGCCCCGGGATCGCAGGAACAAGTACCCTCCGGCCGCCGCCACGACGATGACCACAGCTATGCCGATCCAGAATCCTTTTGGTTCCGTTTGTTTTGCCTCTTCGGGGGTCTCAAACATTTGCACCTCCAGTCCTCCGCCCGCGCACTCCCGCAGCGCATCTTCGTTCGAATCCGTAGAAAAAAAAGGTCCGCGGCTCAGTAAGTGATTCCATCGATCGTGCCGGGCATGGCTCCGCACTGTTGGGAGCCCGAATTGTCTTAGAAATAGCACTGTAGCCCAGGAAAAGTCCATGAGGGAGTTGCACCGGGATAGCTCGCTAGCATCTGAATGCATTCTTCCGAGCGCAGGTCGATCACCGCAATGCCGTTTTCGCGCAGCCAGTCGATACCTCCTCGGAAGTTCACGGACTCGCCTACGACCACAGTTCCGATCCGGAATTGGCGGATGAGGCCGCTGCAATACCAACACGGCGCCAGGGTGGTTACCATGATTTTATCGCGGTAACTCCTCAGCCGCCCGGCGCGGCGGAACGCATCCGTCTCGCCGTGCGCCGAGGGATCGCCTTCCTGGACTCTCCGGTTATGGCCTCTTCCCAGCAACTTTCCCTGGCGATCGAAAAGCGCGGCGCCGATCGGGATGCCGCCTTCCGCAAGCCCGGCGCGGGCCTCTTCCACGGCCACCTTCAGCATCGCTGAATATCTCTCCCGATCTGCTTCACCGCCTGTGCCCATCTCCTGTGCTCCTCGCGGTTTCACCTGCTCACTTCAATCGGTTCTCTGCGCGTTGGGAAAGAGCCGGATCAGCAAAAAATGCGTGGGCCAGTACAACAGCGCGATCGTCCCCGCAAGAATGACCGCGAGGTGGAAGGGAGCCGGCCCCCACGCGCGGTGAAACAACGGGTCGCGATACGCGTAGTTCATGTTCAGCTCCGGCGACAAGAACCGCGAGAAGATCAGAAGCACTGCGGTGAGGGCGGTCTGCAGCGGCAGCGCCCGGGGGTCGTACCCTACTTTTTGCATGGCCCAGAGCAGCGCCAGCGGCAGCGCAATATGGAACAGCGAAAGCAGCCGGATCCCCAGCAAGTAGTGCGAGTCCCACATATACTCGGTTCCGCCAATCAGATGATGTCCCGTTGCCAGCCGCCAACCCGCGTCCAGACACCACAGAAACCCGGCCAGAAGCGCATTCAGGGCCTGGCTGGAAACCAGGAGGGGGCTCCCGAACCACAACCCGATGCACGCAAGGATCACCGCGATGTCGCAAAGATGCACCAGGTTCTCCCAGCCCCAACCCCACACATAAAGCGGCAGCCATACGATCAGCCACAGCAAGGCCACCCACCTGAGCACCGGGAACGCCGTTGACGCTCTAGCCATCCACTTTCGCCGCCAGCTCACTCGAATCCCGCACAGCCTACCATAGCCCGCCACTCCGCACGCCAAGGGCTCCCGGACTTAGAGAGTAAGCGTGGAAATCGGTGCGACTTCCTGTCTCGGCTGACCAATATGGAGCTTGGCGGCGCACTTGTGGACTCTTACCATAAGCGCCAATGAGCAGACGATCGAGAAGCGATGAGGCGCGCATCCGCCCCATTCTCGCGTGGCTGGCCCAGCGGGAGGACGAAATGGCGGCTCTGCTTACGGAGCTGGTTGCGATTCCCACGGAGAACCCGCCGGGGAGGAATTATCGCGCCTGCGTAGATTTGCTCGACCGCCGTTTGCGCGAATTTGGTTTTTTTTGCCAGCGCGTAGGACCGGCTAGCCACAAGAAAGCTGGCGAAGAAACCGCCGCTTGTCTGCTGTCCGCTTCCGGGAACGAAAACCTCCGCGGCAGCAACCAGGGAAAAACCCGGACGCTCTATTTTCACGGGCATTACGATGTCGTACCGGCCCAATCGCCGGAACAATTCCAGCCTTTGCGGAAGGGTCATTTTTTGTTTGGACGCGGCTCCTGCGACATGAAAGGCGGCCTCGTCGCGATGCTCTTTGCGATGCGCGCGCTGCAGGAGTGCGGCGCAGAGCTCCTCGGCCGCATCGGGCTCGCGCTGGTTCCGAATGAAGAGACAGGGGGCGAAAGCGGCTCGGCCTGGCTGGTACGCGAAGGTTTGCTCGGACGCAATGGGATCGGAATGCTTTTGGCGGAGCCAACCAGCGGTGCGGTGTGGCACGCCAACCGCGGCGCGATTTCGTTGCGCGTACAAGTCTTTGGAAAATCCGCGCACGTCGGCCTGCAGCACTTGGGCGCAAACGCCTTCGAGCGCATGCACTATGTCGTCGGGCGGCTTCAGCAGTTGAAGCGCGAAGTGGAGAAACGGACAACCGACTTCCCTGTCGGTGCAGAACAGTCACGCAACTCGATTCTGATGCTCGGCGGCCAGAGCGGAGGCGGGACCAGCTTCAATGTCGTGCCGGAGAAATGCTGGTTCACCGTCGACCGGCGGATCAATCCGGAGGAAGACTTTGACGAGGAGAAAACAAAGCTCCTCGGCCTCCTCAAGCGTTGCAAACGCGAGGGCATTCCGCTCGATTGGGAGATATTGCAGGAGGGCCGCCCCGCCGCGTGCCGCGAGGACGGCCCGCTTGGTCAAGCGCTGTCGCGCAGTGTGAACGCCGTGACCGGCAAGGTCCCGCGCTTTGAAATGTGTCCCGGTCTGCTGGAAATCCGCTTTTATGCGGCGCGGGGGATTCCCGCCTATGCCTACGGACCCGGCTTACTTTCCGTCGCGCATGGCCCGAATGAATATGTCGACCTGCGCAAAGTGCGGGACACCGCGGCAATCTACGCGCTCACCGCGATGGACATTCTGAAGCGCTAACGCTCCGAAGACGCTCGCACGGAAAAACAGAGGGCCGGGGAAACCTCTCCCCGGCCCATGCCCCTGCGTTGTTCTGCGTGTCGCTCAGCGCTTGCGTACTTTTTTCGCAATCAGCTCCGGCGGATTCGCGCCGTTCTTGAAGAGCAGACCCTTCAGGGAAACGGTGTTGCCATCGGCCAGGCCGCTGACGCCCGTCACACCCTGGAAGTCCGTCTGGCTGGACGTTTGCACGTGGATGCTGGTGATGCCCGCTGTGGTGAACAGCGAGGGCAGGCTGCTCACCGTGAAGTTTGGCGGAGCTGGCGCACCGCTCACATTGGCCGTGAATTGCGTCATGCGCAGCCGCACACGGTCCGCCGTCGCCGACACCGGCGGTCCCGCGCTGACGGGAGCCGTCAGCCGGATCTCGACGGACTGGCCCGGCAAAAGTTGCGAGGTATCCACCGCGCCTTCAAACACGCCCTGCAGCCCGCTCGGCACCGACAGTTCCTCGGCTTGTACCCGGAAGCTTGGGCTGCTCAGCGTCACGACAACCGGGTTGCCGACGGAGACATTATTGATCGACCGCGATTCGTCAAGCACCACCATCTCGAAGTGCATGGCGTCATCGATCTTGAAGACGATGCCCTCCAGTTCGTCGTCTTCCGCCTCGTCTTCGAAGCTAATCTCCTTGGCGAGGAAGATTCCCCCGGCCATGAGCCTGACGTCGACCTCCACGACCTGGTTGTTCTTCAGGCAGGAGAAATTGTTTGCGGCGCACGATTCGAATTCGAACTGGGTATTGGTATCCGTGGTGATCGGGAAATCCCCGGCCATGCTGTGCAGCGTAAACGTATTGTGCATGGTGTCCAGATTCTGCACGCTGCCTCGCAGCTCATCCACATCGTCCAGCTCGCCTTCCCGTTTCACCGTCAGCTGTTGGACGCTCACCGCGCCAGCCAGGCTGAAGTCCACACTCATCATGGCGCTGAGGATGGTGTTGGGATTCACATCCACCTGGAGTCCCGTCGCCGAATTTGCGCCAAGGGTGATGCCCGGTGGCGGAAAACTCACCATCGAGGTCAGCGTTCCTGTCGGCTTGATTTCGCAAACGGCGCCAACAGCACAACCCGCAAGTGGCGCCGCCGTGTCGTTCTTAAAGGTGACCTCAGGATTAGCGAAGGTAAGGCTCAAGCCGTTGTAGGTCCCCGGCATGACCCTGGCGGTGTTCAGGAAGGCCGATTCCGTTTCGAGATTTTCTACCTCAATCGAGACGGGCCCTCTACCCGCGAGCAGGTCCGCGCCACCCGGACTAAGGGTGGCTCCTGTCAGGTTCACTTCGAACGAGAGCACTGTCACGCCGGCGGGGGGCGTGTCCGTCATCGTGAAGGAAACCGCCGCGCTCTGCGACTGTGGAGTATTCATGCTGGACCCACTGCAGCCGTTGAGGAGTAACACGCTGAGAAATAGGGAAAATACTCCCAGTCGAATCCTGTTCATCGAGCACACTCCTTTGCAAGTGATCGCATTTCGCTTTCTCTGAGCTTAACCTGGAAATCGGCTGGGACAACTGGAACTTTTGACGGTGGCGAAGCGCGAAAGGATGCCCGCCTCCAAATCCATATGCGCCACGACCTTGTACCTGCTCCGGGCCGCGGCGGCGATGGGATTCCTGGCGGGAGGCTATACTGCCGATTCTTAAGGAAATTCCAAAATTGCCCAGTCCTGCCCCAAGCTATTGCATTGCAATGACTTGCCACAGTCTCCGTCGTCTTTTCGTGTACCTTTCGCCCTCGCGCCCGGCCAGTTGTCCGAAAGTACTATTCCACTTTTCCTTTTTCTTGCCGATGATGGCGTGCCATGCCAAACCTGTACTTCTGCCAGCCCCACACAAAAAACCAAGGCATGCTCCGCGCCGTTCTTTCGGTCAACGAGTGCGAACGAGTGGTTAGCGAGCACCCGGCAACCTACGTGGGCGAACGATTCCCCGATTTGGGCAGCGGGGGGCAGGGGGCAAACGATTTCGCCGTCCTGAGCGTCCGGGCGGACGAAAAGACACCCGCTTGGCGTCCCGGCTATTATCGTCTGGACTCGGACCTGGCCAAAATTAACGAAGCGCTCCTCCAACTTTCAAGGTAACTACCCGCAGGTTTTCCTGCAACGCGTCGGATATCTGCTGACTCGCTCTCCTGCTCCCTCGCATCCCTCCCCTAGAACAGGAATCCAGGAACCCTTTCCCATCCTCCACGAAGAGAGGATAAACTCAATCTCTTACCGTCAGTGGGGCAGGCATCCTGATGGATTGGAATATCGCTGATTTCTTGCAACGCCGGTCCAAGCCCTTCCGCGTTCTCTTTGGGCTGGCGCTGTTCGGGGCTGTCGTTCTTCTGGACCATGGGACTGACTGGGAGATCACCTCTTCCGTCATCTATCTCTTGCCCGTTTCCTATTTCGCCTGGCATTTTTCTCCGCGAATGGGAACGCTCTGCTCACTGTTAAGCGTTCTGACCTGGCTGTATCTGAACCACTTGAAGGCGCCCCGGTATTCCGTGCCCGTCGTTCCCTATTGGAACGCCGCGCTCAGCCTTGCCCTGTACCTCTTCTTTGTCTTTCTCGTCGCGGAAGTAAAAGAGCTCTACTTGCGGGAGCGCGAAAACTCTCGTTTGGATCATTTGACGGGGTTGATCAACCGGCGCGGTTTCTATGAAGCCCTCGCCAGAGAGCGCGACCGCGCCTCCCGGCTGGGGCTTCCGACGACGCTAGCCTACGTCGATCTCGACGATTTCAAGCAGGTGAACGACCGCTTCAATCACCTGACCGGAGATGAAGTTCTGGCTTCAGTGGGTCAGACGCTCCGCGCTTCGATTCGAAACACGGATCTCGCCGGACGCCTCGGCGGCGACGAGTTTTGCGTGCTGCTGCCGCACACGGATCAGGAAGGAGCGCGCATCGTGCTCGAGAAAGTGAAAGACGCCCTCCTGAAGGTGATGCGCGCGTCTGGGTGGCCCGTAACCTTCGGCATGGGCGTGGTCACATTCCCCCAAGCCGACCAATCCGCTGAAGAAATGCTGAATGCCGCCGACAATACTATGTACTCCGCGAAGGCACAGGGTAAGAATCGCATCCAGTACGCCATCCAGCCCGCTAGCACCCGCGCCGCTTCCTTCCAGCGCCAAGCGTGATGTGGTCCATTCTCGCGCCGGACGCCGCAACAGATTCGGTACCTCCCGCTCCCGAAACTATTTCCAATTCCCTGCCGCGGCCAATAATTGCAGGCCGATGGCAAAGGAGTCCGTGCCCAAGGGGATGCAATAGACCACGCGGGCCCGGGCGCGGAAATCTCCCGGAAAGGACTTCACGTTCAGGCGCTCGTTTTGTTGGCACGGCTTGCTCGAAACAACACGCGCTCCATGCCTGCTCACATTTTCCGTGACGCCCTCTTGCGGGCGCTTACGGATGTCAAGACTCGAGAGATCCACTCTTACATTGAGTGGAATTCGTTCTTCCAGTCGGCGCGCTAGGGTTTCCATAGGACACCGCACCGCCATTGCGACTGGGACGGCGGGTGTCGGGGGAGGGAACGACAAGACCATCATACTCCTGGACACTCGATTCCTGCTAGTAGTTCCGTGGCGGCGTTTAGCGATGATGCTTAGCTCGATCAAATCTCGGTTGGCCGACCTTCTTGCAGGTTACGACGCTTCGGAGCACCTCGCTTCCGTCGTTTCGGGAAGCATCGAAGGGCTGTTGGGCCGTGGGAGCCGCAGCGCTCCCGGGACTACTTGAGC
>WNEZ01009158.1_pt1 | contig 10903 bp, 10 predicted proteins | sample 5400521 | NCBI WGS metagenome assembly WNEZ01 (sample SAMN13153339, study PRJNA577476) | soil metagenome | isolation source: 120 cm saprolite under Douglas fir tree site 2 hole 1 replicate 1 | place: USA:California | collected 2015-04-18
GTTACGGGGACATACAGCATGCCGTGCACGAGTCCCTCCGGCTTTTCGGTGATGCGGACGGTTTGCGCCTGGACGGAGACACCGAGGATCAGCGCAAGGATGAGAGTGGAACGACAAACGATGAACTTCACGTTCACGTTGAACAAGCGTTCACGTTTCATCGTTCCGCGTCCATCGTTCACGTGCCTGATCAACCGATCAGCAAAGAGAGTCCCTTCCCTCGAGGAGCGCGCGCCGGAAGAACCTGCTCCATCGTGCACTGCTTCGGTTTCTTGTCAGGCCGCCAGCGAAGAAACTTCGAGCCGTGTCTGAAGCGTCCCTGCGAAAAGTAGTCGTACTCGACTTCGCAAACGAGCTCCGGTCGCACGGCCTCCCACTCGCCGCTCTTCTCCGTTGCCCACCGCGACGGACCGCCGGGCACGCGCAACTCGAACGGATTTTCGCTGCGCATCGACTCGAGCTTCTTCGTCAATGCGGCGCGATCCGATTGTTTGATCGATGAGGTGTGCCCGATGAACACGAGCCGACCTTCGTCGTCGTAGAGGCCGAGGAGGAGGGAGCCGACGACCTTCGTCCCTTCGCCGTAGCGAAAACCGCCGGCCACGCAGTCAGCGGTCTTGAGGTGTTTCACCTTGACCATACCGTCACGATCGCCGGAGTGATACGGCTCTCCGAGCCGCTTGGCCATGACGCCATCGAGACCGACGGAGCCGAACTTGTCGAACCACTGCAATCCGATTTTTCGATCGGTCGTCGCCGGCGAAAGCTGGATCAACGGCGACTCGGCTTTCTCGAAGAATTTCTCCAGCTTCTCGCGCCGCTCCTCGATCGGAAGGTCCGTCAGGAGCTTTCCTTTCCAGTAGAGCAGGTCGAACGCGAAGTAGCGCGAAGGCATCTCCGCCGCAAGCTTGCGGACGCGCGACTCGGCGGGATGAAGGCGAAGAGACAGATCGTCGAACGAGAGGCGTCCGTCGATCGGGATGACGAGCTCTCCGTCGATCACGAAGTCTTTGTGCTTCAGCGACAGAAACGCCTCGACGATCTCCGGAAAGTAACGCCCGAGCGGCTGCCCGGACTTCGACTGCACCGCGACGGTGTCTCCCGATCGGAAAATGATCGCGCGAAAGCCATCCCACTTCGGCTCGAACAGCCACTTGTCGCCAGCCGGAACCTGCTCGACGCGCTTCGCCTCCATCGGCGGGTAGGGCGGGCGGGTGGGAAGGTCGAGTTTGGGGAAGCCGCTTGCAGTGATCGTTGGAACGGCTGGGGTCTTTGGCATTTTCAAAACGAATGAAGAATTTCGAAGTTCGAATAGTTCGAATGAAGAATTGAGAATTACCCGCCCGTCTTCAGTTCTCCATTCGAAATTCGAAATTCGAAATTCTTCATTCGCCCTTTCCGGCCTTGCGCGAAGCTTTCTTCTTCGGTGCGGCAAACATTGCGCGCAGGTCGAACCGCTTTCCCCCCACCGCAACCGGCTTCCAGAGATCGCCGATCTCGCGCACGCGCTCGACCACGTTATCGATGCGGAAATCTTCGATACGAATGCCTTCCTCCACCTCTTCCCATGTCACCGGCGTCGAGACGGAGGCGACGGGCGTCGGACGTACCGAATAGATCGACGCCAGTGTTCGTCCCCACGCGTTCTGGTTGTAGTCGACGAGCACGCGTCCATGCGGCCGCTTCACCTTTCGATATTCCGCGGTGATGATCTCGGGGTGTCGCGACTCCAGCTCGATCGCGATGGCCTTCGCGAACGCCCACACTTCCTTCTGCAGCGGGCCGCGCACGATGGGGATGTACACGTGAATCCCTTTCGATCCGGTCGTCTTTGCGTAGGTCGGCATCTTCAGCGCGCTGAGAATGTCTCGCACGCGCAACGCCACCTCTCGCACGCGATCGAAATCAGCTCCCGGTCCCGGATCGAGGTCGAAATGCAGAACGTCGGGCCGGTCCCAGTCGTCACATCGCGCGTACCACTGATTGAGATCGATGCAGCCGAGGTTGATGAGCCACATCAGCGTCGGCAGGTCCTGTACGATCGGAAAGTTGACGACGCCCTCGTTGTGCGGAATCGGGCAGATGTCGATCCACTCCGGGCGCGGCTCCGGCGCGCGCTTCATGTAGAAGAAGTCGCCCTCCGCGCCGTTCGGGTAACGCTTCATCACCATGGCCCGACCCTCGATGTGCGGGAGCAGCCACGGCGAGATGTCCGCGTAGTACTGAAGGAGATGACGCTTCGTCAGCTTCAGATTTTTCCAGAAGAGCTTTTTGAGATTCGTCAGGCGCACTTCGCGATCGCCGAAGCGAAGGACTACTTCCTGGGGCCCATCGGGGATGACAAGACGTTTCGCGCCCATGATCGTGCGCGCTCCACCGGATCTTCATCCGACTTCCGGCGCGGAGCGCTGAGCGAAGTGTATTCAAGCTCGCGGTTCGCGCGGACGGCGCGGAGGAGAAGTCCGCCGCGGCTCATGTCTCCGAGGCCGGCGAAGATCCCTGGAAAGCGGAGGCGCTCTCCGAGGAGTGGCCACAGGATGTCGACGTACTTACCGCTGGCGACGCTGCCGAGAAGCACGACTTCATCGTCCGGCTCGAGTCGTTCGGCGAGCACGCGGGCATCGCGCTCCAGCGGCTTCCGGTAATTCCTCTTCTTCGCATCCACTTCGGTCCTCGCCAGCGTTTTCATGCGCTCTTCGGTGATGCGCCAGTCCGGCGGAACGAGGCCGAAGCCCGGCGCGATGACGAAGATGTTCCTGTGTTCCGCGAAGTGCAGCGCGTAGGTGATCTTTCCGCGGAAGTAGAGAGCGCTCATGAATGCGAAGGCGAGCGCGATCGGCACACCCTCTTCGGATCGATACATGACCGCGGCGTCGAACTTCGCGCGCGGCGACATGAGCTGTTTCGCTCGCAGCCCGGTGAGGTTTGCGGGAGAGAGGAGGAAGATTCGGGACATGGTCTGGTGACTAATGAGTTGCCGAGTCGCCGAGTTGTCAGGTTGCCGGCAACATGGCAACCCGGCAACCGGCAACCATCTCAGCGCAGGCGCTTCAGCGTTTCCTTGAGCAGCTTCTGCCCTTTCTCCTGTTCCTCGGTCTTCGTGCTCTGCATCCATTTGTCGGCACGACGGAGATCGGCGAGGATCGTGAGAAGCGGCACCGGGTCGGACACCGGGAACAGTCCGCGCTCGAGCGCTGCGATCTCTCCGTCGACGGTTGCCGCATCGGGTGAACGGCGCACGCGCCGCAACGCCTGAATGGTCGGATAGTCGGGGTTGGCAGGATCGTCTTCGGCGACGGCCTGACGGAAGTGAATCTCGGCGACCGCTTTGCCGGCGTCACTCGCGGCGGTCGAGACGTCCACGGTCGCCTCCGCGTGATCGGCGATCGTGTCGAGCTCGATCACGCGCGATGTGTCGGGGTTCATCCAGTCGTTGATCGGCAGATCTCTGTTCGTGCGGCGCCCGTTGACCGTGTACGAGACGCTCAGCGTTCCGACGTACACCGGATTGTTCTTATTGAAAAGCGAGCGCTTCGACGGGATCACCACCTTCACGTTGAACGGATGCTCCGCTGTCGCTTCGAACGTATCCGCACCATTGCCATTCACGGCACGCACTTCGTGCACTTCCTTGTCGACGGGTGCATCGCTGTTCGGCCGCACCCAGCGCACCCACCGATATCCTCCGCCTGCGAGCGGAACGCGCAGCGCCTCGACACGATTGTCGATGGCCTTCTCGATGTCATACGACGAGATGTAGCTCCGCATCATGAGACTGCGGATCTCGTACAACGATCCGAGCTGCGTCAGCGCACGGCAGTTCTCATCGCGATCGATCGCGAAGAGAGGCGTTGCAAGAACAAGAATCGCCAGAAAAATCGTGTGTTTCATCGGTGGACCCTCCGATGGGTGGAATTGTAAGACACCGCGCGTTCGGTCGTGGACCCGCTGCGTGGTCTTGGTGACGGTGGACGGTTGACGGTGGACGGTGGACAAGGCCCCGCCTCGCGAGAGCGCCGTTCGTGGCCTGAAGCTCAGGCGTGCCGCTTGGCTCTCGCGACGCTGGGCCTCGTCAACCGTCCACTGTCAACCGTCAACTACACCTTCACGCCCGACCGCTCCAACACCTTGCGCAGATACTGCCCCGTCGCGCTGCCCTTGACGCGCGCAATGTCCTCGGGCGTCCCGGTCGCCAGAATGCGCCCGCCCTCATCCCCACCCTCGGGGCCGAGGTCGATGACGTGGTCGGCGGTCTTGATGACGTCGAGGTTGTGCTCGATCACCACCACCGTGTTGCCGCGATCGACGAGGCCGTGCATGAGATGCAGCAGCTTCGCGACGTCATCGAAATGCAGACCGGTCGTCGGTTCGTCGAGGATGTAGAGCGTCCGGCCGGTGGCGCGCTTGGCGAGCTCCTTCGCCAGCTTCACGCGCTGCGCTTCGCCACCGGAGAGCGTGGTCGATGACTGCCCCAGCTTGATGTAGCCGAGGCCGACTTCGTCGAGCGTGTGCAGGATGTTGAAGATCTTCGGGATGTTGCGGAACACATCCAGCGCCTGCTCGACGGTCATGTCGAGAATCTCGGCGATCGACGAGCCCTTGTACGTCACCTGCAAGGTCTCGCGGTTGTAGCGCTTGCCTCCACACACATCGCAGGTGACGTAGATGTCGGGCAGAAAATGCATCTCGATCTTGATCTGCCCGTCACCCTTGCACGCTTCGCAGCGACCGCCCTTGACGTTGAACGAGAAACGTCCCGGACCGTAGCCGCGCATACGCGCTTCGGGCGTCTGCGACATCAGGTTGCGGATCTCGGTGAAGAGCTGCGTGTACGTCGCAGGGTTCGAGCGTGGCGTGCGACCGATCGGCGACTGATCGATGTCGATGACTTTGTCGATCTGCTCGAGACCCTCGATCCGATCGTGGTCGCCGGGCGAGTCCGGCGAATCGTAGAAGTGTCGTGACAGCGCCTTGTACAGGATGTCGTTCACGAGCGTCGACTTGCCGCTGCCGCTGACGCCGCTCACGGCCACGAAGAGGCCGAGCGGAATCGTGACGTCGATGTTCTTCAGGTTGTTCTGCCGCGCGCCGCGGATCACCAGCTTGTTGATGCCGAGGGTCCGGCGGCGCGGCGGAATCTCGATGCGCAAGTCGCCGCGGAGATACTTCGCGGTCAGCGAGCTCGGAAACGTCTCGATCTCTTTGACCGATCCTTCCGCCACGATCTCGCCGCCGTGCACGCCCGCGCGCGGGCCGAGGTCGATGACGTGATCGGCGGTGGCGATCGTTTCCTCGTCGTGCTCGACCACGATCACGGTGTTGCCGAGGTCGCGAAGCTCGAGGAGCGACTCGACGAGCTTGCGGTTGTCGCGCTGATGCAGTCCGATCGACGGCTCATCGAGCACGTAGAGCACGCCCATCAACTTCGACCCGATCTGCGTCGCCAGACGGATGCGCTGCCCTTCGCCGCCGGACAGTGTCGCCCCGTTGCGATCGAGCGAGAGATAACCGACGCCGACCGCGTTCAGAAAGCCGAGGCGATCGCGGACTTCCTTCAGGATCTTGCCGGCGATCGCTTCCTCGCGCTGGGTGAGCGCGATCGTGCGGAAGAACGGCTCCGCTTCTTTGAGCTGCAGCGAGACGACCTTGTCGATCGAGCGGCCGGCCACGGTGACGGCGAGCGCCTCCGGCTTCAGACGCTTCCCGCCGCAGTCCGGACACTTCTTCGGCGTCATGAAGCGCTCGATCTCTTCGCGCATGTCGTCGGAGTCCGACTCGGTGTAACGACGCTGCAGCATCGGGACGACGCCTTCGTAGCTGCCGGTGTAGTGGTACGAGCTGTCGCTGCCGTTGAACTCGAACTTGATCTTGTCTTCCGAGCCGTAAAGGATGCAGTTGCGCGCTCTCTCCGGCAGCTTCTCCCACGGGGTGGTGAGGGAGAACTTGTAGTGCTTCGCCAGCGTGCCGATCTGCTTCAGGCGCCAGTTATCCGCGCCTTCCTTCCAGATCGCGATCGCTCCACCTTCGATGGACTTCTTCGGATCGGGAACAATTTTCTTCTCGTCGATCTCGAGCAGGACACCCAGTCCGGAGCAGCGCTGACACGCCCCGTACGGAGAGTTGAAGGAGAAGAGGCGCGGCGTGATCTCACCGATGGAGATGCCGCAGTCGGGGCATGCGTAATTCTGGGAGAGCAACTCTTCGCGATTGTCCTGAGCGTAAAGAATCTTGACGAGACCTTTCGAGACGCGCGTCGCGGTCTCGAGTGAATCGGCAAGGCGTTGTGCGATCCCTTCCTTCACGACGAGACGATCGATCACGACATCGATCGTGTGCTTCTTCTGCTTGTCCAGCGCCGGTGGATCGGAAAGCTCGATCATCTCGCCGTCGACGATTGCGCGCGTGAAGCCTTCCTTCACCATCTGCAGCATCTGCTTGCGGTACTCGCCCTTCTTGCCGCGGATGTAGGGCGCGAGCACGGTGAACTTCGTGCCCGTGGGAAGCTTCGCCAGGCGATCGACCATCTGCTGAATCGTCTGCGGCCGGATCTCCTGGCCGCAGTTCGTACAGTGCGGAACGCCGATGGAAGCGTAGAGCAGGCGCAGGTAATCGTAGATCTCGGTGACTGTGCCGACCGTCGATCGGGGATTGCGCGAGGTCGTGCGCTGTTCGATGGAGATCGCCGGCGACAGCCCTTCGATCGAGTCGACGTCGGGCTTCTCCATCTGCTCGAGGAATTGCCGCGCGTACGCGGACAACGACTCGACATAGCGGCGCTGCCCTTCGGCGAAGATCGTGTCGAAGGCGAGCGAAGACTTTCCGGAGCCGCTCACGCCGGTGATGACGACGAATTTGTTTCGGGGGACGACGACGTCGATGTTCTTGAGATTGTGCTCGCGGGCACCGCGGATGACGATGGAATCCATGAACGAGGAATGCTAACGCCGGTTGGGGTGGGCGGTGTTCCCTTCTACCTTTCGTAGAGGGCGCTGCCGCCCGCCCGTCCGGATCTCAGATCTCAGATCACAGATCTCAATACCAAATCAGGCCGCGGGTCCAGGCTCCCAGATCTCGGTAGCTAAGCCTGGCATTGAGATCTGAGATCTGAGATTGCATCCCAATCTCGAATCAAAGCTCACCGCACCGCGTCGAACAGCCACTCTTTGTACGGTCCTTCGATGCGGTCGATCGGGATGACCACGAACTCCGGAACCTCGTACGGGTGCTGGGCGAAGAGAGCCTCTCGCAGCTCCGCAATTCGCGCGTCCGTCGTCTTCATGATGAGAAGTTGCTCGCGATCTTCGGTGACGCGTCCCTCCCACGAGTAGATCGAGTGCACGCCGTCGACGATGTTGACGCAGGCCACGAGACGCCGCTCGACGAGGTCGTGCGCGATCGCCCGCACATTGAAATCCGCACCGACGGTCGAGAACACGATGACGGGCTTCATCGCCCGCACGCGCCGGCGGCGATGCGATCGGCCGCGTCGCGCGCCACATCGTGCGCCACCGCCCGATATTGCGCGCGCTGCACGATCGGCACCGCGATCCAGGCGATGATCGATCTGCCGCCGATGCCGACGCCGGTCGGCGCGACGCTCGTCCGCCGTTGATGCAGGTCGTAGCGGTCGATCAACTCGAGGTTGCGCCCGTCGTAAAGCCGCAGCTCCGTCGCCACATGCGACACCACGACACCCATCTCTGCCGCGATCGGTCCGCCGCCCACTCCCACGGCGCCCAACACGTTCGCATCACCGTGACTGGAGACCACTTCGACGTAGTAATCGGCGTTCGCTCGATCGTCGCGCCGCAGCTCGTCGTACGTCTCGCCGGCGCGGAACGCATCAAATCCACGCGCACTCAGCTCGTCGCGCAGATAGTTCTGCAGCGCCTCGGCCACGCGATGCTCGCTCGCGTAGGCGTGACGCTCGGAGATCGTCAAAACGCCGATTCGATCGCCCCGCTTGACGTTCACGTCGATCGCGAACGCGGAAGCCGCAGCGACGAGCAAGATGGCGGCGAATACCATGGGCTTCATGCACATAGTCTAGGTAGAATCGGCGGCCGTGTTCAAACGCATACTCCTCGTCATCCTGGCAGTGGTGATCGTCTATGTCCTTTACGTCTGGATCACGTTCCCGGACGTGTCCCGGCTGGCGACCGAGCCACCGAAGACGACGGCGTTCATGGAAGAGCGGCGCGACGAGCTCCGCCGGGAGGGAAAGGACGACCACATCGACTATCGATGGGTGCCCTACAGCGCGATCTCGCCGTCTTTGCGGCGGGCGGTGCTCGTCGCCGAAGACGACACGTTCTACGAGCACGGTGGTGTCGACGTGCAGGCGATGCGCGACGCGCTGAAGCGTGACTGGCAACGCAAGAAGGTCACACACGGCGGTTCGACGATCACGCAACAGCTCGCGAAAAATCTGTACCTCTCGCCTTCGCGCAACCCGATCCGCAAAGTGAAGGAGTACTTCCTCGCGCGTTCGCTGGAAGATCATCTGACGAAGAAGCGAATCCTGGAGCTGTACCTCAACGTGGTGGAAATGGGCGATCGCGTGTACGGCGCCGAGGCGGCGTCACGGGCGTACTTTGGTGTGCCGGCCTCCGCACTCTCGCCGAATCAGGCGGCGCTTCTCGCGGGATCTCTTCCGAATCCACGCGTGATGAACCCCGCTGTCCCGAACCGCCGGCTGCGATCACGGCAGCGCATGATCCTTGCGCGCATGAAGCGATGGGGCTATCTCGTGGAAGAGGCGACGCTCGTGGAGAAGCCGAAGGAGCAGGCGGCGCCACTGCCGGAGCCGGTGAACCTACATGGAACAGCACGTCCGCGTCCTTGGCGTCATTTACGTCATCCTCGGAGTCCTCCACCTCCTCATCGCCGGCGGGTTCCTCGTCCTGATGGTCGGCATCGGTGCGGCGTCCGGTGACCGCCAGGCCGCATGGATCGTCAGCGGCGTCGGTCTGGCTGTCGCTACCGTCATCGCGGTGCTCTCCATTCCGACGATCGTCACCGGCATCGGCCTACAAAGGTTTCGTCCGTGGTCGCGGATCGTGGCACTGATCCTGGCGATCTTTCATCTGTTCAGTTTTCCAACCGGCACGGCGGTCGGCATCTACGCCCTGTGGGTTCTGCTGAATGAGCGTACGCAGCCGCTGTTCATGGCTTCGCCGCGTACCTGACCACCCCCGCCGTGACGCCCGTCATTCTCCTTTTCGTGCTCTTTGCTGTACTCTTCAGGAGATGACTGTGCGAACGACGGCAGCGTGACGAGAGTCACGAGCGCGATCGCGATCAGTTTCACGCGCGCAGCTCAGGTAATCGCTATGCCGTTCGTAACGACGTGACTCCTGTCACGTCGGTGGCGGTGGATCCAATCCGATCGTGGAACCGGGCTCGTAATCGTTCCCAGTGCCATCGCTTTGTGAACTCCGCCAGACCAATTAGCGAGGCACTGTTCGGATCAAGTGGGACTGAGAATAAAGGAGTTACATGTCGAAAAGGTTCAGAGAGTTGATTGCACGAGGAGCAAAGTGGTCCGCCTTTTGCGCTCTGGCGGCTCGGGTATGAAGAAGCATCGAAGCAGGGCGGCGGAGCAGTGGCGCAACGGCGGAGACTACACGCTCGTCTGCGACTGTCAGCACCACGCACGTCGCGAGCGCACCGTGTGGCGCCGCGGCATCCGCGGCCTCGGTCGCCTCACGCGACGCCTTGGACGTGGCGGCATCGCGCTGCTCGTCGGCGTTCCGCTGGCTTTCGGTGCCATGGGCATCCCGACCGAAGCGATGAACCTGTCGCTTCTGTCGAGCGCCGCCGTCGTGACCCAGCCGGTCATGGAACGACTGCCGATCTTCAGCACGCAGGATTTGAAAAACGAATTGCTCGCCACCGATCGGCGACCGCAGATATTCACACTCGATGTCGTCAAGGAAGACTTCTTCCGCACACAGATCCCCTATGGCCCGATCATCTATCGCGAAGCGATCAAGAACCGCTTGTCGCCCGAGCTCGTTGCCGCAGTCGTCGAGTCAGAGTCGGACTTCCGCGCCCACCTGGTGTCGGAGAAGGACGCCCGCGGCCTGATGCAGATCATCCCGAGCACCGGCCGCCTGATGGGTGCGGAAGATCTGTTCAATCCGGCCGACAACATCGCTGCCGGCACACGTTACCTGCGCTATCTCGTCGACCGTTTCGGCGATCAGCGCATGGCGCTCGCCGCGTACAACGCCGGAGAGGGCAACGTCGAGAAGTTCGGTGGCATGCCGCCCTTTCAGGAGACCGTGAATTACGTGCAGCGAGTGAACACGCGCACACACATTTATCGGCAGCGCATTCGCGGCAACTACATCGCGTCCGCACGGATGCAGCCGACCTTCGCTCGCTGACCCGCCTGCCGTAATCTGGAGAGCGGCGGCCACGCCGCCGCTCTTCGGGTCGAGAACACGCCTTACAATTGACGCCTATGTCTACCGGCCGTGGCGAGGAGCGGCGTGAGTTTCAGCGTCTTCAGATGGATCCGCCGATCCCCGGCACCCTCGGAAGCACTGCCGTCTCCGTCGTCGAGGTCGGCGTCCTGGGTGCACGACTGCATCACGGTGACGCCGTCGTCGAGACGTACTCCGAATTGCGCTTCTCGCATCGCGGCGAGGAGATCGGTCTTCGGTGCGAGGTCGTGCGTACGCTTCCGAGTCAGAACGCGCGCTATCCGGGCAGCGGACTCGAATCCGGAGTGCGCTTCATCGCTGCGGTCGGCGAATCGGGCGACAGATTGCGGACCATGCTCGCAGAGGCCCTCACGAAGACGATCGAGGCCCGCCGCAGAGGACCGATCAAAGCGACCGGTGAGACCGCGATCGACGGGGACAAGACGGTGCGCGGCGTGGACGCAGGCTTTCTC
>WNEZ01009737.1_pt1 | contig 10903 bp, 16 predicted proteins | sample 5400521 | NCBI WGS metagenome assembly WNEZ01 (sample SAMN13153339, study PRJNA577476) | soil metagenome | isolation source: 120 cm saprolite under Douglas fir tree site 2 hole 1 replicate 1 | place: USA:California | collected 2015-04-18
CTGTACCTACAGTTGGTGCTGCCCGGTAACCCACACGGCAGGTTCGCATACAGCGACAGTCCGAATGGGTAACTCTTGCGGAACAGCATTTACGCCCACATGCGATGGCTCCATAGACACAACGGTGTTCGAAGAACATGTGCACGTTCAAATAGACGGCAGCAATCTAGTCTGTGGAACGGGTTCAGCGGGTTAGACCCGTAGCGGCTTGCGCCGTCATCAACCGCTCAGCCGCCCGCGAGCGGCGGACGCCTCGGCTCTTCCGGCCCGGGACCTTGACCGGGCCGGAGGGCCGGCAACTCTTGGTCCGTAGGGTGGGCGTCCTTATATAGATTAGGTTTTCCAAGATTCCTGCTAGTGTCCTGAGTCTAAAGAATAACAGTAGCGTCGTAAAGTCCCATCTAGAGAGGTGGAAGGTACGGGTGTGGGACGACCGGTAATGCCATTGCGGCTGAGCGCGAACGAGCGCGTCGCGCTGGAGCGCTGGGCGCGGCGGCCTGAGACCGCGCAGGCGTTGGCGCTGCGGGGCACGGCTGGTGCTAAGCTGCGCACGGGGCACACGCAGGTCGCGCGGGAACTGGGGGCCACGCAGCAGGCCGTGTGCAAATGGCGCGGGAGTTTCGTGCGCGCGGCTCGAGCGCCTGCTCGATGATCCGCGCCCCAGCAGCCCGCGCCGGGTTGGCGACGAGCAGGTCGAACTGGTGGTAAGGCTTACGCTGGAATCCAGGCCCCGCGACGCCACCCAGCTTCGTTAAGGAGTAGCGATGCAAAGGCGATTAGCACTAATTGCTGCGATTAGCGTGAGCGCGGTCTTATCTCTCGGGATTCGCGTGCCGCGGTGTGCCGCTCAGGCGCCGTTGCTTGAGTTTTCCGACGAGTCACTGGGCTTCGCTAACGAGATATCTACGAACGTGAGCGTCCTCCCGAACTTCCCCGCGCCCCTGGTAAACCCCTTGGGCGGCACGCAGATCTACAGCAAGACATTCTTCAAGACAGTTGGTGTTCGATCGATCAAAATTAATTGGAACTGCGCAGGAGATGACCACGGCGGCGTCTCGGAGGGGTTGCGGGCTCAGTTAGACGGTGAGGATTGCAATCCCCCCGGTACAGCAGCAAGTGCCCTTCCCGACGGGTGGACGGCGGTAGAGAAGCACTTCAACTACGAAACGAGCTACCTGCTGCCTGACGAAGTTACCTCACTATTCGGGCTTGGTGACGGTGGGAACGGTGGGAACGGTGACATGCACGACAACGTCTGTACCTACAGTTGGTGCTGCCCGGTAGCCCACGCGTCAGGTATGCATACAGTGACAGTCCGAATGGGTAACTCTTGCGGAACAACCCTAACGCCCACATGCGATAGCTCCATAGACACAACGGTGTTCGAAGAACATGTGCACGTTGAGATAGACGGCAGCAATCTACTCTGTGGACGGGGTCACCCGAGATAGACCCGTAGAGGCTTGCGTCGTCAACCGCTCAGCCGCGAGTGGATGACGCCTCGGCTCTTCCGGCCCGGGATCTTGGCTGGGCCGGAGGGCCTGCAGATTTTGGCCCCTCGGATCGGCGTCCCCTATGTAGGTTTTCCGGGATTCCGGCCGGATAGGATTGATTAAGTTTACTTGTCGCTACTGAAAATTCCATCTGAAGCGTAAATTGAACAGCTTGCGCGAATTGCTATGAAATTGAAGCGACAGTATGAAATGGGCTGCGAGCCGAACTAAGAAAGTGACCGACCCTGGTTCGAGATGAGCGAGCTTCGATAGAGATCCTCAGACGACGGCGTTCTGGCTACACGCAACAACATTGGTGAGCGGCGTTCTGGCTACACGCAACAACATTGGTGAGGAGGGGCTGGGGCGAATCAGGCGGCGAGACGTTCGTAACGGTGATGCAGGCCGCCGACTTGCGGGATTGCGACGACCTTCCCGATCCCCGGTGGCATTACCCGGCGTGAGTCGGGGCCAATTCTTGTCGAGCGCAAGATGTTTGCGGGTGCTTTGGTAATAGTCGACGTACCAGGACAGGACGCGGCGCAGATGGCGCTTGTTGAAGATCACGATGTGGTCCAAACACTCGCGACGGATCGAACCGATCACGCGTTCGATGTAACCGTTCTGCGAAGGTGACCGTGGTGCCGTGATGACTTCTGTGATCGCCATCGGGTCGACTCGCCTGCGGAAGTGCTGGCCATACGAGGCATCGCGGTCGCGCAGCAGATAGCGCGGAGCAGTGTCCCATGGAAACGCTTCGGTTACCTGACGCGATAACCAAGCCACAGTGGGATGTTTCGGCGACGGCCGTGTGAATGATTGTCCGGCGCTCGTAGGCGAGGATGACCGTAAAGTAGAGCAGCCGAAACGATGCGGACATCACGACGAACATGTCGATGGCCGCGATGCCTTCGGCGTGATTCCGCAGGAAGGTGCGCCAGGTCGGGGAAGGCGCACCTCGTCTTCGCACCATGTACTTGGCGACCGTAGCTTGACCGATCTCGATGCCGAACTTGAGCAGTTCACCATGGATCCGAGGAGTACCCCAGAGCGGGTTGTCGCTGCTCATCTGCCGAATCAGGTCACGAATCTCGCGCTCCACTGACGGCCGCCCGAGCTCGAGCGCCAACGCCAAAACAAGCGCAATCCCTGACGGTGCCACTGGATCACCGTTGCCGGCTTGACCAACACCATCGCCTCCAGACAGCGCGGCCACAATCGGTAGAGCCAGACCCAGAGCAAGCGGTCGATCGCGAACAGCCGGAGCCGACCCGGCCGCTGGCGGCGAAGAACGTGCATCTGGTGACGGAGCGCGAGGTTCTCTAGCTCCACAACCGCCCGACTACGAATCGGCGGGCAAGCATAGAGACGATGGATCGTTCGAGCTTAAGCATGCCGGCGACACTATGGCTGCCCATCCCAAAACTCTAGGCTTTTCGGCGCATTCGGAGTTTTTAGTAGGCATAGGTCAAACGCATACGGGCGAAGAACACGTGGGTCATAAGACGCGGCCCTCGGACCGCGGTGGGGTAGCAGTGAAGCGCGGCTTCGATCCGATCATCGGGTAGGCTCCTGGAAGAGAGCGACGCTGGATGGATGAACCGGTTTCAAGCTATCCGGCGGGCAGCGTGCCCCCTACTCTCGACATGACTAATTCCTGGGTTGTTCTGACAGCCGTGGCTTATTTCTTCGTGCCGTCGATTACAGCGCTCCGCGAGGTGTTGATGACCTGATTTGAAATCCAGGAGCCCATGGTGATGACGGATTTCTCACCACGTCCCCCGCAAGCTACCACCTGGCCACGACGAGCGAGTACTGCAAAAAAGATTGCGGGACGCCCTCGCCGCCGCATCCGAGGGTTCACCTGAAATAATCTAAGCACCCAACTCTTTGAGCAGCACCTTAGCCTCTTTCAGATCGCGCGTGTCGAAGCCCTCGGTGAACCCGCCGTAGATCTCAGCGAGCATTGTGCGCGCCTCGTCGCGATGGTCCTGCTTCGTGAGCAGCCGCGCGAGGCTGGTGGTCGCACCCAATTCGAAAAGCTTTGCGCCCTGGCGGCGAGCGATCTCGACCGCGGTGCGAAAACAGTCCTCGGCTCCCTTGGCGTTGGACGAGTTTTGCATCAGTCGTAGCCTGAATTGTTTGCAGCTGACAAGAGCGGTTAGTGAACGGTCGGTGTCACTTGGCCATCAATTCCATAGCGACCAGCGATGCGTCGTCAGGACATACACCGCCAGCATCGCGTTGGCGGTCGAATGCGCGATGACCCCATCGAAGAGTGCACCGCGCCGATACATTGCCACCGCGAACAGCATTCCGGCGATCACTCCGGCGAGCCATTGCTGGTGCAACAGCCCGAACAGCGTTGACGACACCACAAACGAGAGCAATGTGAAGTGCCTAAAATCGACACGAGTGAAATCCGCACTGACCAGCTTGCGGAGCAGATATCCGCGAAACGCAAGCTCCTCGGCGAGCGGCACGGTGACGACGGCGCCGATCACGCGAATCACGAGCCACAATGACGCGATCGACGCGGGGAGGCTGCCGAGCTGAGTTGCGAACGCGAGATCCTCGACCGCGACATCCGAGCGCCGCTGCAGAACGATCCATTCGATGAAGACCACACCACCCAGCATCAGCGCGAACCATGAGAGATCGCGGCGGAATCCGGCGAGCCGATCCCGGTAGAGCCAGAACACGGCCGCCGCGCCAATTACTTTGAGCGGATAGAGAAAGTCAAAGCCTCCACTCGCGATCCGAGTCAACATCGCGATCAACAGGATCGTCAGCATGGGCGCTAAATACACCGACGCGGGATTTGGCGCAGCCAATCGACGCAGCTCGGGCTCGGCCCCGCTGAATATCGGCCAGCGCCGGCTAACGACGACAATCCCGCACGCCCCTACCGTATAGAAAAGCCAGCCGGCCACCGTGTGAAATCCGTCGATCGCGACTCGCTCCGACCATGCGCCGATCAGTATCAGCGCGGCGATTCGAACTACGTTTAGAAACCAGATCGAAACCACCCCGGCCGGCAACAGAATCAATGACGCGGGGAAGCGAAGCTCGCGCCTGCAGAACCACAGGTAACCCGCGACGAACACGGACATCAGGCCGATTCCTTCCAAGCCCGAGCAGCCCTGCCCGATCGTAACCGTGAAGTGAGTCGTTCCGATCCGGGCGGCATCGGATTCAACGAAAGTGGTTTGTCCGAGCATCTGCAGAAGCAAATCAACGGCCCAAAGCGTCGATGCGGTCAGCGGACGCCAAAGGCTGAGCGCATACACGCCAACGATTCGCGCGAAGATTGCGACGGCGATTGCGCCCAACAGCGCGACCGGGTTCATACGCGCCCAGCGCAGCCACGGTCTCGCCGGCAGCAGCGCCGCAAACCAGCTGAGCAGCGCGATTGCCGACAAAACCGCGCCGACAAAAAACCATGCGAGACCATCGGCAGAATCCAGGCGTTTGTTGAGTACGATCGTTTTGACCCACGCAATCAGGCACGCGACTGCTGCCAGGTGCAGCGCGAGAAAAGCCGCGCGCGTCGCCGGATCCTCGACCGGTCCGCGTAACTCTTCTCCAATCAACCTGCGGAAGGATTCCCAGCCGAAGATGACTGCTGCGATCGCCGACGTCGAGAAGACACCGGCGAAAAACCGATGGTGTTGAACGAGAAAAAGCCACCATCCGCGGGAGCCGTCGATAACGGCAATGTCAATCGAAAAATAGATGAGTTCGGGAACAATCAGCGCCGCGATCAGAATGCGGGCAACCGCACCCCAATTGATTCGACGAGCTTGACCGATGGCCGCATCAGTGCCGGGCGCGGAGTCGTTGCTCACGGTGCCTTCACCCGCCACCCGGCGCTTGAGCAACTTTACACGCGGCGGCGATAGCGCTCGACGAGCAGCAGCGCGGCGCCGACCGCAAGCGCGATTCCACTGGCGGCTGAGCCGGGATCCAACTCGGGAACCTGCTGGGCGAACGCATTGCCTAAACTTGCCAGCCACAGTACTCCGCAGGTCCCGAGCGTCCACGCCAAATTTGAAACGAATCGACGATTCATGACCGTCCTCCCCCAAATAGCACTGCTTGCTTTAAATTTTAGCATTTTAGTACTTATTACGTCAAACCTCGATGCCGCGCTGACGCAATAGCCCTCTAATCTGATCAGGCAGTGCGGTGCGGTTCTTTACTTGTCGTTACTGAAAATTGGACCGGAACCGTAAATTGACCAGTCGGTGAGAATTGCTATCGAATTGAAGAGGAGGAGTGAAACGGACTGCAAGCCGAATCGCAATTGACCGACCCGGGTTCGAGATCGAACACCTTCGATACCGAGAGACCTCAAACGACAGCCTATGGGCTGCAGGCCACCGTTGGTTCGCGGGAGCTGGGACGACACGAACAAGGTGGAAAGGGACTCAAGCCGCTCTTCCGTTCCTAAAACGGGGAGGGAGCCAAGCCCGGCACCAAAAGAACAGTCCTAATGCAAGCGAAATGGGAACTCGAAGATGAAAGCAGAGAGAAGCCTTCAGACGCGGAATCCCGATCATGCGCTTCTCTGCTCGGCTCCTCTATCGAGACACAGGAGTGTCTGCAATAGGCCCACAGATGGTCAAAGAGCCTTCTAGCCAAGCGGGTCTAAGAAGCGCCCAAAATGCCAGTCAACTGTCGCGCTTGCTACGACTCGCGATCCGCACGCCGCGTTCAGGTTGCGTCAGCGTCAACGGGCGCTCAATGGGATCGCACTCGGAGGGGCGGAAGCTATCGCGGAACGGTTTCGCGAGGCCATCGAAGCACGGGCGCGATCTCGCGAGAGATTGGAGCGAGAATTGAAGGCCAAAGAACTACGACTGTACTTTGAAAGCACGTGCGAGGATCCATAAAGCAGGGAATCCGACATGAAGGCGAAGCCGCCCTTGGTGTCGGGTTTCATGCCCATCGCAGAAACTTTGATTTTTATCGGCAAGCCCCTCCCCCGCTTGCACAGTGCTAGGGCTCGCTATCTAGACGCTCTTCCCCTAAATTTCGGGATTCGCTGGAGATGGAAAAATGGCCGGCGAAATAAAAAGAGCTACAGCAATCGGAATTGATTTTCACGTCTAAAATAAATCGTAAATCAGCCCAACGCCCGGTATGCGTAAGGGGCCGTCTGTCGACGTTGATTTCTTATCAACCGCAGTGTAGTCCAGCGAGAAAACGAGATGGAATAAGGCGCAAGGGAGTCCCTTGGGGGGGGCACGATGAGACGATTCAACAGGGTTGCAACACAACCCGCGCGCCGCGGATTTGCAGCGCGAACCCTGCTCGCCTGCCTGCTGCTCGCCGGCCTGCTGCTCGCCCTGGGGGCGTGGTTCGCCTTGCACCTGAGCGTTGGCGGAATGGCGCCACCTGGCGGATTGGCGCCACCCCCTCCTCCGCCCCCCCCTCCCCCTCCGCCCGCGATGGCGAAATTCCCATGGCCTCCGCCTCCTCCCTCATCAGCGTTGGAAATCCCCGTCGACCGTTTTCATGGCGCTAAGGATCTCGGCGGCGTTAACGCGAAACTCAAGGCCGCTCTGATCAAAGCGGGCTATGTTGACGGCGGGCGCTATTACTCGATTCCGCGCGGCTTCGCTATTGCGACCCAGATAGAGCACATCAACCGAGACGGCTCCCCTATGGCAGGCGAAGAGCGATGGCAGCCGAATCCGCTCCCTCCGGACCTCACCCTCGCCAACCTGCTCAAGGTCCTTTTCGACGCGAAGCCTGGCTTCTACAGAATCATCGTCTTTGCCATCACCGATGTGCCCATCTCACCCGAAGGAACCCCGCCTAACCAGGAAGTGGCCGGCGAATGGCTGCATCACGGGATGCTGTCGCTTCCCTCCACTATCGCGGAGATATCGTACACGAGAGCTACGGCCTGCACGGCTTTGATCTACGAGTTCGAGCGCCGAGGCTATAACGACGCCACCCATCCCCTAATGTCTGGCGCCCCTTCAGCAAAAACTCAGCTCGTCCAGGCGAACATCTGGTCGGCTCTGGAGCATTAGCGATGCAAGTGCCAATCGATCAGTGCAAGAAATCGCTCGCAGGACTCTGGGGCATCGCGTTCGTGGCGTTCTTCTTCCTGATACTTTATGAAACGCAGGCCGGTCCGCTGGGCGAGCAACAACAACCGGCGTGGGGCTGGATGTTCCAGAATCTGCTGCCAACGCTTTCGATGATCGTCGCCGTGCTCGGCACCGATGCGACGAAGCCCGATACTGGCACACGCACCGTTGATCGCTTCTTCTTCCGGATCGCGCTCGGAATGTCCGTGATCTATCTGCTCACGATGATGCTGACATTCGTTCTGTCGGCGGTTTCTTTCTTCCACGCAGGGGGGGAAAGCGGATGGAAGCCCCTTCAAGCGATGCAAAATTCTACGTTTTATCTCGGCCCCCTTCAGGGCCTCACCGCAGGCTCCCTCGGCGTGTTCTTCACCAAGCAGGAGCAACCTCCCGGGTCGCCCGCTTCCCCAGCGCGCACTACCTGACCGCGCCTCGCACGCTCAGAGGCAGTACCCGAAGAGACGACCGGCGAAGGCAGAATCCGAGTGCCCGGTGAGGCGGAGATCGGAACTCAGCCCCTGCCGCCCGAGCGCGTTAGCCAAATCTTCCATCAAGTCTTCAACATCAACGGTGAAGGCAATAATATTGCGACAGGCAGTTCCGATTTCACCCAAAGCACATCATATCAAGTGAAGAAAGGAGATGTGCAGAGCCTTCATAGTTACCTGAAATCCTTGGGTATTTGGGATGATGATTGTGATGAGCTGTGCGACGCGTTGAAAGCTGAAGTCCGTCCTAAGCAGTCAGGACTCATGGGTCCGAAGGTAGGGGTGGATTGGAAAGATGGTTGCAAAGGCAGCGTCGGGTTTATGGGACGTGTCCCTTCGTACCGCGCTCGAATTACTCACAAAGGCGATTTCTGCATATTACGGCTTGGGGTGAATTGGATCCGAGCAGCCTGATATGGCGAGAATGTTGAGCGCAGAAAGGTAGAAATGGAAATCGAAGGACAATCCAGATCGGTAGTTAGCAAGCATTCCTCAGCCTTCAATCCCTAAATAGGCGAGCGTCAGTATCACCCTACAGTATTGCAAACGCACCCTCATGTAGGCTTCTCTGCTGCCCTCAGGCTGTCATTCAAGCTCTTACGATTGTGCGGGCGCATACGATTCGACGGCCGCCTCCGACCTTCAGGCCTCAATATCGAATCCTGGTGAAACAAAGCGCCGAGGAACCTGCTGATCCACCTATTTTGTGGTATACTGAATGAGGGTTTTTGCGACCATGAGCAATCTACGGGACCAGATAGGCGGCCTCTCAGTTGCGGAGAAGATCGAATTGCTCGATCTACTGTGGGAAAGCTTGGAGACCGAAAATGTCCCGCTTTCCGAAGCGCAGCGCGCGGAACTCGACTACCGGATTGCGCGGCACGAGCAGAATCCTTCCGACGTGATCCCCTGGGAGCAAGTCAGGGCAGGGCTGCTTAAGAAGCCGTGACGTTGCCGGTCGTCTGACCTGCCGGAGGCGGATGCGGACCTGAGAGATGCGCTGGCATGGTACCGGAACGTGCGCTCGCGCCTCGGTGAACAGCTTGCGCTTGCAATCGAAGCGGCGGTCGAAGCACTCAGGAAAACCCTCTGCGTTTCCCGGTGATCTACCGTAACCGGCGTCGCGCGGGAGTTCGGCGCTTCCCTTACGGAATAATTTTCGAGGTTCAAGAGAATCGGATTGTGGTCATTGCCTGTTTCCACGCCAGACGCGACCCGCGACGCTGCCTCGTTAACAATCGAGCCCTGACGGTGCGATTCGACCCCGGAAAATAAGCGGGTCGCGCCAATCAGGACAGGCGCTTAAGGCGGGCCTGTCGCACCGTGTCGGCGACGTGTTGGGGATCTCGAATATCGCTCATGATGATCAGAGATTCTGCGCTCGCCGCGGACGCGACAGCGACGGTGCCGAGACCGAGCAGCCGTTGTAGCAGTGAACGAGAGACCTCTATCGAGCGCACGTCGATCAGTTCCATCTCCTGATGCGAGCTCGCAAACACATCGCGTCGCTCGATGAGACGATCCGATGTGAGACTCCAGGTTGTGCCGCGACGCGCCAAGCCCGCCAGCACGACCAGGGCAATGCTTCCCAGCATCACCAGTAAGCCGAGTAGGCTATTCCCAGGAGATTCGCCAAGGAGAAAGAGTCCGCCGATGCACATCGCCAGAGCCATAACGAACTCGCGCGCGAAATGCCACCAAGACCGCATAATGCGGCTGAGCGCATACTCGCGCACGGCTGCAGGGCGTGGTTGCGAAAGCCGGGTCCCGCAGCGCGAACAGAACGCCACACCTACGCCGGCTTCAAAGCCGCACTGCGCGCATCTCATCGGTATCGGAAAGGCGTGGCTTGGGGCCGCGCAGTGGAAATCGGCAGAATTCTTTTTCGCGTCCGCATTATTTTTGCGCTGATTCCAGTCAACTTTTGGATCTCAAGATTTACCGGAGCCAAAGCGTCAGTAAAATGCCGCCTGCACTTTCACGAGAGCATTCCCGACGCTTAGAATGGCACCGCTTCGGACGCTGCTGGTTCTTCGGTCTCACAGCCGGGAGGCAGGTCCGGCCTTGGCCCGAGAAATTGTACCCGCTGCGCAACGATCTCGGTGCGATAACGTTTGCCGCCGTTGTCGCGGGCTTCGTATTCGCGCGTGCGCAGATGGCCTTCGACGTAGATTTGACGCCCCTTGCTCGCCAGTCGACGCGCTCCTGACGGTTGCCGTCTTTGTCAGTGAAACTTTCGTCAGTGGCAACCGCGAAACTCGCCACTGGCTGCCCGTTGGTGGGCAGGTTGCGCAATTCGGGGTCTTGTCCCAGATACCCTATGATAGTGGCTCGATTCAGTGACATGGTATTTCCTCCTCTTGCGTGCTCCGCGATTTCGGATGCGGAGCGGCAGTTACTTGGTTGATTCACGTTTGCCGTTGCGGACTTTTGCCAACGACGGGCACGTGGCCATCACTCTGCCAAGTCGCCTCTTCAGCGCCGGCCTCACCATGCGACTTCATCAGTGCGATAAAACAGTTCCAGTGGAAAATCGCAGTGCTCGCCCACAAATGGGCCCGTAGCCAATTTTCTTCGAGCTTTACCTTCCGCCCGCACCGTACGCAGTTGGTATCCATCGCCGGTACTCCTCGTGCCATCCCACGTGCCTCTCACTCCCTAGAATCGGACAGATCATCCAGACACAGATGTATCTTCCTTGGATGTGCTCGCTTCCCGGAGGGCAGAGCACCCGCATTTCTGTTGCACTTCATTGCGCACCATTTTGAAGCGCAACCCCTTCACCCAAACTTGAGGGGTTGCGCCAGATTTCTCGTCG
>WNEZ01005720.1_pt1 | contig 10902 bp, 8 predicted proteins | sample 5400521 | NCBI WGS metagenome assembly WNEZ01 (sample SAMN13153339, study PRJNA577476) | soil metagenome | isolation source: 120 cm saprolite under Douglas fir tree site 2 hole 1 replicate 1 | place: USA:California | collected 2015-04-18
TCGCGCGCGCCGTGGTCGAACGAAAACCAGAAGATCTAGAGGTCCTGATCTGCAGCGACCACGGCAATGTCGAGGATCTCTCCACCCGGAGCCATACGTTGAATCGCGTGCCGGTGATCCATTTTGGAACCGCTGGATTAACGAACGAGCCTCAGAACGTCGCGGACGTCGGTCGGTGCGTGCTCCAGCTGTTGGAGGCCAACGAGTGAGGGACATGGCCGCCATCCGGCGCCCTCGCGCGCTGCCTCCGGCGATGGCGGTGATCGCGGCCCTGGTGGCCGGTTGCGCGGCGCACTTGCCGCCGCTGCAGCGGCAGGAGCTGCTCACCACCCAAGTGGGCAGCTTCGCGGTGGAATACTCGGATCCCGACGAGGGCGTTGTCCCCCGGATCGCCCAGGCGGTGGAGGCCGCCGGTCCGGCGATCGGGCGCTGGGGACAGCTGAGCTCTCCGGTGAGGATCGAGGTGTTGCCCAGTCACGAGTCGCTCGAGAAGGCGGTGGACCGACAGGGCTACGACTGGCTTCGCGCCTGGGCGCGCTACGACGAGGTGTTCGTCCAGTCCCCGCGCGCCTGGGGATTCATCGGCCCCACCCAGGCGGAGCTCAATGAGCTTCTCACCCACGAGCTCACCCACTGCATGATGTACCAGCAGTCATCCGATCGGCACAGCTGGTTGTCGAAGGGGTTTCCTCTCTGGTTTCGCGAGGGCATGGCCTCGTACACCAGCGGCCAGGGTTACCGGTGGCCGACGCTGGAAGAGCTGGCGCGCTTCCTGGAAACCCACCGCAAGGAAGATCCGATCCGGGATCCCGAACCGCTCTATCAAGGCGAAAGCGACATCGTCTATTCGGCGGCCCACCATGCCTTCAGCTATCTCGTTTTGCGCCAGGGTGAGTCGGGCGTCATCCAGATCCTGCACGCGATGCAGCCGGGACCGAGCTTCGGCGAGGCCTTCAGACAAGTCACCGGCATCGGCCCCGACGACTTCACCACCCAGTTCAAGCAGTACGTCGAAGAGCGCCGTTTCCGCTCGGCCGGTTATCGCTCGGCTTTGCGGATGGTGGCCGCCGGACTCTCGAGAAGCGGCGGGCGGTCCTTGCCTTCCATCGCGCGTTGAAGCTCGATTTCCTGAAGCAGCGTCGAGGGAGCGACGGTGGAAACCGGGACGGCCCCGCTTTCCGCGCCGCAAAATCCGTTGAACACCCCCGCGGCGCTGGTGGTGGCCATGATCTTGTTGATTGAGCTCAGCGGCGTCCCGACGATCTCGACCCCTCGAACGAGCGTCTCTTTTCCGTCTCGCACGTCCACCCGGTACACCATCCGCGGCACCCCTTTGAACGCCTGGTACCCATAGGTCGAGGTGTTGGTGTTGCCTCCAGTAATGTCCCGGATGATCAGCCCATACGGCTTACCTTGCCGCTTGGCTTCGGCGATCAGCATCCGCTTGAGCTCGGCGTCGCTGACCTGGCGTTTCGACTCGACGAGGAGATTGGCCATCCGCGCCACCGGCTTCCGATTCCCCTGGCTGCGCCCGTGGCCGTTCGAATGGAGGAAGCCTTCGACCGGGTGTCTGGAGAGGATGTAGCTGCGCAAAATCCCGTTCTCCACCAGGGCCGTGCGCTGTGCGGATACCCCTTCTTCATCGAAGAGGTAGTAGCCATTCAGCTCCTGGCCCCCCCGCGCGCGCAGGGTGGGATCTTCGTAGATGCTGATGAAGGTGGGTAGAACTTGGTGTCCGATCTGCCCCCGGAAGGTCTTTCCCTCCGCGTCGTCATCCTGCCGCTCGCCCTCCAATCGGTGGCCAACCGCCTCATGGAAAAGAACGCCGGACGCCGCGGATTCGAGGATCGCCGGACCGGTGTAGGGATCGATGGCCGGGGCGCCGCGCAGCGCCAAGAGCTCGTCGATGAGCTTGTGCGTCGCATCGCGGAGCTGCCGGTCGGCGGGAAGCTTCTCCTCCACCGAAGCGTAGAAGTCGCGCGAGTTATCCAAGAGTTGGCCATCGTCGGCGCGGGTGACCGCGGAGATGTGGATGCCGAAGAGCGTCTCCTCGGTCACGATTCGCCCGCCTTCGGTGGAGACGAAGTAGCGGGTCACCTTGTCCGCGGAAACCCGGACCTCGGAATCGAACACCCGGGGCGCGGCGTTGAACATCTCGGAGAGCTCGCGAACGACCTTCGTCCACCTCGCGCGATCGAATGAATAGGGGATCGGCGCCTGGACGAAGACGTTCGCCTTCTCTCGGGAAAAGGAAGGCGCCTTTTGGGGATTCTCTACGGTGTAGACGTTCTCGCCCTTCTTCTTCAGATAATTGAACAGGGCGCCTTTGTACTTCTCGTCGGTGATCAGCCAGAGAGCGGTTCTCAGCGCAATCGGATCGTCCTCGATCGGCCCCGCCTTGCGGGTGATGTAGCTGTTGCCCTTCATCGAGAAGTTGAAATCCATCTCCTCGCCGATCGAGTTGTCGAACTCGTAGCTGCCGACGCGAACGTCGACATAGATCTTCCGATCGTGGCGAGACTCGTCATGGAACAAGGAGCCGTACCGCGCGGCGAGCTCCTGCTGCAGATAGTCCTTCATCTGGTAACTGATGAAGTACGGCGGCTCGTGGCCAGTGAGCTTGAGCTCGGTCTGGTTGCGCTGCAGCTCGGTGGTCATTGCATCCAGAAGGACCTGCCGCTTATCTTCCGGCGCGGCGGTGGCGAGGAGCGGAAATCCAACGACCCAAAGCAAGACCAGGTTTTTCATAGATGAACGCACGACAGACCACCGTCCCAGCCAGTTGCGCTGAAAAGCATTCGCGATCACTTCAACGCCGCAGGCGGCGATACTCTCATGCTTTGACGATCTTCTCCCGCCCGCGGCTGATGTTCCGGGTGGCGTTGCGCGTGTCCACCACCTGCGTGGCATTCGCGACGATCATTCCATAGTCGATCGAGCTGTGGTCGGTCAAAATCAACACCGCGTCATACCGGGCAATGCGCTCCGGCGAGATGGGCACTGATTCCATTTCGTAGTCGAAGCGGGGCTCTTTTTCGAGGCGCGGGACGTACGGGTCGTGATACTCGACGGCCGCACCGCGTTCCTTGAGCAAGCTGATCACGCGAAGCGAGGGGCTCTCGCGCACGTCATCGACGTCCTTCTTGTAGGCCGCGCCGACAATGAGCAGGCGGGACCCATTCAAGCTCTTCTGCTGATCGTTGAGCGCTTCCATCGTGCGGTGCACGACGTAGTGCGGCATCTAGGCGTTCACTTCTCCCGCCAGCTCGATGAACTTGGTTTGAAACTCGAATTGGCGCGCTTTCCAGGTGAGGTAGAAGGGATCGATCGGGATGCAGTGCCCCCCCAGCCCCGGGCCGGGGAGGAATGGCATAAACCCGAAGGGCTTGGTCGAGGCGGCCTGGATCACTTCCCAGACATCCATGTCCATCCGATCGCAGAGCATCTTCAGCTCGTTGACCAGGGCGATGTTCACGCAGCGGAAGATGTTCTCGAGCAGCTTGGTCAGCTCGGCGACGCGGGTGGATGAAACCGCCACCGTTTCGTTGAGCGCCGCGCCGTAAAGCGCCTGCGCCACTTCCAGGCACCGCGGGGTGTATCCGCCCACGATTTTCGGAATCGTCTTGGTGTTGAAACGCTTGTTCCCCGGATCTTCCCGCTCCGGGCTATAGGCGAGGTGGAAGTCGACTCCCGCCTTGAGGCCGCTTTTTTCCAAAATAGGCCGCAGGACTTCGTCGGTGGTGCCCGGATAGCTCGTCGATTCGAGGATGAACAGCTGTCCCCGCTTCATGTGGGGAACGAGGGATTCGCCGGTCTGGACGATGAAGCTCATGTCCGGTTCCCGGGCCAAGGTCAGAGGCGTCGGAACGCAGATGATGATGCAGTCCAGCTCGGCGGTGCGGCTGAAGTCGCTCGTCGCTTTCAGCCGACCCGAGGCGCTGAGCTTCGCCAGCGGTTCGGACGCGATGTCATTGATGTAGCTTTCGCCGGATTCGATGCTGGCGATCTTCCGGCGATCGACCTCCAGACCGAGCACCGAGAAACCCGCCTCGGCGAATGTGATTGCCAGCGGAAGACCCACATAACCCAACCCCACGACCCCGATGGCCGCTTCGCGATTTGAAATCCGCTTCAGCAGCCGATCGTCCGGTGCGCGCATGGCTTCCATGTACTGGGACCTCTTCACGATGGGGGAATGGCCTGGGACGCAAACGACTGGGTCAGTTGTCTACCACCGAACAAAACCACGAAGGTGAACTCTGAAGATTGTTCAATCCCTGCACTGTAGACCAACGCGGTCGCGGGGTGTACGTCGCCGTAGCCGGGCGAGTATCTCGACTCGTCGACCCGGATTTCCAGGCCAGCCCCAAAGAGAACGACCGCCAGGGGGTTGTCCGGACTTCCGATTTCGGCTGCTACAGCGCCGAAGTGGGCGGGGCGTTTACACGCTCGCTCGGCCCGCAAGCGCTCCTCTTCCCGCGCCTGGCGAATCCGGGCGCGCCGATCTCGCAGGTGAAGGCGTCCGAGGACGCGGTGGGAAGACTGGCCCGCGACCTGATCGGAGACGAAAAGCGCGCGCTCGACTCGGTCGAGGACAAATTCCCTGCGAACTTGCGCGAGCCGGCCGTGCCTCACCACCAGCGCCATCCGGTCGTCGCCGCCTTCGAAGCGCTCGACGACCGTGGGAGCGTTCGATGGAAGCGCGAATGGGCGCGAGGGGTCGAGAGGCGCCTGTTCCTCCTCTCCGATTTGAAGCGTGTTGTGCGCCGCGGTGCCGCGGAACCAGTCCCTCAAATGCCGATCGCGCAGGTAGGTTCCCGTCCCGCTGTCGACGATCGCCGGCGTTCCTTCCAGGTGCAGCTCGAACGAAAGCTTGTCGTTGTGGTTGTGGCCCCCTACCCCCTTCTGACCCTGAGGCCCTGCGCTGACGGTCACGACGGCCCCCGACCCGCGCAAAACGTATAGGCCACCACGGGGCGAGCCGAACGACCGCGGCGGCGCGGCGGCCGGCAGGGACTCAAACCTTTCCCATCCTGACCGCCCCAGGAGCCACGCCGCCTCGTCCGGGAATTCGACTCCGGCCCGCTTGAGGGGGGAATCGCCAAAGAGGGCCGCTCCCAATGCCGGCAGATATCCATGGTCGAGACTCTCTCGATCCCGAAGGGGAAACACCCGGCCGGAGTCGTTGTCGCCGATCTGGGGAGCCAGCCCGCGCTCCGAGCAGTAGGCGCCGGCGACGTGAAACATCTTCCGCAACCGTTCCCCAAATGCCGGACCGAGATCGATTCCGCCCGCGGCGGCGGTAATTTGCGCGAGGGTGAACAGCTCCAAAACCAGCCGGTGGTAGGAGGTGGAGCCTTCGAAGGAATAGCCGTCCGGATGAACCTGCTCGGCGATGAGCTCGGTCAGCCTTCGGGCCGACGCGGCCACCCACCGCTTCCCTTGGGGCAATTCAGGACATGCGACGCCGACGGCGAAGAGCCCGAAGTGGTCGGCGACGAGGTGATTGTTGGGAACGGCGCCGGCATCCTCGAGGTGCGCCTCGACAAATCGGCCGTGCTCAAGAAGGGACGCCAGCACGGCGAGGACGAAACGTCGCGTGAGCTCTGGTACATCTCGAAACATCGAGAGCGCGGACGCGAGATTGGCGGCCCGCAGCGCCACCTCCATCGGCGAGGTCCAATGAATCCCGAGGGCGGTCGGATTCGAGCGGATGAAATCCCCGGCCTGCTCGACAAACTGGGTGGCGAACCGCGCCCGGTCGCGAGCCTCGGTGGACACCCAGTACCCCTGACCCAGCGCGACCAGCTGATCCAGTCGGCCGAGCACCCAGGGATACTTCGGGTCGGCGCCGGGCACAGCCAGGCGAAGCGAGTGGGATGGCGCGAGCGCATACCGATGGCCGGAAAGCGGATCCAAGGACCAATCGATTCGACCGCTCGGTCCAAACGAAAGGACTGTTCCAAAGACGTTGAATTCGCGGCGCGCGGCCCGTTCGGCGCGAACCCATGTGCGCTCTTCCGCCCCGGGCAACCGCCGAAGGACGGACAGGACGTCGGCTCGGCGCGAGACATCCGCCCAGCCCGGGCGCACCGAACTTTGCCCAATCCCCTCGGCCGTCGGGCCTACGAGGGAGTTGGAGGCCGGGATCGATGGATCCACGCCTTGGGGGCGATACGCGATCCGCCGAGCCAAGCGATAGGCCCGCCGCACCCCGGCCCGTGCCAGGGCGCCGACAGACAGCTGGCGTGCAACCGGACTGTAATACATGGACCTCGGCAGGATGGCAGGCGCCTGCTTAAGCAACTCGCGAGCCACACCCTGTGTGAGCGAGACCACTGGTATTCCCTGTCGTTCGTTCTGCCCATCCCGGCAATTCTTACTGCGGAAGGCGCACTCTTCAGGGTCACCCCAGACTCGCGTGAGGAGCGCAAGTTCGCTGCTTTCGCGAATCCCTGCAGGCGAAATCGGTCCACCGCCAACACCCAGGCACGCTTCCTGCCTACAGGCTGGCCGTGAGCGTTTCCGCGTCTCAAATGCAGGAAACCTACACCCGAGCAGGCGAGCGAGATCTTCTCCTCGAGTGCCTCCGGGCTGTTTCGCGAGACGATTGGTCGAGCGCGCTGGGCTGTCTGTGTCGCGCCGCTTGCACGCTCGCCTCATCGCCTTCTGCCGCAGTGTTCGTCTGGCCAAACAGATCGCCCAAATGCCTGGCCTCCTTCCAGGTCGATCCGCCGAGCGTCGAGGAATTGGCGCGCAGGCTGGGCAAGCTGGGGCGGGCGAGCACGATCCATCAGATAGGCCGCTACCAGATTTTCCCGCTCCTGCGCCCCGGACCGCCCGACGCGAGATTCCTCCTGGAATCCGGGGCGACTCCCGAGGAGGCGGAACAGTTCATCACTCCAATCTTGAACATCGTCACGAGCATCGTGCAGCGAAAGGTCCGCGACGGTGAACGGCAGCGCGCCCGGCGCGACCACCTCTCGATCGTGCAGTTGTCCCAGCGAGAGAGGGAGCACAGCGTCGCCCGAGCGACTCGGGCGCGGCACGACCTCAAGGCGCCGCTGGTGTCGATGAGAGGCTATCTCGACATGCTCCTGCGGGGAATGGCCGGACCGTTGAGCTCCCAGATGCAGCGCTACCTCCATCGCATCGCGCAATCGGTGGAGAAGCAGCGGGCCTTGATTGACGCCGAGTTCCTCGCCGTCCCGGACGGCCTGTCGCTGGTGGACATGGATCATGTCCTGAGAATGGGCCTGGAGCGCGTGGCGGCACCGGCAGCCGCCCGGGGTATCGGGCTGGCGATCAACGGCTGGGGACAACCGATCTGGACGCGAGCCAATCGGTCGAGCCTCGAATTGCTCTTCCACCAGCTGTTTCGCATCGCCGCGCGCCAGGCGCGCAACGGATCGCTGATCGCCGTCCGGCTGCGGAAGTCCGCCGATTGGCTCTCGGTGGAGGTTCAGTCAGATCTTCCATGGCAGCCGCAGGTCGACGAGTTTCGAATTTGCCAGGAGGTCGTCCGGCGTCACCGCGGCCAGCTCTTTGTCTACGAAGGTCGCGAGGTGGTGGTCGAAATCCGCCTTCCGCGTACAATCGACGGGTGAGCCTGCGCGTCTCGATCGTCGTTTTTCTCTTCGGCATCGCCGCTTGTCAGGGCAACAAATCCGAGAAAGATCCGATCTCCGAGGCGGATGAGCCAACCATGGCCGGCGAGTCTCCTGGCGGAAGCCCCACGGTGTTCGCGAACATTGAAGGACGGCCGCTGCAGTTTCGCCATGGAAAGGCGTACGCCACTTCCGACACGCTGCACGTGGTGCTTTCCACCGAGAAGACCGCTTGCAGCTTCGCCCCCGGCACGGAGGAGGCGTATCGCATCCGGTTCGAGCTCAAACCGGGGCCGGGCGGAAGGTTCTTCACCGGAACGCCCACCGGCGTCGGCGCGAACTTCGAGTCTCGCCGCACGCGCTTGGCGATCACCGCGGCCGATCCCTACCTGGTCACTGCGACGGTCGACCCCTTCGTGCTCAAGGCTGGCTCGCATGTCCGTGGGCGGCTCGAGTTTGACGTGAAGTTCGTGAAGACAAAGGTCGACAGGTCCAAGCAGGCGTACCAATCGAAAGGGGCGGGCTACTTCGACGTCGAGATCTGCGACGACGGCGGACTCGTCAAGGTCCTCAAAGGTCAGCCGCAAGAGGTCCCCGACGGGGACGTCGCGGGAAAGTACGCCAATCAGAAATTCGTCTTCAAAAGCTCGATCGCCAACGTCTGGCACGACCCGGACAACGCCCAGGATTACATCGACTCGATCGTCTTCTTCCCGATCAGCGGAATCACCTGCGCCAACCAGTGGGATCAGCGAGACAAAGTGAACCTCCTGGTCATCCGATCCATCGGCGGCGCGGGCAGCCGCCAGCGATTCATCAACTCCCCCCAGCCGGCGAGCGTTTCGTTCTTCATTCCCAAGCTCGATGCCGACGGCAACGACACCACGGACTCGATCTACTTTCTGGGCGGAGGCGCGGAGCGGGCCTGGGTGCGGTTTGACAAGCTGGACTTCAAGGCCGGTGCGAACGTGACCGGAGCCGTCTATGCCGACAGCCGCGAGGGCTCGAAAATCGAGGAGGAAGGTCGCGTCGCCGGCCGTTTCCGGGCCAAGGTGTGTACCGCCGACTGAAGCGGTGCGGCCAAGCGGACGAGCCCGCTCAGTTCGGCGTGCCCCAGTCCAAAAGCTCCCAGCGCCGCGAAGCCGCCAGGCGGCGAAGGCGCCGATCGGGGTTGACCGCGACCGGCCTTCCCACCGCTTCGAGGACAGGGAGGTCGGCATATGAATCGGTATAGAAGACCGACTCTTTCAGCCGGGCCCCATGCTCCTGGACGAATTCTTTCGCCCGTTGAAGCTTGCCCGGTCCAAAGCAGAGCCGCCCCACCGTGCGACCGGTGTGCAGGCCCTTCTCGTCGACCTCGAAGCGGGTGCAGATCATCGCATCCAGCTTGAGCTCGGCTGCCACGAGCTCGCCCAGATACTGAGAGGACGAGGTAAGCAATACCAACGCGTCGCCGGATTTCCGATGTTGCTCGATGGCGAGCCGCGCACCCGGGCGATAGAGCGAACGGATGTCCGTGTCGTAAAACGCGGCCGTCCGTTCGCGCATCTCTTGCTCGGCGCTGCCGGCCAACGAAAAGATCGCCCGCTGCAGTGCGTTTTCTATCCTCGAAAATCCCAGCTCGTAGGCGGTCACCCAGGCCGCCGCCTGGAGCGCTTGCCACGGTCTGATGTGACCGAGCGCAACCTCGCGGCGGACCCACAGCGAGCCCGAGTTCTGGGTGATCAAGGTCCGATCGAGGTCGAAAAACGCGATCCGCACCGGCCGATTGTACGAGGGGATGAATTCAAAAACACCTGTCTCTTTGGAGGGGCTGAGTCCCGCGGCTTGACCCCCTCTCCGAAGGGCGTCTATGAAACCGCCTCACCAGACACAAGGAGCGAGAATGACTCGGAGTATCAAGGGGGGCCTGCTGCAGCTTTCGATGGCCAAGCCGGAGGGGAGCGTCGATCAAATCAAGCAGGCAATGCTCGAAAAAACCCTGCCCTACGTCGACCGCGCGGCCAAATCGGGCGTCCAGATCCTCTGTCTTCAAGAGGTGTTCAACACGCCCTATTTCTGTCCGGCGCAAACCCCCAATTGGTACGACGCCGCCGAACCCGTTCCGGGGCCAACCACGAATCTGCTCGCCGAATATGCGCGGAAGCACGGCATGGTTCTCGTCGTGCCCCTTTACGAGCGGGAAATGGCCGGCGTCTACTACAACACCGCCGCGGTCATCGACGCGGACGGAAAGTACCTCGGCAAGTATCGAAAGAATCACATCCCGCAGACGCACGGGTTCTGGGAAAAGTACTATTTCAAGCCAGGGAATCTGGGCTACCCCACCTTCGCCACCCAGTACGGACGGATCGGGGTCTACATCTGCTACGACCGCCACTTCCCCGAGGGCGCCAGGCTTTTGGGGCTCGCCGGGGCAGAGATCGTCTTCAACCCGTCGGCGACGGTGGCGGGCTTGTCCCAGTATCTCTGGAAGCTCGAGCAGCCGGCCCACGCGGTGGCCAACGGCTATTTCATCGGCGCAATCAACCGGGTGGGCACCGAGGCGCCCTGGAACATCGGCCGATTCTACGGCAGCTCGTACTTCGCGGATCCGCGGGGGAATTTTCTCGCTACCGGCAGCGAGGACAAAGATGAGTTGGTAACCGCCGATCTCAACCTCGACCTCATCGAGGAAGTCCGGCGGGTCTGGCAATTCTACCGCGACCGCCGCCCGGAGACCTATGGAGACATGGTGCGGCAGATTCCCTGAGGCGGTTTCATGCGAACGCTGATCAAAAACGGGACCGTGGCCACCGCCTCCGATCTGTACAAGGCGGACGTCCTGCTAGAGAAAGAGAAGGTCGCTCTGATTGGGACGGACCTTTCGAGCCTGCGCCCGTTCGACCAGACGATCGACGCCGCCGGGAAATACGTCATTCCGGGCGGCATCGATCCGCACACCCACCTGGACATGCCATTCGGCGGCACGAAGAGCGCGGATGATTTCGAGACAGGAACCCGGGCGGCGGCCTTCGGTGGAACCACCTGCGTCATCGATTTCGGCATCCAACCCCAGAAGGGCTCGCTGCGGCAGGGTCTCGACGATTGGCATCAGAAGGCCCAGGGGAAGGCCTGCATCGACTACGCCTTCCACATGATCGCGCGGGAGATCCACGCGCAATCGCTCGCTGAGATGGATCGCCTGGTGAAGGAGGACGGTGTTTCCTCGTTCAAGCTCTTCACCGCGTACCCCGGCGTGTTCATGGTCGACGACGCGTCGATCTTCCGGGCGATGCAGAAGACCGGCGAAAAT
>WNEZ01006361.1_pt1 | contig 10902 bp, 7 predicted proteins | sample 5400521 | NCBI WGS metagenome assembly WNEZ01 (sample SAMN13153339, study PRJNA577476) | soil metagenome | isolation source: 120 cm saprolite under Douglas fir tree site 2 hole 1 replicate 1 | place: USA:California | collected 2015-04-18
CATTTCTCCGGCAAAACCTACCAGAAAACGCGATATTTCCTCTTGGATAGAGCCAGATATCACAAGGCTAAGTACAAGAGGGGGAAAACGTTATAATAAGCGCAAAAACGCTATTGAAGACTACTTTACTACAGATCTTTCTATAGAAGAAATAACGTTACGGCACCATCTTTCGTCGGAAATTCTGATGAAACTGGTTAAGCAATGTTTGATGCAGCACGAGGATGGAACGCTATGGGGCTATCGCGTATTGGTACCAGGTGCAATCGTTATTGATCATACTCCTTTACCTGTTTCTAAAGAAGATACTCTCCCACAAGAGCAATTGGAGACTCCAACAAAAGCAGATTCTGAAGAAGTTGTAGTTGCACCGTCCTGCAAATCTGATCAATCTACATTGGATGTAGATAATGATACGTTCATTGGAGATGATGAAGATACTGCAAAACGTCAGGCAGTCAAAATCTCTCCTGCTGGCGTTCCTCATGCTACCATCGCTTCAGCTTCCTTAAACGGAGATGATAAACACGGGGTGGGTATTGATGTAGGAAAAAACACAGCAGTTGCGAATGGACTAGAGGAGGTTACTGAATTAGAGGTAGGAGAGACAGCAGAGAATGATACTGAGTTAGTAATAGTTGCCGCGGAAGAAGAACAGGAAGTAGGGGTAAAAGGTGACTCAGAGCTAGAGGAAGCAGTTGCACAGCAGGACACTTCAGCAAATGAACATGAAGAAGAGGTTGAAGACTTAAGCGAGCTACCAAGATATTGCTATAACAGAGTTTTTCGATGCTCCCATACCAGGTTCATCAAGAACCCAGGTTGTTGTTCGCGAAAACCTGATCCCGGCGGTATTGCCACTCTATGGCAAGGGACGGAAGCGCGTAAATGTTATAAAACTTGCAGAGAAACGGCGTTCAATACGCAAACGGTGGATTCGGGATGTGCAGGACCGACGCAAGCGGAGGCGTTTCCGTAGTATAGTGGCTACAACTGTAGTGGCTTCTCTGATGTTTGTGATATTTCTTCCCCTTGGTACAGGCCTGGCAGCGTATAGTACTTACAATTCGATACGGAATGTCGCGTTGGATGGTGTTAACCATTTGCTCACGGTGAAAAATCTGCTCCCTATTTCTAAAAGCGACCCCACAGCAGCGCTTGATGCACCGAAGCTGCAACAAGCCCAAAGTGAGTTTAGCAAGGCGGAAAGTGACTTCGTGCAGTTGCAGCAACTGGTGAATCGTTCAGATGTACAGTCGGCAATTCAGCAATTTGCTCCCCAATATAGTAGCAAGCTCGACATGGCTCAACGCCTCGTTCAAGTCGGAATAGATGTGTCACGTATGGGTAGAGAAGTAGTGGGTGTTGCTCTTCTTGGTGCTAACATTTTTCATAGTTCGCCTCTAGCCAGTGGGACAGCGAAGCCACTCATCTCAGTAACAGATATCTCAAATGCCGAAGGTGTCATGATCCATGCCCAATACTACATTAATGACATACGTTTGCAGATGAGCCAGGTATCAGTAAAGGATTTACCAGTCAGTGATACCCAGAAAAAGCAGCTTAGCTCTGTCATGGCTCTGATGCCCAAAGCGCAAGATTTGATTACGCAGGGCGAGGGTTTAATAGGGATCGTTTCATGGTTACTCGGTGTTGATCATGCACGTCACTTCCTGGTGCAGACGATGGATCGTGGTGAACTCCGCCCGGGCGGAGGTTTTACGGGAATGTACGGCCTTCTTACTATTCAAAATGGGCGTATGGCTCCTTTTTCGCTACAAGACGTGACTGAGCTTGACTATGCCGGCAATGGTGTGGAATTAGGTCGCCAGGCTCCGCCACAATATAGCAGTTGGATGAAGTTTGGATACTGGGGACTGCGTGATGCTAATCTATCGGGAGACTTTCCTACAACCGCAAAGTTGGCTATGCAGGTTTTCCAGGAAGAAGGAGGTGGGCCTGTTGATGGTAATATTGCTCTGACACCCACGGTTATTGCTCATATTTTGAATGTGATCGGGCCAATAAAAGTACCGCAATATAATGAAACGATAACCGCCCAGAACCTGGAAGATAAGCTCCACTACTATCAGCAGGACTTTGGGGCCATTGCATTAGAGAGACAGAAAACTGGTACTTCCAATGCAGCCACTCGAAAAGCGTTCACTTCGCTTCTTGGTAAACTGCTGCTTGATAAAGTTCGTCACCTGCCTGTGAAACAGCTTGTGAAGATTATGCAAAATGCTGTCAAAGATATACAGTCACGTGACCTGGAGATCTACTTCACCAATCCACTAGCTGAAGGTTGGATGACCCAACACGCCTATAGTGGCGCGATGGATACCTTTTCTAAGCAGGATGGCTTTATGGTGGTGCAATCGAATATCAGCATCAGCAAAGCTAGTCAGTATGTGCATACGACGGAGCAGGATAACATCTCGTTCGATCCTCAGGGCGGAGCATATCATAACCTGACAATAACTCTAGATTATCAGCAAACCGGGCCCGTCTATGGGTATGATACATATGCTGATTATATTCGTGTCTACGCTCCCGCGAATGCTCAATTCCAGGGAGGAGATGGGTTTGATAGTGGACATTGCCTGGCTACAGCACCAGCTCAAACAGGTACTGGAGGCGTCGGTACTACAGGGGGGATTGGGAGCTCATGTTGTAATTCCAAGCCCGTCCCTAAACCTACCAGTGGTAATGGCAATCCTCCTCCTGGGGGGAAGAGCAGTAAGCCTAATCCGTGTGCTCAATATGCTACATTTTTCCCAAGTAATGCCCGTTATTGCCCCAATGGTAACTACTCACTTGGGCTTCGTGGCCTGGGCCTGGGGGATTACTGGCCTGTTGATAGTCTAGGGCCTCCTACAGAGCTTAGTAGCGACCTACCCGGTCGTGCCATGTGGGGTGGCTTGACGTTGACGCCTAAAAACTGTATCTCAACGATCTCGCTTCAATGGTACGTCCCAAATGCTATTAAGCATATTCACGGTCAGTCACCATATTCGATACTGGTACAGAAGCAAGGCGGTTACATTCCTACTGTTCAGCTCACTATCGATACGAGTGCGATCAAGGGTTTGAAGCCGTTTAGCTTTCAAGGGGATATCGTTGCTGACAGATTGTTCTCGTTACCTCCGCTCAAGAAGACTTGAGCAAGTGCCTTCAGCTCTTGACATACTACTGCTTACCCGGTAGACTGTAACCAACAAATAGAACTGTACAAGGGACGGTGAGCAGGAGGAGTAAGCGCATACTCCGTGAGAGAGGGAAGACCGTTTAGGCTGCAAGTTTTCCTCGGAGCAGATGTGCTGAAGGTCGCCTGGGAGTCTGGATACCGCAATTTCCACGGGAGCGCCCGTTATTGCGCTTTATGAGGATCGATTTTCCAGGAAAATTGATCGAAACAAGGTGGTACCACGAGTAAAGTAATGCCCTCTCTCGTCCTTGACGGGAAGGGCTTTTTCTATGGGTAATTTCATTTGCCGTAATAATTGATACCTGGAGGGGATATGATCGAGCAGGAGAAGAAGATAATTGCATCCTTACCCAAAGCCTACGAACCGCAGGCTGTTGAGGGGAAATGGTACCGTTTCTGGGAAGAAGGCGGCTACTTCAAACCGAGTGGTGATACGACTCGTCCAACGTTTGTCATTAGCATGCCACCACCTAATGTGACAGGTGCGCTGCATCTGGGGCACGCCATAACTGCCACTATTGAAGATATTCTCATTCGATATCATCGTATGAAGGGCGATGACACGCTTTGGGTGCCCGGTGAAGATCACGCAGGTATTGCTACACAGGCGGTGGTTGAGCGGCTGCTGGCTCAAGAGGGTACAGATCGCCATACGATTGGTCGTGAAGCCTTTCTCGAGCGTGTCTGGCAGTGGGTGAATCAGTATAAAAGTCGCATTCAAGATCAGCACCGTCGCATGGGGGCCTCCTGTGACTGGTCTCGCGAACGCTTCACGCTGGACGAAGGGCTATCGAAAGCAGTGCGGGAAGTCTTCGTGTGCCTTTATGAAGAAGGGCTAATTTATCGTGGCGAACGTATCATCAACTGGTGACCACGATGCATGAGTGCACTTTCTGATCTGGAGGTCAATCACGTCGACACACCGGGTACCCTCACGTATGTGCGCTATCCTTTGAAGCCCCGGGAGGGTCAGGAGACGACTGAATATATCAGCGTTGCAACTACACGTCCAGAGACAATCCTGGGTGATACTGCTGTGGCCGTCAATCCTAAAGACCCGCGCTACAAAGATCTGGTTGGACGATGGGCTATCTTACCGGTCATTGGCCGCGAAATACCAATTATTGCTGACGAGGCTGTGGATCCCACCTTTGGCACTGGAGCCGTAAAGGTGACGCCTGCCCATGATCCAGTAGACTTTGAGATTGGCGAACGCCATAATCTGCCTTTCGTGCAAGTCATCGGTTTTGACGCAAAAATGACCGCAGAGGCGGGTCCCTATGCAGGACAAGACCGTTACGAAGCTCGCAAAAACCTGGTGGAAGAACTGGATCGGCTTGGGCTGATTGTAAAGACCGAGGACTATGTGGTGCCGCTGGGTCACTGCCAGCGCTGCGATACTGTGGTTGAGCCGCTCATCTCGAAGCAGTGGTTCGTCAAAATGACACCACTCGCAACGCCAGCAATGGGCGCGGTCAAGTATGGCTTGATGAAGATTGTACCGGAACGCTTCAACAAAGTTTACATGGATTGGTTGGAAAATATTCATGACTGGACTATCTCGCGCCAGCTCTGGTGGGGACATCGTATCCCTGTATGGTATTGTGATAACTGCGGTCAAATGACAGTGAGCCGTGAGGATATAGCCGTTTGCTCGCATTGCGATAGCACTGAAATACACCAGGATGAGGATGTGCTTGATACGTGGTTCAGCTCATGGCTGTGGCCGTTCAGTACGCTCGGCTGGCCTGAGGCGACTCCAGATCTGTTGCGCTATTATCCAACCTCGGTGATGGAAACAGGGTATGACATCATCTTCTTCTGGGTAGCGCGTATGGCGATGGCTGGTATGCATTTCCTGGGCACAATCCCGTTCCATACCATTTACCTGCACGGCTTAGTGCGAGATGCGAAGGGCGAGAAGATGAGCAAATCCAAGAATAATGTCGTTGATCCACTCGTTGTGATGGATCAGTACGGTACAGATGCGCTGCGCTTTACGCTCGCCACCAGCAGCAGTCCCGGCAATGACATGAAGCTTGTGCCTGAACGTATTCTAGGGAACCGGAATTTTGCAAATAAAATCTGGAATGCATCACGTTTCGTTCTAATGACTACAAGCGAAATTGGCAGCGGAATTCCCGCTATCGATGAGGTGCAACCAGCGACGCTGGCGGATCGTTGGATTCTCAGTCGCCTGGCGAAGTTGACCAGTGAAGTCACACGATTGATTGACGAGTTCCAGCTGGGTGAAGCAGGTCGCCAGATCAACGAATTCTTCTGGTCGGATTATGCCGACTGGTATCTAGAGATTGCCAAGGTGCAGATGCAAGGCGATGAAACAACCAGGCAGACTACGGCGGCTATCCTGCGAGCCGTACTGGATCAAAGCATGCGTTTACTACACCCGTACATGCCCTTTGTGACCGAAGAGGTCTGGCAACATCTCTATCGCACCAGCGAACCGGATCAGAAGCGTTGGCCCTCCTCAGCCTTAATCGTAGCGCCATGGCCACAAGCCCATACACAGGCAATTGACGAGGAAGCAGAACAGACGTTTGGTTTGCTGCAAGAGGTGATTACACGCATCCGCGATGCCCGTAACCAGATGAATGTTGAACCAGTTCGCCGCGTGCCAGTGATTATGGCCGCAGGTAGCCAGGTCGCTATATTAGAGGCGCAAGCTTCAAATATAGAGTTTCTTGCTCGTACCGAGAAGCCTCAATTGTATGCTGAACTATCACAAAAGCCGGAGCAGTCGATGAGCCTCTTAGCAGGGCAGGTTGAGATATATCTACCACTGGCAGGGCTTCTTGATACCGGCAAGGAATTAGGGAGGCTCGACAAAGAAATTGCCCAGGCGCAGCAAGAGATTGTACATCTTCAGGGTAAATTGGCGAATGAGGCCTTTGTAGCGAAGGCAAAGCCAGAGGTTGTCGTGAAAGAACGCGAGAAGCTTGTGGCGCAAGAGGAACGCATCGGTAAGCTCAAGGAGAGAAGGGCTGAGCTAGGAGGATAGACAAAAAGCATGGGTGGCCCAACGGTCACCCATGCTTTTTGTGTTATACTGCCATCTCTTCCCACACACCCTTTGAGAACTGCTCGTTGTACAACCTGGCGTACAATCCATTCAGTTCCATAAGCTCCTCATGGGTACCTCGCTCCACAATCTCGCCCTTGTTCACTACTAGAATGACATCCGCAGCCAGGATGGTCGAGAGGCGGTGGGCAATAGCAAGTGTCGTGCGATTCTTCATCAAAGGCTCTAACGCTGCCTGGATCAAGCGCTCTGAATGTGTATCAAGGGCACTGGTAGCTTCGTCCAGGATCAAAATGCGTGGGTTCTTCAAAATGACACGAGCAATGGCTATGCGTTGCTTCTCTCCGCCGGAGAGCTTATAGCCTCGCTCGCCAACGACGGTGTCATAACCGTCGTCAAGTTCCATGATCCGGTTATGAATCGCTGCTGCTTTAGCCGCTGCAATCATCTCCTCTTCTGTTGCATCAGAACGGGCATACATCAGGTTTTCCCTGACGGACGCGTGAAAAAGGTATGTCTCCTGCGTAACCATACCGATTATTTCACCCAGCGAGGCCAGCGCAATATCCTTCACATTGTACCCGTCAATCTCGACGGCACCACTATCTACATCGTAGAGTCGGGGGACAAGATAGGTAATTGTTGTCTTGCCTGCGCCGCTTGGCCCCACGAGTGCTGCTAACTGTCCCGGTTTAATGTCAAATGTGACATGGCTGAGCGTGGAGCGCCTTTCAGACTTGTCTGTGACCTCTACAGGCTCCGTTGAGACATTATCTTTCTCCCGTCCGTTGCCGTTCTTTACGGGGCCAGGTGACGCCTTTAGCAGACCATAATCGTCACTTTTATAGGTAAATGAAACATCTTTAAAGTTGATTTCACCGCGTACATCATTCACTTTAAGCTGCAGGGCTTTGGGCTTATCCTGGATTTCAATCGGCAAATCCAGGTATTCAAAGATGCGGTCAAACAAGGCCAATGCTCCTTGAACATCCACCTGAATACTGAGCAACTGCCCGACGGGGAAGAAGAGCCTGCTCTGCAAGGTTGTAAAGGCGACGATTCCGCCGATGCTGAAGCTAAGCGGATTGCGTATAATCTGCGTACCCGCGACGAGATAAACAATCGCTGGTGTGATCGAAAAGAAGATGCCGATGAACATGAAAAACCAACGCCCGATCATTTGCTGGCGTACTTCCAGGTTGGTCAGGGTCTGATTCTCCTTCTCAAACCGATCCTGGGCATATTTCTGGCGCCCAAAAGTTTTTGTTAAAAGAATACCACTGACGGAGAGCGTTTCTTGCATCATAGCTGTGAGCGATGCCATGCTCTCTTGTGTTTCTTTGCTCGTTGTGCGCCGCACATTCCCTATCTTGTAGGTGATCCATAAAAAGATTGGTAACAACCCAAGCGATATAAGTGTAAGCGGAGGGCTAATGATTAACATCGCGATAATCGTGCTTATAACAGTTGAGAAGTTAGAGACGATGCTGGTAGCAGTGTTTGTGACGACTGCCTGGACGCCACCCACATCATTGGAGAGTCGCGATTGAATTTCACCTGTACGCGTTGAGGTGAAGAAGCGCAACGACATACTTTGTAAATGTGCGTGGAGATTGTTGCGGAAGTCACGCATGACTTGTTGGCCAATAACGTTATTCAGGTAGGTTTGTCCGACGCCAATCAAACCAGTAATGATCGGCATAATGATCATAATAGAGACTAATATGATCAATAACTTTTCATTGCGTTTTCCGATAGCATCATTAAAAATGAACTGGATCATAAACGGGTTGACCAGCCCTAAAACGGTTGTAAGGATGATGGCGATCAGCACGATAATGATCTGGATTTTATACGGGCTGAAAGCTTTAGCTACACGCTTGAGCGTATTTGAATCGGTCTTTCGCCCACGTTTTTTTTGTTCTTCGAGATATGCGGACATTCCGCCGCCCATTCCATGAAATGCCATAAAGTATATGCTCCTAAATTATTGAATAAATCATACTCTCTATCAATTACTTTCTTTTATCATATAAAGTATACAGAATGCTCCAATTATTATCGCTGTTCATGCGGATGGTTTTTTCCTGTAGATTCTGACAGGCACAGGTTGTGAATCAATCCTGCAAGTAATGCACCACGTAGTGGGATGGAATCCACACGCAGATGCTCTCTGTTGAGATCATGCATACCTCCGCCAATAGGACCCAGGCTATCGAGCGTTGGGACTCCAACTTCCATCAGCAGATTTGCATCAGAGACACCGCCTTTACTTTCGGCTATAAGCTCAATGCCAAGCCCTTTTGCTTCTGACTGTGCTATTTCTACCAGATGCATGACCTGGGGAGTTGCTTCATAAGCTAAACGTCCACGGGTACGGGTCAGGCGTGTTTGCGTATCGGGAATACTACATCCTGCTGCAATCTGATCCAGCGCTGTGGCTGCCAGGTCAAGCCCGCGTTGATTAAATGCCCGTACCGATATATGACAACGCGCAGAATCCGGCACGACGTTTAATGGCTCACTACTACTGATACGTGTGACATTGAATGTGACACCAGGAAACAGGGAGTTCAGGTGATGGATAGCGATCATTTTGTGGGCTAACTCGATCACTGCAGAGCGACCACGATTTGGTTCTGCTCCGGAATGTGCTGGTACTCCAATAACTTCCATCTCATACTTTTCAGCTCCTTTACGCGCCCTGGTCACAACTTCAATTGATCTCGAGGATTCGAGTACCAGTCCAATATCTACCTGCCGAGCGATCTCACGCAGAAGAGGAGCACTGCCTGTGGAACCAACTTCTTCATCATTATTAAACACGTAGATGAGTTCACAATATTCCTCAAAGCCAGACTCCATAAGAGCTTGTAATGAGGACATACCCATTAAAACACCGGACTTCATATCAATGACTCCCGGACCGAAAGCAATCCCATCCCGAATATTAAATGGCTGTGCCGCTGCGGCTCCGTATGGATAGACTGTGTCTACATGTCCAACTAGCAGCAGTCGCAAATGTCCTTTCCCTAGACGCCTGGCTACCAGGTTGTTTCCATATGATGCGGAGTTGTGTAAAGTAACGGCAAAACCTATATCGCTGAGCCACTGCTCCAGGTATGAGATGATCGAATTGATGCCATCAATCTGGCCTGTGCCGCTATCAATGTTCACGAGTAGTTCCAGACGCCGTAATAGTTCGTGCTGGTAGGACTGCAATTTGGGGAGATAGATTGGGGCGTAGTTATGCATAAAAGTCCTTCGTAGGTAACCGGGTAGGGTGAGTGAATATTTCTGTTATTTTATCACATGTGTAGGGTTACTGTAGCCACCACGCAGGGTGCGCTACTGGAGGATATTTAGACGGATTATGCGTGTTCATGGAAGAAGATACGAAAGGCGTCGTTAAAGTAGTGTAGGTGGGACACGGAACGTGGTACCCGCCTACACCGTTTCTTCAAAAGGCATTTTAGCGGAAGGATCTAGGTACGGCTATACTCACACCCAATACAAAGCCGATGATAAAAGCTATCAAAATGATAATGATTAACGTTTGTGCATCGATGTTCATGGTTGGTCCCCTTTCAATTCAGACCCGGATGGGTCAGAAGAAGAACAATCTATTAACTGAACGGTTGTATTACTGAGTGTGGACAACAATGTTCTTAACATGTACTTGAGATTCATAAGCGCCTCCTAAGCTCGGGATGTCGATGGTACAACTTCACTGTACTCACGAGTACGGAACGACATTGCTAGCTTCCTGTAGCCCAGTGAGACAAGGGAAGCATGTCTTGACCGCATGATCGGGTCTTCTGGCAACAGATCCTCAGGATCTCGTAATTGTATTCCTACTTCTAAAAAAGCTCCTTGTAGTGGTGTAGGTTGTGAATCGAAATCCATGCGTAGTGCAATGTCGATAAGCATAGCCATTCGCATCTTACCTGGAAACTCCGCAATCGTTTTAGCGACCTCTTTGAAGAGCCATTCTTCATGTATCTTCTCTAAGATGACTTCTGAGATGTCGACCTCATTGTAAGTAACCGATCGTTCCCATTGTGAACAGTTGTCACTATCAAAATGAAAAAGCCTACGATCTTTACGCCTGAGGTCGAGGAAACAGTTTTTTGCTATTACACCGCTCAAACGTTCCAAGGAAGAGATTTCAATACCTTCATTCTGAGCTTTCAAAGCATACTCGAATGTACGTCTCATCGCTGTCAGTACAATATCCCAAGCAATATCGCTCTCCTGACCGATCCAGGAAAAAACGTTTGAGTTATAGACCCAACGCTTAACACGCGATAAAAGTATGGGGTAAAGATTAGCCCAGGTGGATTCACTACTTAGTTCAAACGTAAGTGTACTGGAGGTTTGAAGGCAAGTATTCATGAGCAGACCCTTCTTTCTTAGAAAATCTCATATTTACTTTGTTTTTTACCTAAGATGACTGCCTTACTCTCACAAAACTGTCAGATCATCTCTCAACACTTTCACAAATATCAGATAATCTAGCCTTATTATTCCTTAATACCCAGTTAATTTACAAATAACAATTGATAATTCCTTCTCATATGGATAAGTATACACAGAAAAAGTGATGTTGTCAAGGAATTCTGATATATTTTTGAAAGATTTAAGAATCATTTGA